>Ga0335083_10001188_pt1 | contig 36578 bp, 38 predicted proteins | sample Lox_Sample_42_FD_206716 | JGI IMG/M metagenome (GOLD analysis project Ga0335083, IMG submission 206716) | Soil microbial communities from Loxahatchee National Wildlife Refuge, Florida, United States - Lox_Sample_4.2 | ecosystem: Environmental > Terrestrial > Soil > Wetlands | place: USA...
TGTCGAACACGACGTACTCGAAATTCGTCGAGACGAGATCGAGCAGCCGCGTCACCACATCGGGATCGAAGGTGCGCATTTCCGCCGGCCGGTTCGGTGCGGCGACGACCGCGAGACCCGACGCGTGATAAGACAGCATCACCTCCAACAATTGCCGGTCAAGCCGGTCCGGGCGCGGCTCGATTTCCGCCAGATTGAGGCGCGGTTCGAGATCGAGATAGTCGGCGACCGTGCCGTGCTGGAAATCGAGATCGACGAGGCAGGTGCTCGGGCGCGCCCGCGGACCGGCGCTGTTAAGCAGAATCATCGCGGTTTGCAACGCCAGCGTCGTCACGCCGGCGCCGCCAACCGATGGCAGGAAGGTGTAGATCTTCGCTTCCGTCGGTTCGGCGCCGCTCGCCGGATTCTTGGCAACGCGGGCGCAGGCGCGCACCAGATCGACCGGCGCCACCGGCTTCACCAGAAAGTCGGCGACGCGCATTTGCATGAATGTGCGGGCCAGCTCCGCGTTGAAACTCTGCGTCACGGCGACAACCGGCGGCCAGGCGCCGAGACGCGCCATCAGGCGCTCCATCGCTTGCATTTCGTCGGTGCGATCGGCGTTGAGATCGACCACGACGACCGAAGCGTTGGCGGCGTCGAGCGCGTCGCCCATGTCCGTCAGCCGCCCGGATACGACACTCAGGTCGATCTGGTTGCTGGCGCCGAAGATGGCGCGAGAGGAGCGTTCGAATTCGGCGTCGGCGGTGAGCACCACCACGCGCGTCCGGTTGGGATCGGCGTTACGCCCGATACGCATGCGCTCACCGCGTTACGGAGATTTCGGCGCCGCCGGCTGACTCGCCGTCGGGTCCGATTGCGATGGCGCGCCGCCGGAGCTTTGCTGCGAGAACGAGCCGGACGTGCCGGTGCCGACCGGTTGGATGATCTGGTTCGTGCGATAGCGCTGCACCGCGCTTTGCATTTTCGCGCCGTTGAAGGCGATGTTGCGGTCGCCGCTGTAGCGCGGCCACGGGTCGACCATCTCCGTGACCCGATCGGTGGCGAGCGCGTCGCCGCCGCTGAGCGCGATGGTCTCACGCCGATCGGTATATTCGGAACAAGCGCCGACCGTGCCGGCTATCAGGGCGATGAGCGCGGCCGCGCGCATGGGCTTGCTAATTGGCATTCGAATACTCCGTCGGGGCCACCAGATCGAGCGTATGGCCCGTGTAGGGTTGGTCACCGGCCGCGACGATGCGCGCCTCGAGCGGGCTGAGCGCACGCGCTTCGTCATGCGTGAGTTCGGTCTTGCCGAGCAGAAAGAAATCGGCGTCGTTCGGCGGCAGTGAGGCATCGGTCGGCGACTTGATCACGTCGCCTGGCCGCGCCGGCCGCACGATATGCGGGGTCACGATGATGGCGAGGTCGGTCTGGTCTTTCTGGTAGGACTTGCTGGAAAACAGGGCGCCAAGTACCGGGACCGAGCCAAGCCACGGCAGCTGGTCGATCTGGTTCTTGTTGTCGGTCTGCAGCAGCCCGCCGATGACGAAGCTTTGCCCGTCACGCAGCTCGACCGTGGTCGAGGCACGGCGCACGATCAGCGCCGGCACCGAAATCCCGTTGGTAACCGCGACCGAATGGTTGGGGTCGATCTGGCTCACCTCCGGCTCAATCTTCATGTTGATCAGGCCGCGGCTGAGCACCGTCGGCGTAAAGGCAAGACCGACGCCGTATTTCTTATAGTCGACGGTAATCTGGCCGTATTGCGCTGCGACCGGAATTGGATATTCGCCGCCGGCGAGGAAACTCGCGGTGTCGCCGGAAAGCGCAGTCAGGTTCGGCTCGGCAAGGCTGCGGGCAAGCCCCTTCTGTTCGAGCGCATTGATCGCGATGTCAGCCGACACGCCGCTCGAGGCCAGCCGCGCGATCAGGAACCCATAGGGATTCGCGCCGGAGAGAACGCCTGCCGCCGTATCATTGGCGATATCCGTCGCCGTGCGCGGCAGGGCTCCGGCCGGGACATTGTTGCCGATGTTGACGATGCTGCTGCCGCCGAACCGGTTCCACTGCACGCCAAGTTCGCGACTGGCGGTGCGCGAAATCTCGATGAACCGCACTTCCAGCAGCACTTGCTGCGGCGACATCACCGCCACCGAATTGATAACCTCCGGCCCGAACTGCCGGGCGATGGTTACGGCGCGGTCGAGGGTCACGGAGTCGGCCACCTCGCCGCTAAGCATGATGCGGCCATTGATCGAAGTGGCGCGCAGCTGCGAGCCGGGGAAGATTCGCGCCAGTTCATTGGTCAGCCGCGAGACGTCGTAGGAAACCTCGACGTCGAAGATGCCGACCAGCTTCTTGCCCTCGCCGTAGACCGAAACCCGGGTGGTGCCGACTTTCTTGCCGAGAATAGACAACGTGTGATCGGTGAGCGGATTGACGTCGGCGACCTCGGGATCGCCGACCAGGATGTCGGCGAAATGGGCGTCGGTGCGTACGTCCTGCGATTTGCCGATGGCGACAACGACCATCGCCGTGCGGTTTGCGCCGCTGATTTGCACGACTTTTTCCTGCGCCCGGGCGCCCGCGCATAAGAGCAGCGATGTCAGCATCGCCATTGAACCGACGACGGCTGCGAACCGCCAATTCACGACACGGTCTTTATTATTCACGACACGATCCCCCAAGTTCTTCGATGTCGACATCAGTGAGCAGCCCGGCTCCTTCCGGCTGAAGCAAAATCCTCGCTTCGCCGTTCAACAGGCACGCTGTATTCCTGAACCGTTGTTGCGCGGGTCACCGCGACAGTCGCGGTGCCGTGCTTGTCGTCGCCGGACGGCTCGTTCGCCCCCAAATCTTTCAGTGTGATCTTGCGCGTTCTCGCGTCTGCGGTGTCACCGGCCTTGCGTAGCAGCAACGACAGGCTGCCGACGGTGGAAGCGAGCGACAGCTTCTGCGCATCAACCGTATCAACCTCGAGCGTCACCGATTTGGCGACCGCCGCCTTGAAGGCCCGTTCGTCAGCGCTCTGATCGATTGCCAGCACGCGCGCATTTTGCAGCACCACCTCGGTCGTGGCCGAGGCCTTGTCGATCTGCCGGGTCAGCGCAACATCGACGCGATCGCCCGGCAGCACGAAGCCGCCGACGCCTTCCACGTCGTTGACGCGGATGGTGACCGCCTTCATGCCGGGCGCGACCAGCGCTGACAGCGTTGCACGCTGGCCGGCTCCGGTGACCTTCAGCGCCAGCACCGGCTCGTTCGGCTCGATGGCCGCGAGGACGACGCGGCCGCCGCCGTTGAGCAGTTCGTCGATCTTGGCGAAGGCGCCCGCCGGCAGCGCCTGGCTCGGCCACGGCACTTCTTCCAGCATCCCGCGATCGAGCTGGGTGCCGAAACGCAGCGCCTGTTTGGCCACGACGATGGTCTGCGTCGCCACGACAGGCTTGCCGGTATCGATGTTCTTCGCGCGCAGACTGGCTTGGTTGTTGAGCCAGGCCTGCGCGACGAAAACGGCAAGCAGGCCGAACACGACGGCAAACGCAATCATCACTACAGTGCTGGCACGCATATGTGTCCTGACGCGATACGAAATATCTGCGACGTATCGACAGCGAACCTAATGGCGGAGCCAGTACTCAATTACTAAAATCGTGCAGCCGCTTGTCCTTATGCTAAAGGGCGGATGAAGAGTAGGCGGCAAACGGTCGCGCTTAATTTACCAACATTGGAATTAATCAAATGCGCGGCAATTCGCCTGCGGCATTTGATTCAAATAGTAAATTTTTAGGCGCGAATTTGCCTCAGCGTCCGTCGGGCGTGCGCACGCCGAACCAGGCATCGCGCACCTGCTGGTAATGGACCTGGGTGTCGTAGGTCTGCACGTTGAGACCGAGAACCTGCGGCGAAAGCCGTCCGATGGACGCCAGCAGGCTGTAGGAATTGACGACGCGATCACGCTGCGCAGCGATAAGATTGGAACGGGCGCTCACCAGTTCCTGCTGTGCATTGAGCACGTCCAGCGTCGTGCGCTGGCCAAGGCGCGCTTCTTCGCTGACGCCATTCAGCGCCGATTCGGTATCCTTGACCTGCTGCGTCGCCGCTACCACGCTGCGCTTTGCCGACTCGGTCGCCGCCCAGAACTGCAGCACGCCCACGCGCGCCTGGTCCCGGGCAAAGTCGAGATTGAGTCGCTGCTGCGACTGCGTCTCCTTGGCCTGCCGGATCAGCGAATATTCGGAGCCGCCTTGGTAGATCGGTACGGTGACCTGGCCCAGCACCGAAGCGGAAAACGACTGCATCGTCGCCAGTGCGGTCGAATTGTTCTGCTGGACGTTGCCTTGCAGCGACACGGTCGGGGACAGCGCGGATTCGGCAACCCTGACCTGCTGCGTGGCGACATCGACGCTGTATTGGGCGGCGACAACCGTCGGATGCTGTGCGGTGCCGATGCCAACGGCCGTCTGCAGGCTGTTCGGGATGAAACGGTCGACTGGCGCGGCCGCGCTCAGCTTTCCCGGCTCGAGACCAATCACCTGACGGTAAACCGCCCGCGAGGTATCGTAATTGGCCTCCGCGGAGAACAATTGAATTCGCCCGGCGGCTACACGCGACTCCGCCTGGAAAACGTCGGTCGCGGTAACGCTGCCGGCTTCCAGGCGCTGCCGCGTCTGCGACAATTCGTCCTCGAGCACCTGGACGTTACGGCGCTGCAGTTCAAGGATCGCCGTGTCGCGCAACAAATTCATGTAAGCGGTAGCCGCGTTGAGCAGCACCGTCTGTTCCATCGTGCGCAGGTTCTCACGCGCAGCGAGTACCTGGCTCTCGGCTTGCCTTGTCTTGTTCGCCGTCTGAAAGCCGTTATAGAGCGTCTGCGTAATCGTTGCGCCGCCGCCGTAGGGCGCGTTTTCGCCGCTTTGCGTGAAATACGTCGCCGGCGCATTGGGCGGGATGGTGCTACCGACGTTTTGTATCGTCGACGACAACGACTGAATGCCGACGCTCCCATTGGCGGTAATTCTTGGACGATAGCCGCTCAGCGCCTGCGCCACATTTTCATCGGTGGCGCGAACAAGCGCGCGCTGCGCATTGAGCTGCGGATTATTCTGGTAGGCGTAAGCGAGCGAGCCTTCGAGCGTGTCGGCAAGGGCTGCGCCGCACGGCATCGCCGCGCATGCGACGACCATGACCAAGAGTCTGGCCTTCACGCCCCAAAAACCGACAACAGGCATTGCCCCCGCCTGACGCTCGTCCAAGCCCCACGCGTTCCGATCGTAAACTTCTCATTATCGTAGGTGGCGGGCCACGATTCTCCAACGGCTCATCCGCTCAAGTTCCGGCGTTTACGTCCTGTTTTTGCCGCGCTGTGGCTTTATCGGCTCACTTTTTCGCAAAACACGGCTATAGCTTACCAAATTGGCCAGCCGCTCTCACGGTCGAGGTCGGGCCGGAACGTCACAAAGTCCCAAGGGGCCAGACCAATTCGGTGCCTACCTCCTCAGTCGCGCCGGGAAGAAACCGCCATTCCTACTTGGTTTCAAGGGCATAGGCGCCCTGCCAGTCGTCCGGCGGCGGGGCCGCCTGAAACGCGTGGATGCGCGCGGAATAGACCTTGAAGACCGTGGCGAGTCGCGCGTCGGGATCGGCGGCCCGGCCCTCCTCGATTGCCGCCAGGGCGCCGATCCAGTCACGGCTGCGATAACAGGACAGCATTTTGACGTTGAGTTCGCGCCAGTGCTGGAAATGGCTCGACCTGGCCAGATCGTCGCGGCCCATGATGGCGTAGACCACCTCCGGCTCCTTTTTGCCTTTGACGGCGATGAAGTCGATTTCAAGGACGGCAAATTTCTCTTTCGCCGCGAGCGCCGTCTTCGAGCCGACAATGATCGGAACCCCGTAAGTCTTGCACTGGCCTTCGAGCCGCGAGGCAAGATTGACGCTGTCGCCGAGCACGGAATAGTCAAAGCGCAGGTCCGAACCCATGTTGCCGACCACGCAGGAGCCGGTGTTGATGCCGATGCCGATGTGGATCGGGATGAACGGCTTGGCGTGGCTTTCCGCCTGCTGCTTGCGCGTGTGATTGAGCTGCTCGACGCGGTCGAGCATGTCGAGCGCCGCCTCGCAGGCATTGATCTCGTGACTGGAATCGTAGAGCGGCGCATTCCAGAAGGCCATGATCGCGTCGCCCATATATTTGTCGATCGTGCCCTTGCGGTCGATGATGGCGTTGGTCAAGGGCGTCAGGAAGCTATTCATCAGCGACGTCAGCCCTTGCGGATCGTCCTTGTAGATTTCCGAGATGGTGGTGAAGCCGCGCACGTCGCTGAACATGATCGTCATGTCGCGTTGCTCGCCGCCGAGCACCAGCTTTTCCGGCTCCTGCGCCAGTTGCTCCACCAGCGTCGGCGACAGGTATTGACCGAAGGCCGAACGGATTTGCCGGCGTTTGGCCTGCTCGCTGACAAAATTGGCGAAGATCAACGACAGATAAATGAGCGAACTCGATAACACGGGAAACGTGAAATCGATCAGCAGCCTGTCTTGCGTAAAGAGGTACCACGAGGTGCCGACAAGCAGCGCGACAATCAAGGCGCCCAAGCCCAGCAGCAGCAAGGGACCCAGGATTGGCGTGAGCCAGATGAATATCGCGCCGGCCACCAGCGTGATGGCGAGTTCGACGGCAATGGCATAATCCGGCGCCGAAAGCGTCGATTGGGTCAGCATGTCTTCCAGCACTTGCGCATTGATCTCGACGCCGGGCATGGCGGAATCGACAGGCGTCGTCTTGATGTCGAGGAGCCCCGCCGCCGAGGTCCCGACAAGGACGAGCTTGCGCGAAATCAGATCCGGCGCGATGCGCCCTTCGAGCACGTCAACGGCCGAGACAAAGCGCGCCGGATCGTGTGGCGCGAAGTGAACCCAGAGCTGGCCGTTGCGGTCGGTCGGCACCACGAAGCCGGGAATGGCGACGCTTTGAATGCCGGCCGCATCCGAGCGAATGAGGATGGTACTGGCGCCGGTTGCGACCCGCAGCATCTCGAAGGTCAGCGACGGCAGAATCTCGCCCTGCGCCTGCATGACCACGGGCACGCGGCGGACGATGCCGTCGCGCTCGGTGCGGATGGTGAACAGGCCGCGTCCGGCCGCGGCTTTTGCCAGCAAGGGGATATTGCGCAGATGGCCGGGAAATTTGTACAGGAACGGCCTGGCATCGCCGCCAAGGGTCGCGATGCCCGCCGGAGCCACGCTCGAATTCGTGACGACGACCGACGGCACCCCCGTTTCGCCGAGCACCACGCGCGATTGGCGGATGGCCTCGGCCATGACCTCATCGTTATTGGGCAGCGCCAGCAGTTTCTCCCGGGTTGCATCGTCGAGATTGCGAAACGTGTCGGCGGCGATCTGCGGCGACATGCGGTCCGGCTCGGCAAAAATGACGTCGAAGCCGATGACGACCGCGCCCAGCTTGGTCAGCTTGCTGATCAGGTCGGCGACGCGCGTGCGCGGCCAGGGCCATTGGCCCAGCGCCGTGAGGCTTTTCTCGTCGATGTCGACGATGACGACCGGCCGCTGCTCGGCAACACGCGGCTTCAGCAGTTGAAAGAAGTCGAACGCCTGGACGCGGAGTTCCTCGATCGGCGCCGGATCGGCGATGCGCAGGAAGACCAGCACGACCAGCAGGACGAGGCACAGCGCACGCGCCCATCCGAACCGCCGAGCCAACTGCACAGGCCACTTCATGACGAACCAAACCTATGCTTCCTTCAGGCGGACTTGCGCCCTTACTCGCGGAACATGCGCGTGACTTGGTCACGCAGCGGTTTGGTCAGATAGGAAATCATCGTGCGCTCCCCCGTCTGCACGAAAGCCTCGACCGGCATGCCGGGCAATATCCTGATGTCGCCGAGTTTGGCGATTTCCTCAGGCGGCATGGCAATGCGAATGAGATAATAGCTCTGTCCGGTGCGCTGATCGGTCGAGACGTCGGCGGCGATGCGCGTCACCTTGCCGTTGAGCTCCGGCGTGCTGCGCTGGTTCAGCGTCGACAGGCGCAACACCACGCTCTGGCCGGGCTGGATCTGGTCGATGTCCTGCGGGTTGACCCGCGATTCGACCGAGAGCTGGTCGGCATTGGGGACGATCTGCATGATGGTATCGCCGGCGGTGATGACGCCGCCAACCGTATGTACCGCGGACTGAAACACCATGCCGTCCTGCGGCGCGCGGATGTCGATGCGCTTGAGTTGATCTTCGGCGGTCACCTTGCGCTCGATATATTCGCCGATCTTGCTGTCGATTTCGCGGGTTTCCTTGGCCACCTCGCTGGCGAGGTCGCGGTCGACCTGGATGATCTGCAGTTCGGTCTCCGAGATCTTGCCGGCCGCCTCGGCGGCCTGCGCAATCAACTGCCCGGCTTCGCCGTCGAGCCGCGCCGCCTCGCGTTGCAACTCGGTCACCTTGGTCAGCGGCACGAGCTTGAGCTTCCACAGGTCCTGAACGCCGGCGGCCTCACGATTGACCAGGGCGGTCTGCTTTTCCTTGGAGTCTTTCTGCGCCTGGAAGCCGCGGATTTCCTCTTTCAACTGCTCGATCCGCTGACGCAATTGCTCCTTCTGGCCGATTCGCGCGTTGCGCCGCAGCTCGAAAAGCTTGCGTTCGCCGTCGAGGACGGCGGCGACATCGGGATTTTTGGCCTGCGCCAGCAGTTCGGTGGGAAATTTCACGCTGTCGTCGCCGTCGCGCTCGCTTTCCAGCCGCGTCTTGCGCGCGGCGAGCTCGGTCAGCCCCTTGGTTACGATGGCGAGATTGGCGCGAGTTACCGTATCGTCGAGGCGCACCAGCACCTGGCCGGCCTTCACCCGGTCGCCGTCATGCACCAGCAGTTCGCCGACGATGCCGCCGGTCGGGTGCTGCACCTTCTTCACGTTTGAATCGACGACGACCTGCCCGGGCGCGATGATGGCGCCGGACAATTTCATTGTTCCTGCCCAGCCGCCGACGCCGAAGGCAAGCACAATGACAATGGCAAGGCCGGCCACCATGTGATGGCGAATTGAGAGGTGCGACTCCGACATCGGCGTCGGAGGGGTTGCCTCCTTGTCGCTTTTGCCGGCGAAGCTCGCCGTTTTGCCCATAAAATTCATGATTTTACTGCCGCGGTATCGGGCACGACCTTGAGCGGCCGCGCCACAATGCCTTCTCGCGGCTGCATGCGCGAGAGGATTTCTTCCTTAGGGCCAAAGGCGAGCCCGCGTCCCTGGTGCATCATCAGCAGCATATCGACGCTGGCGATGGCGCCGGGACGGTGCGCGATGACGATGCAGATGCCGCCTCGCGCGCGCACGCCCATGATGGCGCGGCTCAGGGCATCGTCGCCTTCGGCGTCGAGATTCGAATTCGGCTCGTCAAGCACGATAAGAAACGGATCGCCATAGAGCGCGCGCGCAAGCGCGATGCGCTGCGCCTGCCCGGCCGACAAGGCGTGACCGCCCTCCCCGATCTGGGCATTATAGCCGTCGGGCAGGCCGACGATGAGGTCATGGACATTGGCGGCATTGGCGGCGGCGACAATCGCCTCCGAATCCGGCTGCGGCGCGAAGCGGGCAATGTTCTGCGCCACCGTTCCGGCGAAGAGTTCAACATCCTGCGGCAGATAACCGATGTGGCGGCCGAGCGCCTCGGACGACCATTGGTCAAATGCGGCGCCGTCAAGACGAATACGGCCGCGCGCCGGCTGCCAGACACCGACGAGCATGCGCGCCAGCGACGACTTGCCCGAGCCGCTCGGCCCGATGATCCCGAGCGCGTTGCCGCTTTGCAGACTGAAACTGATGTCTTGCACGACAACGCGGTTGCTGCCGGGCGGGATGCCGGCAACGCCTTCGAGCGCAACGCTCTTGCGCGGCGGCTGCAACGCCAGCACCGCTGCCTGCGCCGGCACCATGCCGAGCAGCTTGGTGAGCCGCTGCCAACTCTGCCGCGCGGCGACAAAGCCTTTCCAGTTGCCGATGGCGAGATCGACGGGCGCAAGCGCGCGCGCACTCAGGATCGAACCGGCAATGATGATGCCGGCGGTCGCCTCCTGGTGAATTACCAGCCAGGCGCCGACCGCGAGAACCGCCGACTGCAGCATCATGCGCAACGATTTGGAGGCCGCGCTGAATCCGCCGGCCACGTCGCTCGCGCGCCGTTGGCTCAACAGATATTTCTGGTTGGCGTCGCCCCACAGCGCGGCGATGCGCCCGGTCATGCCCATCGCAGTGATGGCTTCGGCATTGCGGCGGCTGGTTTCGGCGAGAATGTTGCGCGTCGTGGCAAAGCCGGTCGCGGCGCGCGTCGGCTCGCGCGTCAGGACCTCGGTCAGGTACGTGAGCACGCCGAGGATGATCGCGCCGACGAGCGCTGCGAAGCCGATCAAAGGATGGAAGGCAAAGCACACGACGAGATAAATCGGCAGCCACGGCAGATCGAAAAGAGCGATCGGGCCGAGCCCGGACAGAAACGAGCGAACCGTGTCGAGATCGCGGATGGGCTGCATGCCGTCGGTGCGGCCGCCGATTTTCAGCGGCAGTTGCACGATCGTCTCATAGACGCGGCCGCTGAGCGCTTCGTCGAGCGCGCCGCCGATGCGCACCAGGATCCGCCCGCGGATCATGTCGATCAGCGCCTGCGCCGTGAACAGCCCGCCGGCGAGGATGACGAGCCCGACCAGTGTCGGCACGCTGCGGCTCGGCAGCACGCGGTCGTAGATTTCCAGCATGAAAATTGCGCCGGTCAGCATGAGGATATTGCTCATGCCGCTCATCAGCGCGGTCGCAATGATGGCGTCACGGCAGGCGGACAGGGCCGTTGCAAGCTCGGAGCGTTGCTGGCTCGGAGAGCGGTTCAGCGGTCGCATCAGTTCCGATCCTAACGAGTTCTTGCTCGCGGCCGTGCTGGCAAGGCTTTAGCGCATAATAACAGGTGTTGTCGGCTTCGTGGCCGATCCGGGCGACGATTATTCCGTCTTGAAAACAATGGCTTATATCACAATACCGTTGCAACCATGACGCCGATTTGGCAAAGCCGTCGCGACAGATTGGGATTTTGGTAAACCGATTTCGTCGAATCCCGGCGGCAAAATTCACCAGAACAGGCCGGCCGGCGCTCTGCGAGGCTCCTAACCATCGAAGAATATCGCCGAATTTGCCGCCCGCCACGAACTATCGTTAGCAAACGATCAACGCTAGTCTTTGCCCCCCTATGCTGCAGCACCGCATCGACCTTCCGCACATCCAATTCGGACCGTTCCGCGCCAGCGCCGACCGCGTGCTGCAGTTTCTCGCCATCGCAACCGGCCTGACGGCCATGACGGCGATGACCGTCCCCGAACTGCGGGCGGAATTTCATGTTTGGCTATCGATTGCGCTGTGGCTTTGCCTCGGCGTTTTCGCCGGCGAGCTCATATTCAAATGCTGGCCAGGCTCGCGCGCTGGGGAGGAATCGAACTACCTGTTCACTGCTGCCGGTGTGATCGATCTCATGGCGGTCGTGCCTATCCCGGTCGCCCTGCTCGCCGGCGTTTCCCCCGACGTCGCCTGGCTGCTTGCCTCGCTCTGGCTGCTCAAGCTGACGGCGCTGGTTCCCGGGTTTGCGCTGCTCGGCCGCGTCCTCTCGCTGGAAGCAAGGCCGCTGGCGAGCGTGCTGGTCATTTTCCTCATCGTCCTGTTGCTCGCCGGCACCGCGCTCCACATTCTTGAAGGCGGCCGCCAGCCGCAGCAATTCGGCAGCCTGCCGTTGTCGCTGTGGTGGGCGGTGACGACGCTGACGACGACGGGCTATGGCGATTCGGTGCCGGAAACGTTTCTCGGCCGCCTCATCGCCGGCATCGTTATGATCTGCGGTCTCGGTGTATTCGGTCTTTGGACCGGCATTCTTGCCAACGGCTTTGCCGCCGAGCACCGGCGCCGCGATTTCATCCGCAATTGGGATCTGGTGACGCAGGTGCCGTTCCTGCGCAATCTCGATCCGCCGGCCATCATCGCACTCACGCGCATGTTGCGGCCCGTCGAGCTGGCGGCAAACACCGTCGTCGTGCGCCGCGGCCGCCCCGGTGACTGCATGTACTTCATCGCCTCCGGTGAAGCCGAAGTGAAGGTCGAGCCGCAGCCGATTCGGCTTGGCCCGGGCGCGTTCTTCGGCGAGATTGCATTGCTCAGGGACAGCACGCGCACGGCAACCGTCATCACCACGGCGCCGTCGACATTGCTGATGCTGGAAGTGGCGGATTTCCGCGATTTCATGGCGCACCATCCGGATCTCGCCACCGCAATTGCCAAGGAAGCGTCGCGACGCGACGCCGCCAATAAAGGCGAACCGACCGAAGAGCATCGGCCACAACTCGTCGTCAAGCGCGGCGACGACTATGAATATTATGAATGAAATCGCGTCTTTGCGGTTTTCATGACAGCCTCTTGCTTAATTCGGGGCTGGGCCAATAATCGCCGCGTCGTTTGCTCGACGAACTCGAACCCCGAGGTCCAATAAGTCCGTGAAACGGCATCCGTCCATGCGGGTTCGCTTCTGGGGTGTGCGCGGAAGCATCGCGTGTCCCGGGCCCGAGACGATTCGCTACGGCGGTAACACTCCCTGCATCGAGGTGCATTGCGGCGACAAGGTGCTCATCTTCGACGCCGGTACCGGACTGCGGGGGCTGGGCAATTCGCTCGTCAAGCATTCGAAAACTCGCGACATCAATATCTTTCTGACGCATTGCCATCTCGATCACGTCATCGGCCTGCCGTTCTTTGCGCCGTTCTTCACCGGTGGCTACCGCATCGGGATCTGGGCCGGCAATCTCCTGCCCGGAGAGAACATCGAGCTGGTCATGCGCAAGATCATGAGCTCGCCGCTGTTTCCGGTGGAAGTCGAGATTTTCAAGGCCATGATCGAGTATCACGATTTCCGCTCCGGTGAGGTTTTGCGGCCATACGACGACATCACGCTGCAGACGGCGCCGCTCGATCATCCGGACGGCGCCAGCGGCTATCGCCTGGAATACGGCGGCCGCGTGTTCGCCTTGCTCAGCGACACCGAGGGCTTCCCCGGTAGGCACGACCGCGAGCTCGTCAAACTGGCGCGTGGCGCCGATCTGGTCGTTTACGACGGCACCTTCACCGAGCAGGAAATCGCGTCGCGCGCGGGCTGGGGGCATTCCACTTATATTCGCGGCATTCGCCTCGCGGAACGATCGGGCGCCAAGCAGCTCTGCCTGTTTCATCACGACCCCTCGCACGACGACGATTTCATGGATGCGCTTGCCGCCGAGGCCGACGATGCGTGGCCGGGCACAATCATGGCGCGCGAAGGCCAGATCGTCGATCTGTAATCGGCCTGGTCGGCTGCATAATCGACATAGCGCGGCGGCGACATGCACGGTCCGGCTGGCGTCCCATTGCGATTATCTGTAACTATTTTCTATTCCCGGCGCCAGTCGGGCGAGCTGACGCAAGGAGTATTCGATGCACGAGACCGTGGTGGCGCTGGGATTTCTTGCCGGCGCCCTCTACATCGCCAGCCACTACATGAAGACGATGATCCCGTTGCGGATCTGCGAAATCGGCAGCAACGTCTTGTTCGTCGGCTACGGCATTATGTATCCGTCCTATCCGACATTTGCGCTCTACGGCATTCTTATCGTGATCAATTCGCTGCGCCTTTATGAGATGGTGCAAATGCTCAAGAAGGTGCGTGTCGCCGCGAGCGGCGACCTGTCGATGGAATGGCTCAAGCCGTTCATGCACCGGCACGCCTACAAGAGAGGCGACGTGCTGTTTCGCAAAGGCGACGAGGCGGACGAGATGTTTTTTATCGTCAGCGGCCGTTGCCGGGTGAAGGAGCTCGATCTCGATCTCAACCCCGGCCAGATCGTCGGCGAGCTCGGCTTTCTCAACCCCGACCACAAGCGCACGCAGACGGTCGAATGCACCGAAGGCGGCGACCTGCTGACCATCACCTACGACAAGGTCCGGGAGCTCTGCCTGCAGGATCCGAGCTTCGGCTTCTATCTGCTCACGCTCACCAGCAACCGGCTGCTGCAGAATGTCCACCATATGGAGCAACTGCTTGCGGCGCGCGGGCAGACGGCGCCGGCGTGATCGTTAGGCGCAGGTTCACGCCGGACGACGAATATCAGAAAATCCACTTAGTTGTTGAAATTAAGTTTTAAACGCCACGGATTAGACCGGTGGCACAATGCCACCGCCGCTGACAATTTTAGTGTTTAGAGGCTGAAGGCGTTAAGCAAGATGTTGCGTCACTCGCGCTTGAGTGAAGATGATGTTTGAGCGCAGACGAGAGCCCCGCGTCGGCATTTATAAACGCGGGCGCATCAAGTTCGGGGCAACGGGAACCGAACTCCCCTGCACCGTCCTCGACCTGACGCTGAGTGGGGCCGGCCTCAGCGTCGGCAGCACGTTCGGCCTGCCGCAAGTATTTCAATTGGCCATCGATGGCGAAGCCGGAACCCGGCATTGCAGAGTGATCTGGACGGATAACAAAAAGCTCGGCGTCTCGTTTGAATAGTCCGAAGCGCCGCATGCAGACCGTGAGCGGACCGAACGCCAGGATGCTCAGACCTCGTCCATGACACGGCTTGCAAAAAAGTGGAGCCGCCAAACTCCCCAGGGGGAATCCAGCGGCCCCTAATATTTTTAGGTTATCAAATGCGCGCCGGGATGTGGCACTGCCCAACGCTCATCTGGGTCGTCCGTATTGTAAGGATGGTTCAGCAAAATCGGGATTTCAGTGACACCCATCACACATCCGCCACGCCGGGGCCGCCGCTTCGGCAGGCGCCTCAATTTGTGCGTCCGCGCCCTAGGCGAAGAGCCTGAATGGGCGCATAGTGCGGGCGGGAAGAGGAACGCCCAATGGCACTCGATACCACTACGTTTATGGTCGTTTTCGCTTCGGCACTGGTGGTGATGGGCCTCGCAGTGTGGCTCAGGTTCCGTTTTGAAAGCAAGAAACGGCCATAACGCCACGCAGCCGCTAAAGCGGGACACGACACACGGACGCCGCGCCGAAGATCGTCACGAGCGGCGAGCGCTATTTCCATGCCTGCGCCCTCGCGCCGCCACCTGTGGCTCGTCTGAAAATCGAGCCGCCGCCGGTCAAAGACACGGCCGCAAGAAAATTACTTTCCCAGACTCAAAAAGTCATTCGGCAGCGGCTTTGACAGCTTCAAGCCGACAAAGGAGTTGATGGCATCTTGTTTTGACGGGAGCAGCCCCAAGGGAACGGGCGCATTGCTGCTTGCCGGCTGATCGGTCTCCAGTTTCAAAGAATAGTCGCCGAGCTGCGTGGTCGTCAGATCTTCGATCTTGTTCGGCTTTTCGTTCTCGCCTGCGTAGCTGTTGCTTGCGAAGCCAAGCAAACAGGCGAAAGCCACAGCGCCAGTCAGCCGCATGCATCACTCCACAATTGCTCGCGCGTTTCCCCGGCGACGTGACCTTACAAAAGGGTCGCGCTTTGATCAACCTGCGATGCCCTGGCGCAGGCCGGCCAAAGGCCGGCTTCGATCAAATGCGTCGAGCGCGCGGCGTCCGGCATCTTGACTATATGTTTTGCGGAAGCCCACACTGTACGGTCGTTGAATTGGGGGAGCCATGCGCCTGGCCACATTTGCGCTCGCGGCAATTCTTTCGAGCACGGCGAGCTTCGCTCAGGACTGTGCTCCGTTCGCAAGCAAAATGCATTGCGACAGCGACATCCCGCCCGCGCACTTCGGCAGCTCGACAATCTACAGCGACGGCTCCACGACCAGCAGGTTTGGCGATACGACCTTTCTTGACGACGGTAGTTCGGCCACCACTTTCACCGAAATCTCCACATACAGCGACGGCACCAGCTCCACGCGATTCAACAGAACCGCGGCTTTCAGCAATGGACGCACGTGCACGCGGGTCGGGACCATTACTTTGTGCAAATGAATTGCCCCGGCCCCAAGGGCCGGGTCTCGCGCCCGTCAGCAGAGGAATGGCGGCAATGACCGGCGAAACGACCCGCGCTGAGGCGATGCAGCAGGTGGCCGAACATCGACAAAGAGCGGCCAGGTACGAGATGCTTGCCGCCGAAGCCCAGCAGCGCGGCGATATCCAGGTGAGCATCGACTTCGCCAGCAAGGCCGCCGAAGAGCTTATCGAGGCGAGTCGTATCGAAGAGGGCATCGGCAAGCACCGCTAGGCGCGTTTCCAATCGCGCCGATCGGGCGCGGCGCGGGGTACTCGCCGGCGCAGCAAACCACCGGCTCGGCACCGACGGCCCGACAAGCAAAAGCCGGACGGAGTTCAAAGCTTCATGCTGTGTTTGCCCATCAGCTTCACCGTGCTCGCTTGCGGTCCTTTGTCGCCCGCTTCTTCGGCGTAACTGACGCGCGAGTTGACGGCGAGCCGGGAAAAATCTTCGTTGAGAACGCTGTTACGGTGAAAGTAGATCTCGCGGCCGTCGCCGGTCTCGATGAAACCGAATTCGCCGAGCGGATCGAGTTCAACCACGGTCCCTATCGGCGGACCGTCGTGATGCTTCACCTGCCCTTGCAGACGGCGGACCTGATCCCGCAACTGCCGGCGCGCCCGTTTGAACGCGTTGTTGATGGCGAAGTTCAGATCAGAATAGCGCTCGTCATTCTGTGGCGTACGCCCGATATCGACTTCGCGCCCCTCCGGCAGTGCCAGACGGACATTGATCTCGAACGGTCCGCCGGTGCGATGATGCCCTCCGGGGGCCCTGAGCACCACGCGGCCGGCCGTGACCCGGCCAAACCGATCCTCAAGCTGCGCGACGTGCCTGGCGATGGCGCTGCGGACATCCGCATTGGCGTCCATGCCCTGAAAATCGATCTGTACTGGTGTTTCCATGACTTCATTCCGAGGTTCTTGTTTTTGTAAGATTCCCGCGGTCGAGGGCGTCCTTTCATTGATTTGGCTCAAGCCGCCTGCAAAAATTGCAGCTTGTGCAAGTCGGCCAAGCGAACGCGTGTTGATCACGTCATCGGCGCTCAGCCAGCCGCGCCGCTCCTGATCGACGCCGAAGCGCATGAACTGCAACGCGTCCACCGAGTGTGCGTCGGCCGCGGAGCTGTCAGCGCCGGCCAAAGAGTGAACGCTCCGGCGTCCGACAGAATGGGACAAAAAAAAAGCAAAAATAATGGCGGCGTTTCAATCGCAAATTCCTGGCCTGGCGCTCCCTAGGGGACTCGAACCCCTGTTTTCGCCGTGAGAGCGTCGGCCTCGGAAACTCGCGCAAACTTATTTGTTGCCGAAGTCGCGATTTGGCTGATGCTTCCTAGCTAGCGCAAACGCCGACAAACTCTCGCGGTCCGCTCGATCTTTGGTCGCATCGTTGGCTGGCGTGCGCGCTCGCCGGACTGTGGATGCCGCGCATTTTTTGGCGGCCACTTAGACGAATTTTAAGTCCGGCGCGCTGGGATCGCACGGTAGCCCCGATAGTGGGGCGGCCGATACAAGGAGGTTTGAAGTGTCGACTTTGTATAAACAGTTCTGGTTTCTGGATGAAGAGATGGAGCGAGCGGACGGCAGAACGGTGAACCGCTGGCTCTGTGAACAGCCGCGGGTGACACTCGATCCGGATTTTATCCTAGAGGTCGCCTACGACTGGTCGAGCACCGCAGAGGAAGCGAAACGGTTTCTGCTGGAGACGCTCACGTATGCCGAACGGTGGCTGCGTCTCCATCCGGGCGAGACCATCACGCAAGAAATTTGGTGCGAAATCATGTCAGACGGCGTCGCGGGAACGCGGCGATGGCGCGTGATTCCTGGCCGCGCAAACACATCCAGCACGTAGGTGGCGGATGGCCGGGACGGTTCAACACGCCCGACTTGAGAGCCCAACCGCGCGCGCCCGCCTCGCGCGCGGTCGGAATCCACACTGGCAGGCGCTCGTCGCCGGACGCGCGCACCTCGGCTACCGGCGGTGGCCGGACGCGAAGGCTGGCCGCTGGGTTCTCCGGCGGCGCAGCGGCGCGTCCTACAGCGTCGAGCAGCTTGGGCTCGCCGACGACGACAGGGACATCACTGCCGACGGCGAGACGGTCCTCAGTTTCGAGCAGGCCAGGACGAAGGCCATCGCATCGCTAGACGCCAGCGCGGAGCCGAAGCCGAACGCGCGATTGACCGTGCGACGCGCCATCGCGAACTACATCGATTACCTGCGGTCCCAGGGTCGCCCGACCAACGACACCGAGCGGCGCGCGGCGGCGCACATCCTGCCCGAGTTGGGCGACATCGAGGTGACCACCCTCGCCTCCAAGCAGATACGCGACTGGCTCGGCGCGCTCGCCAACCGGCCCGCCTTCAAGCGTACTGGGCGCGGCAAGCCGCGGCAGCACAAGGCAGCCCCCGGCATCGATCCCGAGGCACAGCGCCGCCGCCGCTCGTCGGCCAACCGAGTCCTGAGCAGCCTGAAGGCCGCGCTCAACCACGCCTACGACGAGGGCCAGGTCGCCTCCAACCACGCGTGGTCGAGACGCGTCAAGCCGTTCCGCGATGTCGACGCCGCGCGCGTCCGCTATCTTTCGGTCGCCGAGGCGAAGCGGCTGCTCAACGCCAGCGAGCCGAATTTCCGGGCGCTGGTGCGAGCGGCCCTTGAGACGGGCTGCCGCTACAGCGAGCTGGCGCGTCTGGAGGTCTGCGACTTCAACGCCGACGCGGGCACGGTGGCGATCCGCAAGAGCAAAACGGGCAAGGCGCGGCACGTCGTGCTCACCGACGAGGGACAGACGTTTTTCGGGCAGGTCTGCGCGGGGCGCGCGGGCGGCAAGCTGATGTTCACCCGCGCGGACGGCGGCCAGTGGAAGGCGTCGCAGCAGGGACGGCCGATGCGGGAGGCGAGCGATCGGGCGAGCCTCTCCCCGCCGATATCGTTCCACGGCCTTCGCCATACCTGGGCCAGTTTATCTGTGATGGCTGGCGTCCCGCTCCTCGTCGTCAGCAAGAACCTCGGGCACGCCGACACGCGAATGGTCGAGAAGCACTACGGCCACCTCGCCCCCTCGTTCATCGTTGACGCCATCCGCGCCGGGGCGCCGAAGTTCGGCGCGGTCACCGTCGATGTAACTCCACTTGCGGAGCGAAACCGCCGGCAACTTTCGGTTAACGGATGACAACTAAAGTTCCGGGCGTCTACCGGTGGTCAATCAGGATTGGATTGACGAGGCTAATTCCGCGCCGACAAGCGGACATCGACTTTCTGGCGTCTATCCGATAGGCCGCCAGCGCGGTTTTCCCCAAGGGAGCAGCGCGCAGAGGGTCGCTCCGAGCGCAACAGCGCCGAGCGACTCTGCGCGATTTTGCGCTCGGCTATTTTGAGGGAAGCTAAATGTCGGAAATCAGATGGCAGCCCGGCGATCCCCGCGATCGTTCGATCCTAGGCTTTAGAGTGCGCAATGGCGGCCCGCGCGGCCCAATGTGTGCATCGACATACTACAAACTAAGAAACGCGGGACGCGGACCGCGTGAAACGATTCTTGGCGGCCGGATCATCATTTCCGTCAAGGACGAGCAGGCCTGGCTCGAGGCTAAGGCGAATCCGAATGAAACCGAGGCGCGCCTGAACGCGCTTGCGGCGGAACGGCGGCGAGAGAAGGCGCGCCGGGCGGCGGCGGCCGCACTCAAAAGTCCGCGTCACCCGGCAAATGTCCGACGCGCGAAGCGCCTCGCAGCGGAGGCGATGTGACGTCATGCATCAAATTGATACCCGCGCCCGGGTGGCAGCCCGGAGCGCGGTGGACGCGATTGACGAAGCTCTAAGGCGAACACGTCATACCCGCAGCGCCCATCGTCGGCAACAAGTCTCTGTCGAGCCTCGAATAGTAGCCTTACAGCGCCCGACCGGCGGGCGATGGACGGTCTGTCTCGAACAAGGGGAGGTCGAGACCACTACCAGCCGGCTGCTGGCGTACGGATGGTTCGCCCGCGTTGTGCGCGGGAAACTCGGCGTTCTCTTGGCACCGAAGACTCGGAATGAATGGTGCCGCCAACTCAGTGACGCGATGCGTCCCTTGAGGGAGGCGCGCCGATGAGTACACCGCTTTCCGAAAAAATGGACGCGGTGGCCCACCGGCTGCTCGGAGAACCAAATCCACGGCTGTCAACGAACAGGGAGCTTCGCTTTGGCGCGAAAGGATCGCTCTCCGTCGACCTCAAGAAGGGCACTTACTTCGACCACGAGAACAATGCCGGCGGCGGCGTTCTGGATCTGATTAGGTGCCAGGTAAATTCCGATCCGATCGATTGGTTGCGCAACGAAGGCCTGATTAGGCAGGACACCGTCGTCGCGACGTTCGATTACAAAGACGAGCGGGGCCTATTGCTCTTCCAGGTATGCCGAACCGCTGCAAAAAAAATTCTGGCAGCGGAGGCCCAAAGGTAATGGCACTTGGGTCAACAATATCGAGGGCGTGCGGCGCGTCCCGTACCGCCTGCCTGAACTCGCCAGCAGCAAAGGCACCGTTTTCGTGCCCGAGGGTGAAAAGCACGTCGACCGACTTATCGAGCTCGGCTTGCGGGCAACCACTAATCCGGGCGGAGCTGGAAAGTGGCGCGCTGACTACAGCGAATTCCTGCGCGGCGCCGATGTCGTGATACTTCCCGACAACGATGTGGTCGGAAGGAAACACGGCGAGGCCATCGCGCGGAGCTTGAGCGGCGTCGCCGCCCGCGTGTGCATCCTCGCGCTTCCCGGCTTGAAGGAGAAGGGTGACGTTATCGACTGGCTTGACGCCGGCGGCAACAAAGACGAACTGCTGCGGCTGGCGGAGCTGACACCAGATTGGCAACCATCACAGGCAAACGCCGATAGCCCGCCTAAGCTAAGCGCTTTGCTGAAGAGCGCTGCCGATCTGCAGCACAAACAATTCGAGCCGCTGCGCTGGATCGTGCCTGAATACCTGCCGGAAGGCCTGACGTTGCTGGCCGGCAAGCCGAAAATCGGCAAGTCATTTCTTGCCCTCGACGTGGCAATCGCCGTCGCCGACGGTGGCTCGTGCCTCGGCGAGCGCTGCGAAAAAGGCGATGTGCTGGCGCTGTTCCTGGAAGACAATGACCGCCGCCTGCAGCGACGACTCACCACCATGCTCGGCGCCCACACCGAAGCGTGGCCGCGGCGCCTGGCATATGCGACCAATTGGCCACGTCTCGATTGCGGCGGAATTGACCGCATCCGGGACTGGATCATGCGGGCAAGCGAGCCGCGGCTCGTAATTATCGACATCCTGGAGCGAGTCCGACAGCGGGAGGGCGACAAGCGGAAGCCACAGTACAGTGCCGATTACGACGCGCTCGCGGCTCTTCAAACACTATCAGCTGAGGCGCAACTTTCGGTCCTTGTGCTCCACCACCAGCGCAAAATGGGCGCTGACGACCTTATCGACACACTGAATGGAACAGAGGGCCTCGGCGGCGCTGTCGACGCGGTTCTGATTCTCGGCAAGGACGACTCCGGAAAATTCCTCTACGGCCGCGGGCGCGACCTGGAGGAATTTAGTATCGCCGTCCGGCAAGATGAGCACCGCCGTTGGCAGGCACTTGGCGACAAGCCCGAAGTGCAGACCTCGCCAGAAAGGGGGAGGATCATCGCGGTACTGACACGGTCCGACCGAGCGATGAGCGTCGAAGAGATCGCTAGCGCCACAGATATGAAGAAGGCAAACGTCAAGAATCTGCTGTCGAAGTTGCACGGCGACGGCGGGGTCCAGCGGGTCGCCACCGGGCTGTACCGCCTCGCGCCGGTGCAGCCCGACTTCGACCTGGGCGAGCCACCGATCTGATCGGGCGCGTTACTCCGGTTACCGGCGTTACCGCGGTTACTTCAGTTACCGCGGATATCGGAGGGGTATCAGTTGCTGCGGTTACCGCGATACGCGGCTCGGACAGGCGCGCGCCATCTCTACACACACTCTGTTGGTTACTTCGGTTACGACGGTAACCGCGGTAACGGCTATATCCGCCTCGCGCGCGCTCCCTCGCGCCCAATAAAAATCCGCTGCGCCCATCTAGCGCCACTGCCCGGGTCGCAAAACAGCGCGCCTCCGCCTCAACACGGCGAAAACCAAACGCGCGCAAACTTCGATAAACCCACAAATATGCGGCGTTTCTAGCCGGATGGAGGCACAGTCAGGCAGTCGCGACTAAACATAAGGCCAAAGATGCCCGGTCAAAACACAGGCCTAGCCGAGCGGAAACCGACCGCGCGCAGCCGCGTGAGCAACGGTAGTGACCTGCTGCCCGGCATCGACGGCCGCAGCACGACGGCGCGCCGCTATCGAGACATCCTCGCGGCCCTAGCGAGCGACCAGGGTGGGCCGGAGCGCCTGAGCGAGGCCCGGGCCCAGCTCTGTCGCCGCTTTGCAGCCCTTGCTGTGCAGGCCGAGGCTATAGAGGCTGCCCTGGCGCGCGGGGAGGCAATCGACCTCCCCACCCACGCCCTCTTGTCCTCGACGCTGGTCCGCATCGCCACCCGGCTGGGCATCGATCGGCGCGCCAAAGAGATCGCCCCGCTGCTTCACGACTACCTGGCGGAGAAGGCTGGCGAGCGCGTCGCCGCGCCCGCGGGTGAAGCAGCATGATCACCATCCTCGACGCCATCTCCGATCGGCGTTTGTTCGCGCCCTGGTTCAAAGACCGCGCGACTTGGGAAAGCTGGTTCGCCTTCCTTGCCGCGCTATTCGCGCTGCCGATGTCGCCGGAGCAATTGCTGACTTTCCGAGAATGCACGGGACGCAGCAAGTCGGCCGCCGAGCCGGCGAAGGAGGGCTGGCTTGTCTGCGGCCGGCGCGCCGGCAAGAGCTTCGTCCTCGCGCTGTGCGCCGTGTTCCTCGCCTGCTTCCACGACTACCGGCATCACCTATCGCCCGGCGAGCGCGGCGTGGTCCTGATCATCGCCACGGATCGCAAGCAGGCGCGTGTCATCTTCCGCTACGTACGCGCGCTGCTCACCAAGGTGCCGATGCTGGCGCGGATGATCGAGCGTGAGACCGTCGAGAGCTTCGACCTCTGCATCCAGGTCAGCATCGAAGTTGCTACAGCTAGTTTTAGAACGACCCGAGGTTATACGATCGTCGCGGCACTCTGCGATGAAATCGCGTTCTGGCCTAGTGAGGACTCGACGGCGCCAGACACCGAAATTCTGGATGCGATCCGACCGGCAATGGCGACGATTCCAAACGCAATGTTACTGTGCGCCAGCAGCCCCTATGCGCAACGCGGCGCGCTGTTCGATGCTTTCCGCAGAAACTTCGGCCGCGACGATGCGCCCGCGCTGGTCTGGAAGGCGCCGACGCGGACGATGAACCCGACTGTCCCGCAGTCCGTCATCGATGATGCAATGGAGCGCGATCCGGCGAGCGCTGCTGCCGAGTATGGCGCTGAATTCCGTGCCGATGTGGAGGGTTTCGTCGGCCGCGACGTTGTCGACGCCGCCGTCTCCCCGGGCCGCCGCGAGCTGCCGCCCTTTAGCGAGAACCTCTACTCTGCCTTTGTCGATCCATCTGGTGGCTCGGCGGACTCGATGACGGTCGCCATCGCCCACCGCGACAAGGACGGTTGCGGCATCCTCGACGCCGTGCGCGAGCGGCGCCCGCCGTTCTCGCCCGAGGCCGTGGTCACCGAGTTCGCCGCGCTGCTGAAGACCTACGGGGTGCGGAAGGTGACCGGCGACCGCTATGCCGGCGAGTGGCCGCGCGAGCGCTTCCGCGTCGCCGGCGTCGACTACCTGGTCGCCGAGAAGACCAAGAGCGATCAATACCGCGACCTGTTGCCGCTGCTGAACAGCGGCAAGGTGGAGCTGCTCGACCTGCCGCGCCTCACCGCTCAGCTCTGCGGCCTTGAGCGCCGCACCGCGCGCGGCGGCAAGGACAGCATCGACCACGCCCCCGGAGCGCATGACGACGTTGCCAACAGCGTGGCCGGCGCTCTGCTGCTCGCGGTCGAGGGGCGCCGGCCGCTTGCCATCTCGAATGCCGTGCTGGCGCGGTCGCGGCGGCCAACGCAGCGAGTGATCCAGTCTCGAATGAATGCGTATTTTTGAACTGAGAAAGGAAGGCCATGATGACCTCGCAACAGATGAACGCAGCGCTCAGGTTCTTGAAGACGCGGCTCAGTGACGCCCACTACGCCGAGGTCGAGAAACTTATCACCGGCGGTGACGACGAGGATGATGGCGGCGGCCGCACCTTTAGTGCGATTACTTCCGACCTCGCGCTCGACAAGCTGCCTCCGCGGATTCGACGGCAGGCCATCGACGCGATCTGCGACATCGCCGCGGCGCGTCGGGCTTCATATGAGGCGATGTTCCCCGGCGCCGCCCGGATTGGAGTCGCGTAATGCCCCGGCCTTCAGTCCGACTCGTCGCCGACGGCGAGGACCCGCTGCGCGCCGAGCTGGCCGCGGCGATTGCCGAGGGGACGCAGGCCGAGCGCGCGCTTGAAGCCGCTCGCACTGCCGTGCCCCGCGCTGCCGAGACTGTCGCAAGCGCCGAGGCACGGCTCGCCGCCACCTCCGCTGAGGTGACCGCGGCCCGCACCGCCCAGGTCGACCGCCTCGCATCCGGCGCCGCAACCGGCGAGCAGCCATCGGTCGACCGCTCGATGCGCGATGCCAGGGCGCGAGAGACCGACTGCGCCGACGACCTTGAGGCGGCAAAGGCCGCGCTCGCCCGGGTCGAGGCTGCTGTGCCCGACGCCGAGGAAGCGTTAGCCCGCACCCGCGCGCGGGTGAGCGCCGCCGCGGATGCCATCACCGCCACGGCTGTGCCGGTGCTAATCGCGGAGGCGGAGCAGCTGCGCGACCGGCTCGCCGCAGTCCGTGCGGTCCTGAGGCACCTGCGCGCTGATTCGCTCGGCCCGTTCGGTGGCCCGCATGAGCGCGAGCGCGCCGCCATCGACGAGTTCCTCGCCGCGCCGTTCCTCCAGCCCGAACTGGAGCTGGGCTGGTGCCGGCGGCACCCCGCCGCCGCGCGCTGGCTCGCCGCGCGCGAGGCGCTGACGCGCGACGCGGGCGCGACGCTGCCAGTTGAGCGGTGAGGTTTTCCTCGGGACCCGTAGTCATACCGAGGCGCGACCAGCGGGAGTGTGTCGCGAGCCAACAACGCCCGCAGGCCCGCCACTGCGTTTAAACTCCTTCGCGGGGGGCGGGCCGTCTCGCCAAAGTCGGGTACCGCCCCATTTGGACGGGTGACATAAGCGAAGAACTCAACTTACGCGGAAAGACGGCCAATCCTCTTTCGTTCACGCGGCCGGCAACTCGGGTGGATCAACGACGTAAAGCGCAGCAGTTTCAGCCACCAAAGGGTAGGTCCAGATTCGATTGCATGGGTAGCAAACAAAGGTCGTCTTTCGCATCCGTGGGGCTTTGGGATGCGGAAGCGACGTAACGTAGATCAGCGCATACTTGCACTTTGGACAGAATGCCGTTTCTGCCATCCCACAATCGTAAATCGAATTGTTTAGCGATTAGCAAAAGGGACCGCTCCTCAATTCAAAAGGGGCCACCCCGGTCCTGAAGGGGTCGAAATGGGCCAGTACCGCCGCTACGGTGCTGTCCTAGATGGCCATCATTCCCGCCGGAGTGTCCTAAGTGGACGTGCCTCCGTTTCCTTCATGCCGTGTTTTTTCAGCCCTCAGCCAACTCGCGATAGCCAATGTCAGCTTAGCCAATTCAGCTTTTAACAGCCGCGGGAAACGGCGCGCTGGCCGACGCCCTCATAGAGGGCGGAGATGATTTCGATTTGCTTTTCGCGAGAGAGAATATTCATGGCGGGTCCTATCCGCCATGGATGGACCCGAAGCTGACCTAGAAAAATCGAGCGGATTCTGCTATATGCGCGGGGGCCAGATCGGGGCGAAAGAGATCGAGCGGCTTATTCAGAAGCTAGAGGTCGATAAAGAAATCTTGGCCGAACAGGAAGAGGCAACAGCTCAGGATGCCCCCGACCCAGATAAATCGTTCCGTCGTCTGTAAAACGAAAGAGGCCGCCAACTGAGGCGGGCCGATGGGATTGAAAATGAGCGTCAGGCAAATTGTTTGCGTGGTCGTTGGAATGGCTATCCTCGCGACGATTTTGGCTACCCCCTCACGCGCGCAGCGCCAGAACGAGCCTAAAAACTGGAACGAGATCAAGTGCGCGCGCTACTCCAAGGCGTGGTCGCAGGCAATGGAACGGGTGGGGCGCGAGGGCCTTGGCCCGGCATTTCTCGAACGCCATGCCGCGTTTCTGGCCTCGGGCTGTACTTCTCGCGCCGACGTATGCGCGAAATCCGACCAGGAGATCGCACTGGCAAATGCTATGATCGTGATGGCGATGAATGCGGGCATGGCCAGCACCTTTCCGCCGTTTTACTGCCGAGAGTAATTCCGTGACCGCAAAACAGGCCACCTCTGTTTTCAAATCAGGCCACTAGGGGTCAAAACAGGCCATCACCCGCCGCTACCATAAGAATAAATTGCAAACCCAGAACGAATATTGAACGCCAACGAGTCTAGCGGGTTGCTGCCCTAGCAATTCAGGCCCTAGCGCAGCCCGTTGTCCCTTGTTGTCCCAATCGCGGCCTAAATTCTGCACTGCGGCGACGCAGTAACGTGCCAACAGGCGACAAAAGGCGACGCGGCGGTATTTTAAGCGTTCTCGACAACATCTGGTGCTTTCGCTAACGCTGCTACAGTCTCGTCAACGAGCCGGCGCATAATCTCGGCCACCGAAAGAATTTCGCTGATTCCTCCGGCAGTCTGGCCCGCCGTTAGCAGGCATTCGTGCTGACGACCAGCTTGCGTCGTCGAGACAATCTGGCCGCGCAGGCGGTCACGGTCGCGCCGCGCCTCCTCGCGTTTCACGCTCCATTCATCCAAAAAAGCAGTCGGAATTGAGCGTAGCACCGTAGGGAATCCGACCGTTCCGGGAATAGGGCTAATGTCGTTGAGAACATCGAATTTTTTGACATCCTCGGACTTAGCCGCGGTGATCGCCTGCTTCCACTCGATCGGGGCCGGGGCTTCTTTCGAAGCGATGAAACGTGTCCCGAGGTTCACGCCGACGGCGCCAAGCATAAACGCCGCCGCGATCCCACGCCCATCGAAGATCCCCCCTGACGCCACGACAGGAATAGGTGCAACCGCGTCAACGACCTGCGGGACAAGCGCCATCGTACTGACCTCGCCGCAGTAACCGCCTGACTCGCCACCCTGCGCGCTGATGACATCCGCGCCCCGTGCGGCGGCTTGTTCTGCTTGGGCCACGGTCGTCACCTGCACCATCACGCGCGAACCCACATCATGGGCCTGTTTCACCATGTCACCCGGATCGGCAAGCGTAAAAGAAATGACCTTGGGCCGTGTCGCCAGCGTGTAGCGAAACGTTTCAGCGTCGAGCGCCTGCGGAATGTGGTTGATTGCGTACGGTTTGTTCGTCATCTTCTTCACCATATCAATGTCGCGCTTTACGGCTGCGGTGGATCGGAAAAGCGATCCAATACCGCCCAACCCACCTGCGTTCGACACGGCGGCGGCAAGCTCCGCTGATGTACAGGTCCCCATCGGAGCAAGGATGATCGGCACCTCGATTTCGAATAAATCGCAAAGGGGTGTTTTGAGCATCGCATCATGTCCCGTTACAAACGAAGTCTCATCGCACGCACATTCACTCAGCGATTGAGATTTCGGCACAATGCATTTGAATGCCCCCATATGTTGCGCGGCGTCAGACGAGGGTCAAGCGGGGGTTCGCATGTCGCTGATGGGTCAAAAACGGAAGTTAATACCCATCACGGCGATGTCTGCTCTACCCCCGATAGCGATCGCAAAAGCGAGCTTCAATGCTACGCGCTCGGCGCGCCGAATAAGCATGCCGGCGCCCGCTCATTCCAGTTCTGCCTCGCGTCAGCACCTATCGCGCCGCAAGCCGTAAACTAGATGGATGATGCGCTCTTAAGTGCGGTAATGAGCTCGCGCAATCGACCAATGCGTTTTTGAGCGAGAACAATTACGGCGTTTTGCCAACCCTTCGGCGGGCCCCGATAGGATTTCGCAGTTCGGTTTAGCCTTGCCTGACGAATGGCTGCCACGGAAACGCCCAATGTTTTTGCCAATTCTAAGTGGCTAATTCGGTCGAATAGGCCGTCTGTGGCTTGCTTGAAGTGCATGTATGCACCAAAATTGACGCCCAGTGGCAATGAGCGTTTAGTCCGTTCGTCGTACTTTCTACGATCGTTGCGATTGCCGCGACATGATCCAAATCAAAATGCCAACCAGTACCCGATGAGGAATGTATTGATTAAGACCGCAGCGAAGAGGAAAAAGTCGCCAGCTCGTCCACGTGGGTTCCAGACGGTGATTTCGCTTAATCGGAATCCGATTGATCGGATGGGCTCCGAGAAATTGCTAGGTCAAGATGAGACGATTTTCCGGAAGGGGCAACGGGCCGAAAACATTTACAAGATCGAGGCCGGCTGCGTTCGGACGTTCATTCGTTACGGCAATGGCCGCCGTCTTGTAGTCGGCCTCTATTTTGCGGGTGATTATTTTGGTCTGGAGATGCACGACAAATACCGTGTTTCCGCCGAGACTGTTACGCCAACCAAGATGCTGGTCATCGGGCGAAAGGCGCTAAATTCGCGCGCGGCGACTAATGTTGCGGTTGCCAATGGCATGTTGACACTTACGAATCTTGAATTGCGGCGTGCTCAGCAACATAGCCTGATACTGCGGCTCTCCGCGAACGAGCGCGTGGGCCAGTTTCTCTTTGAAATGAAGAAACTTAACTCGCAGAATGATCGACGAAATAAGAAAGAGGTGAACTTAGTGATGTCGCGCCAAGATATGGCCGATTATCTCAACCTTACGATCGAGTCGGTCGCGCGTGCCCTTACACAGCTTAAGAACGTGTCCGCTATTTCCCTCAGTTCGCCTCGTCGCATCGCTATCCACATTCGGAAGCCTATGGCCGCGTGAGGCGCCGGCGGCCGAACGGATCGCTGTGACTTCCCGGGTCGGGTAACTGGTCGGGGCCCTTTCGTATTCCGGAGACTGAATTTGTTAGAGATCAAAAGATTGTCGGCTGCTTTGTGTTATCGGGACTAATGGCCGAGGACGACAGTCCAGAGGAGATCTGCGAAGTCTGCCGCGCTTCGATGAAGCTCGTTAGCACGGCTCCTAAAGTCGGCCCATTTCCCGAGCTGCATACTTTCCTTTGCGACGCGTGCGGCCACGTGATGACCAAAGAGCAAAACGGTGATTGAGGCCTGACGGTGCTGCTGGCTGATGCTAGTCGCGCCGAATCTCTGCCGGAAAAACCCGGGGCAGGTGTACCCCCGGCGTCCTGACCTCAGACAAGCCAGCGAGTGATTAACCAAGCCGTTTTGCCTACCTCATAACTCACGAATGAGATCCAGACGACGGTCATTACCAATGCCACAGGAATGATCGCTCGCGCGACGAAGGTGCGCAACGATAGAGGATTGATGGCGGTGAGGCTGGCAGGCGCGGTCGCGGCGAGAGCTTGCACGAAACTTGTTCCATCCCTGGCGCCACAAAAAACATCCTAATCGAATGCCGAGATGGTTTCTGTGAGCGCCGTCACATAATCGGGGCCTTCACGCACAGCCATGCGATAACTACGAACGACAAAAGCCAAATCAGAATCGCGCCAAGAAAAATTTCCTCCGTCCCGCTCATGCGTCCCCTCTGACGATTATTGATCGTTGGCGCGCCCTAGGCCTAGGCTGGCCACAAGCAACCCAGGCTCGGCAGGGCGGGTGCCACGAGTTCGGCCACCCGGCGAGACAGAGCCTAGAACTATATGACTTGTTTATTCAACCCGCTATTCTCTGCGCTCCTACGATATTTAGATTTGAACGAAAACGAGGATATTCTTTGGAGCGCAATTATAACAACTGAATGCTGTATAAGCCTTCTACCTGACCTTGTTGATCGTCGGCGGCTGTATCGGATGGGTACGCACAATAATTTTTCTGTGCGCTCGTCGGCGGCATCGATTTGCATGCATTTTGCAAATACTTTTCCCGATCGCGCTCCGGTGGACTTACTTATCAAGCTGTCAGTTGCAAATGAAGACTGGTACGTACAAGCGCCTGCTAATGCAGCCCTGAAGGCGCTTGCACAATCAACGCCCGGCGTCTTGAAGATATATTACGAGCGCTTAGAAAATGAAAATGCGGATGAGCGCGCGCTTGCTGCATATTCTATTCATAGCATTGCGAGCGTAGAACCTGAGCTACTAGACGCTGGGGCGCTCAAGTCAGCACTAAAACGGCTTTCAAGAAAGATAGATCGAGAAGCCATTACATATTTAGAAACAGCGATACCAAAGGTCGAGAAAACAAAGCGTAAACGTTTCTACCGTTATGGCCTATGATGCCTTGTCGGGACTAAGCATCAATCGCTCTCAGCAATCTGCGCGCGACCTGCTCAATGCCTAGCGACCATTGGACGCTAACTCTGTCAGCAAGAATGGGAGAGTACTTATAGACATCAGCAGCGGTCACGCCGCTCCAAACCGGAAGTATCACATTATTCTTCTCGACAAGCTCGCGAGTAAATATTGTATCGTACTCGCGTTTCGACCATCCTTCATTGCTTAAAAAATTTGGTGTCAACACTAGGACGCATTTGGGGCACTCTCTTAATCCCTGTTCAATACTTGCCCTCAGGCTGTCGCCGACTTTCAGCGAAAATTCGTCGTACCAGACCGGACACATGAACTTTAGAAGTTGCAACGCCAATGGTTCGGCAATGTTAGATTTGTCACGACTATCGTGAGAGATGAATGCGCGAGGCTTCTCCCATTTTGCGCGCTCCATTGCGTAATCCGTGCTGCGAAAGATCAGACTGTGGCCTTGGGATTGACCCTCTCTAATTAACTGCTCCTTGAGATGGTCCGGCACTGGACGCTCGGAGTAAAGATATATGCGTCCTGTAAAGATTAAGTCGCGACCATCCTGATATTCGTTGCCGAGGCCCATGGCGACGCCGGTTTTCGTCTCGGGCCACGTGAGAATTTCTGGTAACTTGGTCAGCACGATGGCTTCAGGACAAACGACGCCATCGAGCGCCGGTATATAGAAGGAAATATATTTGGCACGTGCGTCGAAGTCGAAATGCAGTCGTGCGACGATTTCTCCAATAGGAGACTTCTCTGATTGATTAATTTTCCAGTTCTCGTGAACCGTAAGGTTTTGCGAACCGTCTTTGACAAAGTATTCGTGTAGGGTGGCCAAGACTAATCCCTTTGTGCGTCACTTTCATTCGGTCGATTTTGGTACGCCAGGCCGAGCCGCCACTGTACACTACTCGTCGATGGACATCGCGTCAGTATAGCTCAAGCTCCCGCGAGCGAACTATGCCAGAGAAGTACCGCCGTCCGCACCGCCATGAGCGCGTGCAAGCCGTCGAACGGATGCGCGCCGACTGGCAGGCTCAGCGTGACGCACTCGCGACGGTGCGCCGCTTCAATGCCCGCCTTTCGGCTAAAGGCTTCGCGTGGTTCTGGCCAAAGATCGCAGCGGCGATCACTGCGAGGCATCCATGGCTAGTGATCGCGTGCGAGAGCTGCGGGACGCTGGTTGATTTAGATTTGCGGGTAAAGCCGCGCGATCTTGAGGCTTCTATCCGTACTGCCTTGTGTGACGTTCGGTGTCCCCGCTGCAATGGTCACGGCAGACCGCGCATAATAGGATTGGCGACACATCCCTCGATCTGAAGGCGAAATCTATGCCGGGCGACGTTGCAAACAGACTTACACGAAAGCTTGGTCTGATTCAGACGCCCGGGTCTGAGGCAATGCGGGCTTTCGCCATGCGCGTCCGCGAACTGCAAAAGCAAGGGCGCACTCTCGATCAAGCCGCCATCATGGCTGCGACAGATAAATTTCCGGCGGAATTTAAAGCGACCGGGTATGCCAACAGCGGCGAGCCCATTGAACCGCTAATCACTGAGATCGAGAAGCTGTGATCGTCGATGGCTACCGACGATGCACGGGTGCGGGAAATTCTGGCGACCGTGAAACCGCTGGCCGCTGAATACTACCGGCTGACAGGCAAGCCCCTTGGCGTCACCGGCGAACTCGCGGAATACATCGCAGCAGAGCTTCTCGGTCTCACACCGGTAGAAGCGCGCACTGCCGGTCATGATGCAATCCGCAAGACGCCCGATGGCCCCCTGCGTGTCCAGATCAAGGGCAGGGCCTATGATGGAACGAAGCCCGGTCAACGTCTCGGCAAGATCAAGCTTGATGCTGCTTGCGATAGCGTGATCCTTGTTCTTCTAAACAACATGACGCTCGAACCGAGGGAAATATGGGAGGCACCGTACGTGGCTGTCACCGCTCGACTGCAAGTGGAAGGATCGAAAGCGCGAAACGAGCGGGGGGCTTTGTCGGTGCGCGAGTTCAAACGCCTCGCTGGTGCGCAACAGGTGTGGCCGTGATGGACAAAGAGGAATACGATCGGCGACAAGAGGAGATCGCGCGCTTTGCAGAAACCGAGAGTGCGACCTACTACGATCCCGAGAGCCCGGTAATCTGGAAGCAGTACATCGTCGGGCCTGTGCCGGTCTGGCGACGATTGCTCTGGTCAATCTTTCCGCCGTCGCATGCAAAGATGCGTCGCATACAGCGACGGCGGAAAGATCAAATGTGGAAGGACGTGAAGTTCTAAAACTAAAAGGATTGGGTTAATCTAGATTTACGCGTTAACGCCCGGGATCAGAGCGAATTTATGATTTCTTCAATTGGGAGATACAGGGTCTGGTTTCCGAACGGGAAGCTCCGGAAACCGTACCTTGCATAAAAAGGAACGGACTCTTGATCGACGGCGTGAACGAGAACTGCCCGCGCGCCGACGAGTTCCGAAGCCTTAGTGATGCGAAGAAGAGCGTCCTTTAACAAAGCGCGACCGAGCCCTTGGCCTTGATAAGCTTTGTCAACAGCAAGACGGCCTAGAATTACAACAGGGGACGAGTTCGGCATATTTTGGCGCAATTTTCGCGGGGCGCCTTCGTGCTGGACCGCTCCTGCCGCGATACAATAAAAGCCTACTACTGTGCTTTTGGAACAGAGGACATAGCAGCGCGCGGATTTGCCTTCAGATCGCGCCGCGGCGTGCTTTATCCAATCATTCAATGGAATTTTGCCGCAGTCGAACCGCGACGTGTCGTGTGTGAGACCAACTCTGACATGGAAATTATAGTCGCCGCTGTCGATCATGTCGGCGACTTGTTCGCGCGTGTAGTACCAGTAGCGACCACTCGAATTTAAGCCGCCCACGTTTGTGATGTGTTCACGTGGGCTATGCGGGTGGGGTTTTGTTATGCAGGTAACGCGGTTTGAAACCACGGCAGTTCTTCTGCACGGCGTCAAGTACATAAGGACCGCACCGGACGACACTACGCGCGACAATCTTCTCAGCCTGGATCAATGTCCAGTAACGAGAGCCGCCTAAACGAAGTAGCATATCGCAACTGGCGGCCGAATAACTTCCGCCGCCAGTAGCTTTCTAACGAATCCCCAAGGCGTCAGTCTCTAGTGTAGGCTTTCGACAAGCCTTTTTCTTTTTTGATGCGATTGATTTGTCGTCGCGTCTAAGCCGGCGCGCAGACGGTGTCTCGCCGACCTAGTGCTGGTGCTGGAAGCGGCTCGGTACTCGGCACGAACCGCCGTCGCGGGCTCCCTTCCCCGAGGCGGACACGCTCCATCTTATCCAGTTCGCAGAGGCAGGACTGAAGTGACTGCGCGTCGAGGTCGCCTAGCCCCATCTCCACCAGCTCGGGCGCGATGACCTCGCGGAGTCGAGCAAACGCGGAGCGCCAGCTCTCCTCGGACCAAGGCGAATCCTTCGGCCGCCCGAGCACGCGATTGAGTCCGCGCCTGGACCCGGGTCCACTGGCTGCGAAAGTCGTCCAGTCCGGCGCGTCGAGCAGCGGCTTGACGAATTTGATGTCGGCGACAATTTGGGCCGGCATGAACCCGCCGCCCATCCCATGAAATTCCTTCAACCGCCCGAAATATTTTGCGAGCGTATCGCCCCGCTTCGGACTCATCCACCCGCGCGCCTTCCACAGTGGCTTGAAGACTTCGGCGGCTTGATACTCCGCCGTTGCGCGCCCCGGATTTTTGCTGTCGGCACGGATCATGTAGGCTGGCCCGTATAGTTGGTCACCCCGCTCGGCGCGCGACCGCATCACCGCCAAGAACTTCTCGGGGTCCCACGGCGCCGGGTAACCAATCTCAGACAAAGTATTAGGCCAATTCACGAAGCGCGCGACCACCATCGCGAACCACAGATCGGGATCATCGGCGTGCGGCTCGCGCCAGTTTGCCGCGATCCACCGCGTGACGCGGTCATCTTCGCGTCGCACGTTAGTAAAAGACCAAGCACGCAAGATTGGATCGTCTGTCCAAGGCTGCGGCTGGCCCGCTGCACGCCGCAGGCGGATCGTCTCGCGCTCGCGGACGAAGTACAGAAGTTGGGTGGTGTCCATTCTCGTCATCTCCTTGCCCCAATCGGGCGGCGGGGCTGCCCCGACAGGAGAAGACGCACATGCAATTTTGATCTCAAAATTTGTAACGGCCGCGAACTCGCGCAAACTCGAACGCAGCGCGTCTCGAACCGCTATGGTCGCAACACTCTGAAATCTGAGGCGAATGTCTGTGCGGTCGGGTGGCCGCGTCCCGTACCGCCGTAGGAATCGCACCAAGGTCGAAAGCAATCAGGGGGCTCTTGCGAACAGCTTTGATCCTAAGCCCGATTCTCCACCCGGGGTAATGGGTTCGCTAAAAACGTCTTTCTCTGCTCGCCCGGTCGCCACCACTAGCGGGCGCTGCTGTTCCTTCGTGGCCGAGCGTGTCGTCCAGTGACTTTATTTTTGCTACGAAGACCGTTTCATGTTGGATACAACCACGCCGCTCAATATAGCGCGTGGCTTCAGGTGAACGCATGAACTGCCGAACAACTGATCGTGCGGTTGTTTTTCCCGGTCGCGAGGTTGACCAACCGTGGACGAACATAATGTAAGGACGTCCTCTTTTCTGCGCGGCCTGAAGACTTTGGACAACGCTATGTTTCAGCTCGCTCATCGCATCCTGGTAGCTCAGCGCGGCGCTGTCACGTTTCCCGAAATGCAGGTCAACCTCATCGTCCGGTGTTAAGTTGAATTGTTGTCGGTAGTCGGTCCAATTTCCACGTCCGCTAGTCCATTTTGGCATAGAAGTAACCTCCTCTCCGGCGTCTGTGGGCCGAGCCTTAAGAAAGTGGGACCGCTCGCCCTCACCAACAACGGCCCAAGCAACGCCGTCTGGCACAGCACCTATCTCGACCAAGATAAGTAGCAAGCCGATCCACCGCTAGCGCCCACCGGTGTGCGATTCCGCTCTCGCCCTTCTTCGAAGGTCGGCCCGCGCGAACGACTGCGCCGGCGGCCCGCGCTCCACGTCGCGCGGCGATTTCGCAACCGATCTTTGGTCGATCTTTGGTCTCGCGCCGCGCGCGCGATTCTAATCTTCAGTAAGTCATTGATTTTTTTGGCGCTCCCTAGGGATGAATAAGAAGCGTTATAAACCGAAGAGTTAGCCAGTTTCCGACTGCCGAAAGCTCTCATTGAGCCACAATAGAAATTTTTCGATTTGGCAAACCGTCGTGCGGCGCATTTGAGCGAGTCGCGCGCGATAAATTGGTCTATATAAAAGTTCCGCTTGCTACCGATAAACTATATCGCCTTCAAAATCTATCGCGGATGGAATTCGACACGGTCGCGACAATCGGCGGCGCGATGCTGGAAATGGGAGTCGAGCAGCGAATGCGTGAATTAAAGTTACCGCCTACTTGGTGCAACAAATAACTGTTCTCCAGTCCCATGCGGCGAGAACGAAACCTCCGACGGCTCCACACTCACGTAATCGGACCTGGATTGAACAGCACTAGAGAATTATGAATTCCCCATTGGTCGGACCACGGTTTTTTCAGACCGCTAGCGACATCTAGAATATGGCGAAACACCTGCCAACCCAAGTCTTCGATACTTGCCTCGCCGCTCGCGATCGTTCCCGCGTCGATATCGATGAGATCGTGCCAACGCTGCGACAATTCGCTTCGAGTTGAAATCTTGATGACCGGCGCGGCTGCTAGGCCGTAGGGCGTGCCGCGTCCCGTCGTGAAAACCTGCAAGGTCATGCCGGCTGCAAGCTGAAGCGTGCCGCAAATAAAATCACTGGCCGGCGTCGCCACAAAGATCAGACCTTTGTCGCGAACCCGCTCGCCCGGCGACACCACGCCGGAAATCGGGCTGCTTCCCGATTTAACGACCGACCCCAATGCCTTTTCAACAATGTTGGAGAGCCCGCCCCTCTTGTTGCCGGGCGTGGTATTGGCGCTTCGATCCGCAAATCCATTTTCGAGGTAGCGGTCGTACCAATCCATCTCGCGTACCAACGCATCCGCCACATCCTGATTGACGGCGCGGGGGGTCAAAAGATGGATTGCGTCGCGCACCTCAGTTACTTCCGAGAACATCACCGTGGCGCCGGCGCGAACCAGCAGG
>Ga0335083_10001189_pt1 | contig 36518 bp, 34 predicted proteins | sample Lox_Sample_42_FD_206716 | JGI IMG/M metagenome (GOLD analysis project Ga0335083, IMG submission 206716) | Soil microbial communities from Loxahatchee National Wildlife Refuge, Florida, United States - Lox_Sample_4.2 | ecosystem: Environmental > Terrestrial > Soil > Wetlands | place: USA...
TGTCCATTCCCACAAATCTCGTCGAGGGCAGTGCGAGACCGACGGAGCGCGACTACCTGCACTTCATCGCGATCGCTCTCGGCTCTGCGTCCGAGGTTCGTTATCTCATCGAGCTTGCGATTCGACTCGGCTTTGTAGAGTCCAGCACCGGAATGGATCTCCTACGACGCTACGACCGCGTCGTACGCGCTCTGCAGGGCCTCGTGAGTGCGCTGACCGAAGCCCGAAGTCCGAAGTCCGAAGTCCCAGCCGCTAGGTGAGCGGCATTGGCGCTAGAGCTCGATGCCGGCCTCCTTGCACGCATCGGCCACCGCTCGTCGGTTCGCGGGGATCAGCACCTTCGTGAACTCGGCGCGCGCGGCTGCCGCGTCGTGGTGCTTGCACGCGACGTTCGTGCGGATCGAGTACAGGGTCCCGCGTACGCCGTCGGCTCCGCCCGCGTTGCCATCCTCGTCCAGCTCCTCCGCGTACGCCAGGATCGGATCCAGCGCTCGGCTGCAGGCACGGCCATGTCGGAGATCGCGCGAGCCATCTCGTGATCGCAGTCGTCGACCTTCGCGGCGTACTCGGGGTGCTGCGCGGCGAGCGCCTTGGCGATCGCGCGCGCGTGACCGCAGTGGTGGGCAGCGAGCTCCGCGCGAAACGTCTCGGGCGACGGCGCGGGCTTCGCGGGCGGTGCCGGCGATGGCACGGGCGCGGGTACAGGCGCGGCGGGCGCGGGCACGGCTTCGGCCAACCTCGTCGCGGGCGGTCGATGCGGTGGTGACGATGGTCGATGCGCAGGCGCGGGCGTCCGTCGCGGCGGCGCGACCGAGGCGATGCGCGTGGCAGGCGTGGCCGTGACCGGCGCGGCGTCGGGCGGAGCGATCGCGATCGGCGTCACGATCGGCGTCACGCTCGGAGCGACGGGCGCGGCATCGGGCGCGATCGATTCGTGCGCGTGCAGCTGGCTCGCGACGATCACGGCGACCGAGCTGCTCGCCGCGATCGCGCCGGCTACGAGCCAGCGCGCGCGGCGCGGTCTCGCTGCAGGCAAGCCGGTCGAAGCGCCAGCGGCGGCCTGCAATGTCGTGCTGCGCCCGCGCGCCGAAGCGCCGGTCGGGCGGGTCGTGGGCGACGGCGAGCGCGCCGCGGCGGCGAGGGTCGCGGCGGTGCCGATCGGCTCCTCGAGCACCTTGCCGGCCAGGCGAGCGTTCGCGGCCGTCTCCGGTCCGCCCAGCGGCGCGAGCGCGGCGGCGAGCGCGCCGACATCCCGGTAGCGCCGCGCGGGTTCCTTCTCGAGGCAGCGCATCACGACGTCGCGCAGCGCGGGCTCGACCTCGATCGCGTCCGGTCGATCCATCGCGATCTTCACGGCCGCCTCGGTCAGGCTCGTCGCCGGGAACGGCAGCCGCCCCGACAGCGCCTGATAGAGGATGACGCCGAGCGCCCAGATGTCGGTGCGCGCGTCGACGTCGCGCGCCGAGCGCAGCTGCTCCGGCGACATGTAGACCGGCGTGCCGATCACCGCATCGGTCCGGGTGAGCGACGTGTCGCCGCCGAGCGAGGCCTTCGCGATGCCGAAATCGAGCACCTTGATCTGCGGCGAGCCATCGAGCCGCTTCGTGACGAACAGGTTCGCGGGCTTGAGGTCGCGGTGGACGATGCCGTTCGCGTGCGCCTCGGCGATCGCGACGCACGCCTGCACGACATAGTCGACCGCGACCACCGGCGCGAGCGGTCGCTCGTCGATCGCGCGCGCGAGATCGACGCCGTCGAGCAGCTCCATCGCGATGAAGGGTGCGCCGCTGTCGAGCCGGCCGACGTCGAACACGCGGCACACGTGCTCGCTCCGCAGCTTCGCGACCGCGCGCGCCTCGCGCAGGAAGCGCTCCACCATCGCGTGATCCGACGCCGCCTGATCGTGCAGGACCTTGATCGCGATGCGGTGGTCGAGCTGGACGTGGGTCGCGGCCGCGACCACACCCATACCGCCTGCTCCGAGCACGCGCTCGATCCGGTACTTGCCAGCCACGATCGCGCCGACCTCGAGCACGAGCGAGGTATCGCATCGGCCACCTGTCATGTTCGTAACAAGCGTGCGGTGCGCGCCGGGCGCGCGTGTCATGATGCACGCATGCGCCGCACTTACCTCGCGCTCGTCCTCGCCGCCTGCAGTCACTCCGCGGCGCCCGCCACGACGTCCACGACGAGTGCCACCGGCGGCGCCGGCGGCACGGCCGATCCGCCGAAGCTGACGTGCGCGGCGGTCGCCGATCACCTCATCGGCTTGATGAGCGCGGCATCGGTCGCGCAGCCCGAGCAGCTCGATCCGTTCCGCAAGGTGCTGTCGACTCGCTGCGACCAGGACCTGTGGACCGCGCAGGCGCAGCAGTGCTTCGACGATGCGAAGAGCCTCGACGACGCCGACAAGTGCCAGTCGACGCTGACCCCGGCCCAGCAGGAGTCGCTCAAGAAAGACGGCGAAGCCGCCGCCGAGGCCACCGCGCCCAAGTCCAGGCCGGCCGCGGCCGCGCCGACGATGCCAGACGAAGCCGGCCAGCCCGCCAAGAATACGACGCGCGGCCCGACGCAGAAGCCCGCCAAGCCCGGCGGCGACCCCTGCGAGGGCGGCGAGTAGCTTCGCGGTAGTGATCGGGCACGCCGGGTGCTACACGTCGGCGCGATGTACGCGTCTGCGCGCCCGCTGTTCGGCTATCGCCCGTACTGGGCGCAGCGCTTCGGCGTGGCGCCGGTCCTGCCGACGTCGCGCGCCGAGATGGACGAGCTCGGCTGGGACAGCTGCGACGTCATCCTCGTCACCGGCGACGCGTACATCGATCATCCGAGCTTCGGCATGGCGCTGGTCGGCCGGCTGCTCGAGGCCCATGGCTTTCGCGTCGGCATCCTCGATCAACCCGAGTGGCGTAGTGCCGACGCGTTCCGCGCGCTCGGCCGTCCGAACCTGTTCTGGGGCGTCACCGCCGGCAACATGGACTCGCTCGTCAACCGCTACACGGCCGATCGCAAGCCGCGCAGCGACGACGCGTACACGCCGGGCGGCGCCGCCGGCTCGCGGCCGGATCGCTCGGTCATCGTGTACGCGCAGCGCTGCCGCGAGGCATTCGGCGATGTCCCGCTCGTGATCGGCGGCATCGAAGCGAGCCTGCGCCGGATCGCGCACTACGACTACTGGGCGGATGCCGTGCGGCGGTCGATCCTCGTCGACACGCGCGCCGACTTGCTCGTCTACGGCAACGCCGAGCGCGCGATCGTCGAGATCGCGCACCGGCTCGCGGCCGGGGAAACGCCCGCGCAGATCCGCGACGTGCGCGGCACCGCGTTCGCCGGCGCGCGCGAGGGCTTCGCCGAGATCGACTCGACGAGCGTCGACGCGCCGGGCCGGATCGATCCGCCGAGAGATCCGTACGCGATGGAGGACGAGCGCGCGGCGGCGCCGTGCGAGACCGGCGCGCCGGCCGCGCAGCCGCTCGTGCAGCTCAAGCGGAAGATCGATCGTGCGCAGCAAGTGATCCGCATGCCGAGCTACGAGCAAGTCTCGGCCGATCCCGTGCTGTACGCGCACGCATCGCGCATTCTCCATCTCGAGTCGAACCCCGGCAACGCGCGCCCGCTCGTGCAGCGCCACGGCAAGCACGACGTGTGGATCAACCCGCCGCCGATCCCGCTGTCGACGCAGGAGATGGACGCGCTGTACGAGCTGCCGTTCACGCGCGTCCCGCACCCGCGCCACGGCGACGCGAAGATCCCCGCGTACGAGATGATCAAGTTCAGCGTCACGATCCTGCGCGGCTGCTTCGGCGGCTGCAGCTTCTGCTCGATCACCGAGCACGAAGGCCGCGTGATCCAGTCGCGCAGCGAGGGCTCGATCCTGCGCGAGATCGAGCGCATCCGCGACGTCACGCCCGGTTTCACCGGCAACATCTCGGATCTCGGCGGGCCGACCGCGAACATGTATCGCATGGCGTGCAAGACCCGCGAGATCGAGGCCGCGTGCCGCAAGCCGTCGTGCGTGTACCCCGACATCTGCGACAACCTCGGCACCGATCACGCGCCGCTCGTCGCGCTGTATCGCAAGGCGCGCGCGATCCGCGGCGTCAAGCGCGTGTTCGTCGCGTCGGGCGTGCGCTACGACCTCGCGGTGCGCTCGCCGGAATGGATCCGCGAGCTCGCGCAGCATCACACCGGCGGCTACTTGAAGATCGCGCCCGAGCACACCGAGGACGGCCCCCTGCGCCACATGATGAAGCCGGGCATCGGCGCGTACGATCGGTTCAAGGAGCTGTTCGATCGCTATTCGAAGGAAGCAGGCAAGGAGCAGTACCTGATCCCGTACTTCATCGCCGCGCATCCCGGCACGACCGACGAGGACATGCTCCAGCTCGCGCTGTGGCTCAAGCGCAACGGCTTCCGGCCCGATCAGGTGCAGGCGTTCCTGCCGTCGCCGATGGCGAGCGCGACCGCGATGTACCACACCGGGCTCTCGCCGCTGCGCTCGCTCAAGGCGCGCGACCGCGTGCATATCGTGCGCGGGCTCGAGCGCCGGCGCCTGCACAAGGCGTTCTTGCGCTATCACGATCCGGCGAACTGGCCGATCTTGCGCGAGGCGCTGCGCCGGATGGGCCGCGAGGATCTGATCGGCAGCGGCAAGCAGGCGCTCGTGCCGTCGTGGCAGCCCGCCGGCGGAGCACCGAAGCGGCGCGGAAGCAAGATCCGGCCCGGCGTCGCGCTCACGCAGCACACCGGTCTGCCCCCGCGCAAACGCCGTTGAGCTAGACTCGACAGTGGATGGGCGCGCCATCACCGGATGACTCCGGAGTCGTCGCGATCGGAAGCGTGCTCGACGGCCGCTACCGCATCGACTCCGTGCTCGGCGCCGGCGGCATGGGCCGCGTCTATCGCGGCGAGCACACCGGTATCGGCCGCGCGGTCGCGATCAAGGTCTTGCACTCCGCGCTCGGCCGCAACAAGGAAGCCACGCAGCGCTTCCAGCGCGAGGCGCTCGCGTCGGGCCGGCTCGATCATCCGAACATCGTCGGCGTCTCCGACTTCGGCGTGCTCGACGACGGCAGCCTCTACCTCGTGATGGAGGCGCTCGAGGGCGAAGGCCTCGGCGCGCGGCTCGAGCGCGAGAAGCGCATCCCGTGGCTGGAGGCGATCGAGATCATCCGCGGCGTGCTCGCGGGCTTGCGCCACGCGCACGATCGCGGCGTCGTGCATCGCGACATCAAGCCCGACAACATCTACCTCGCGAAGAAAGACGGCGAGCAGATCATCAAGATCCTCGATTTCGGGATCGCGAAGCTGTACGCGGGCAACGCCGACGATCCCGCGATGACGCGCGCCGGGCTCACCGTCGGCACGCCGGCGTATCTGTCGCCCGAGCAAGCGGTCGGCGGCGCGATCACGCCGGCGAGCGATCTGTATTCGACCAGCGTCGTGCTCTACGAGATGTTGACCGGGCGCGTGCCGTACGAGGACAAGGATCCGCTGCAGATGCTGACCGCGCACGTCAGCCGCGAGGCGCCGACGTTCGCCGAGGTCGCGCCCGATCTCGCGGCGCCGCCCGCGCTCGAAGCCATCGTGCGGCACGGGCTCGCGAAGGTGTCGGCGGAGCGCATCTCGTCGGCGAGCGACTACCTGAACGCGCTCAACGACGTGCTGCGCGCGGCCGGCTTCTACGTGCCCGACGCGCGCTCGTCGTCACCGATCGCGATCCCGACGCCGCCGCCGGGCTTCGTGACGCCGATGCCGTTCAAGGCCGATCTCGGCACCGCGCCGACGGCCATGGTGCCGGCGACCGGAACCACGGGGCCGGTGCAGACGCTCGCACCGCCGGCGGCCGCATCGCACGCGTCGTCGCCGATCCCGCGCTCCTGGCTGACGGTCGGCGCGATCGTCGTCGGCGCCATCGTGCTGCTCTCGCTCGCGCTCTACGAGATGCGCTCTCGCGATCACGCCGATGCCGCGGGCACGCAGCCGGTCGCGGTGCCGGTACCGGTGCCCGTGCCGGGCGTCGCCAATCCGCTCGATCGCGAGACGCGCATCAAGGCCGCGATCCACGACCTCGAGGACGGCGCGACGTGCGCCGATCGCAAGGCCGCGATCCCCAAGCTCGTCGAGCTCGGCGAAGATCCGCGCTCGATCAAGGCGCTGAAGAAGGCGCGCTATCGCATGTACGGCGGCGTGCTCGGCATGGGCGAGTCGAACGCGAACGCGTGCCTCACGGCCGACGCCGAGGCCGCGTACAAGGCGCTCGGGGGAAAGTAGCCTTTGTTCAGACCGGCCGCGCCTTCCATTCCTTCTGCGTGAACACGTCGAAGTCGACGACGAGGCAGATCGGCTTGTCCTGCAGATCGACCGCCCAGTAGGCGGCGAACTCGCCGTTGCCGCACGGCAGGGCGAGCGCGCGGCGGCCGTCGGTGAGCGGCACTTCGATCGGCTGGACGCCGACCACGCCCTCGGGCACCGCGAGCACGCCGGGCGAGCCTTCGCCGGCGTCGATCAGCGCGAGCCATCCGCCCGAGACCGTGCAGCGCGGCAGCTGGTCGGCGCTCTTCGGCTTCTTCTGGCCGCGATAGTGCGCGACCGTCCAGCGCGCGATCGGCGGGCGCCCGACGTGGATCACGATCGCGGCGAGCCGCTCGGCGCCGCGCTCGTCGCGCGCAATCGACAGCATCACGCGAAACGCGCCCGAGCCGGCCGGCCGATCGAGCACGCGCCACGATTTCGGCGCGGCCGGATCGAACAGCGCGAGCGCGCCCGAGCCGACCGGCAGCTGCAGCGGCAGCAAGCGCACGTCGATCTTGTGCGGCCCGAACCGCTCGCCGTACCGCGTGAGCCGGGCGACATCGCGCGGCGCGGGCAGCTCGTCGCGCGGCTGTGGCGGCGGAGGCGGCGCCGGCGGCGGCGGCAGCGAAGGCCGCGTCGGCCGCATCGGCCGCGCGCGCGTCACCGGTGCGGTGGCGGCACGCTTGGGCTTCGCCGCCGCATTGGCCGCCGGCTTCGTCGCCGCCTTCGATGACTTGCGCGCTTTGCTCGCCACCGCGGCACGGTAACAGATCATCTCGGGCCGGCGTGCGTTGACACGCCTCCATGAGGCAATTCCATTGGACGCTCGCCGCGCTCGCGGTCTTGGGTGGGCAAGCGAGCGCGGACCCGAACGGCATGCCGGCGGCCGAGATGTCCGACGACGCCGGAGTGCGCGCCTCGTCGCGCGGCGTGGCCGAGGACTACCTCGTGCTGCCCGAGGGCGGCGAGCTGACCGGCCAGATGAAGTTCATCATGTCCGATCCGCTGCTCGGCGCGCAGCCGCTGCACTTCACCGACCTCGCGCTGTTCGGGCTCACCGGCCGGTGGGCGCTGTTCTCGAAGCTCGAGGTCGGCGCGAGCGTCGACTTCCTGCCGAAGCAACCGTCGTACACGGACGAGAAGTCGTGGCAGAGCGTGGGCGCCACGCTGCGCAGCCCGATCGGCGAGCACGCGGCGCTCGCGCTGTCGGGTGGCGGCGGTCACTTGCTGGACAGCACGGGATCGTGGACGCGCGAGTCGCTGACGTTCGAATGGAAGAAACCGATCGATCGCGAGTGGCTCGCGTTCGACATGCAAGCCGGGCTCGATGGCACCGGGATCGCGCGCGGCGATCAGGGCGCGTTCATGACCGAGCTCGCGTTCCAGACGGCAGCGTTGTTTCGCGAGCCGACTGGCCACTGGGGGAGCTGGCTGGGAATTGCCTATGCTGTTCCCGTACAGCACAACGGAGTCGACCCCACGACCGACATGGCGATCGATCCGCAGCCGCGTGTCGACTTTCACGTCGGAACCGTGCTCGCGATTGTCCACGAATGGGACTTGTTCGCCGAGTTCGCGGTCGTCGACCGCGGCGATCTCTCGAATCCCGCGACCCGACTGCCGATCCTCGACGGTGGGTTCGATCAAAAGCAGATCATCTTCGGGGTCACTCGCCATCTCGATCCGCCCCACCATCGGGGTCCGCCGGTAGACGAGCCTCTCGCTCTCTAACCGGGTACCCGTTCACCCACTGGGTATGAAATCTTTGCAACTCCAAGCAGGTAAATAGCCGAACACTGTATTACTCATCACTGGCGCGAGGCTTGTAATAAGCCCGAGTGTGACGCAGGTGATGATCGTCGATGTGGATGGGATTGCGCGGGCGACGTTGTCGGCGGCACTGGCACGCGCCGGCTACGGCGTTTGCACCTCGCATTGCCCGGTGCGTGCGCGGCGACTCGCGGAGGTCGCGACCCCCAACATCGCGCTCGTTGCAGTTTCCGCAGCGGAGGCCACGCTCGATCTGGTTCGCGCATTGAAAGCCCGGTTCGGGCGCGCGATCTACATCGCGGCGATGACCCGCGAGCTCACGCCGGAGACCCGCGCAGTGTACGTCGCCGCAGGTGCGGATGACGTGCTCGCGAAGCCTCTGGCGCTCGCGGACCTCCGGCGCAGCGTGACCGCGGCGACGCGCACGCGCGCAACCCACGTCAAACAGTGACAGACCCCGAAGGAAATGCGAGCTTGCCCCGCCGTTCGATGGCGGACGATGGCGTTCTCGTCAAGTGCATGATCGTCGAGGACGATTCCGAGGTCGCCAGAGCGATCGCGCGCCGGCTCGGCGCCGACGGCGTCGAGGTCGAGGTGTCGGCGGAGGCCAAGCCGGTGCTCGCGCGACTCGACGCCGGGCTCGCCGACTGGGACGTCGTCATCCTCGACGTCGGCTTGCCCGACGCGAACGGCGTCGACGTGCTGCTCCGGTTCCGCGATGTCGGTGCGCTGTCGTCTGTCGTGATGCTCACCGGCGACCGATCGGCGGCGACCGCGGCGACGTGCATGCGCGCCGGCGCGTTCTACTACCTGACGAAGCCGTTCGAGGCATTCGAGCTGTCGTCGATGGTGCGCTCGGCCGCGAATCATTCGCGGCTGCGCCGCGAGCTCGCGAGCGTGAAGCAAGCGATGGCGGTGCCGGATCTGCTCGTCGGCACGTCCGCGGCGATGCGCAAGCTGCGCGCGGCGGTCGATCGGCTCGCCGAGCAAGACGTCCAGATCTTGATCCAGGGCGAGAGCGGCACCGGCAAGGAGATCGTCGCGCGCGCGCTGCACGAGCGCGGGCCGCGCCGCGAGCGCCCGTTCGTCGCGCTCAACTGCGGCGCGATCCCCGAGTCGCTGATCGACAGCGAGCTGTTCGGCCACGCGAAGGGCGCGTTCACCGGCGCGACCCACGACCGGCCGGGCGTGTTCGTCGAAGCCGACGGCGGCACGTTGTTCCTCGACGAGGTCGGCGACATGCCGCTCGCGGTTCAGGCGCGCCTGCTGCGCGTGCTGCAGGAAGGCGACGTGCGGCCGGTCGGCGGCAGCGGCGTGCGCCGCGTCGACGTGCGCGTGATCGCAGCCAGCCACGTCGAGCTCGAGACCGCGGTCGCCGAGCAGCGGTTCCGCCAGGATCTGTTCTATCGCCTCAACGTCGTGACGTTGATCGTTCCGCCGCTGCGCGAGCGCGAGGGCGACCTGCCGCTACTGGCCGCCCACTTTCTGCGCAAGCACGGCGGCGCCAGCCCGCCGACCCTCGCGCCCGAGGCGCTCGACGCGATGGCCGCATACGCGTGGCCCGGCAACGTGCGCGAGCTCGAGAACGCGATCCTGCACGCGATCGCGCTCGGTCACGGCGACGTGATCGGCCCCGAGTCGTTGCCTGCGGTGGTCGCGCGGCGGCCGACGCAGCGACGCGCGACGTCGGAGGGCTCGCGCGAGGTGATCGATCTCGACGTGCCGCTGACCGAAGCGAAGCGGCGCGCCGCGGCCGACTTCGAGAAGCGCTACCTCGTGCGGGTCATGGAGCACGCGAAGGGCTCGGTCTCGGAAGCGGCGCGGCTATCCGGTCTCGATCGCACGAATTTTCGCCGCCTGTTGCAACGTCACGCACTCGATCCGGCAAGCTTCAAGCAGCCGTAGTAGAAAGTGCGCGACTGAATCCCGTTTGTGGGATCGTCCCCGCGGAGGGTGCTGCATGCGTTCGAGACTAGCCTTGTGTTCGGTCGTGGTCGTCGCGGTGGGTTGCGGCGGTGATGACAACAGTCCGCCTTCGATCGGAACGTCCGCGAGCAACGTGTGCGACCAGGTCGCCGCGGTCGCTTGTTACAACCTCTACGAGTGCTGCGCGCAGGGCGAGATCAACCAGTTCCTCGGCCTGCAGACGCCGGAGTCCGAAGACGACTGCAAGAGCGACATCAAGAAGAAGTGCGAGCGCGAGTACGCCGACGTCGAAGCGTCGGTGACCGCGGGCCGCGCGAAATTCAACTCCGATGCGATGAACACGTGCTTGAAGGCGATCCTCGCGCCGAGCAACGCGTGCGCGACCGTCGAGGACGCGCTGCCGTGGACGATGGCGTGCATGCAGTCGGCGTGGGTCGGCACCGTGAACACGGGCGGCCAATGCTTCTTCACCTACGAGTGCGCGAACACCGGCACGCAGTTCTGCTCGCCGAGCCAGACGTGCATGGGCCTGCCCACCGCCGGCATGCCGTGCTCGACGCAAGGCTGCGCGATCGGCAACTTCTGCAACGGCACGACGTGCCAGGCGCAGGTCGGCCAGGGCTCGCCGTGCACGTCGACCGCGCAATGCGACATGGGCCTGTTCTGCGACACGACGCAGACCGCGCCGACGTGCTCGCAGCTGCTCGCCGGCGGCCAGGTCTGCCCGAGCAGCGCGGCGTGCATGTCGGGCGTCTGCAATCCGGGCACGTGCGAAGGCACGGGCACGACGTGCCAAGGCAGCTCCGAGTGTGAAGGGCATTGCTCGAACGATGCGGCCGTGTCGTGCTCGCCCGGGCTCGACTACGAATGCGGCGAAGGTCACTGCAGCATCACGACCGGCGACTTCTGCGATCTGACGTCGCAGTGCCCGACCGGCGAGACGTGCGTGCTGCCCGCGACGTGCATCGCCGGCGTGTGCGACGGCAGCGTGTGCTCGGAGAACGAGGTCACCGTCGATTACTGCACCGGCGCGCTCGGCGCGCTCCCCGGCGCGCCCTGAGCAGCGGCACGAACGCGAGCGCGAGCGCGACGAGCGAGCCGCGGCCGCCGCCCGCGTTGCAGCCGCCGGCGTCGTCGACGACGCCGTGCGCGTAGACGTGGCTCGTGATCACGACCGGGTCGTTCGACAGCACGAGCGCGACGCGGTAGCGGTGGTCGTCCTTGCTCGCCTTGTCGTGATACCTCCACGTGAAGTCGTCGCCCTTGATCGTGAGCTCCTCGATCTTCGCGCCGTCGCGCCACAGCTCGAGGTTGAAGCCGTCGCCCGACGTGACGTGGACGTCGAGCGCGGACAGATCGTCGATGTCGTCGCCGATGCCGGCGGTCGTGTTGTTCTTGCCGTGCGCGACGATGTCGATCGCGGGATCGTCGGGGCCGCGCAGGTTCGCGATCGTGTGCTGGTGCTGGACGCCGGCGACGATCGCGGCCTCCGACAGCTCGCTGCCGTGGACGAGCGTGCACGGGCTGCCGATCGGCGAGCCGGTCGAGCCTTCGTTCATGCCCGCGCTGTGATCGTCGCTGCCGGTCACCGCCGACAGCCGGAACCCGGCGTCTTCCTGCGCGTCCCACATCCTCACGACCTGCGGCGTGAACGCGAGCACGCCGATGGGGTAGCCGGCGGTGATGACCTCGATGCCCGAGACCTCGTTCCACGGGATGTCGGTCGCGTGCATCCAGTCGCAGCCGATGCAGTTCGTGCCGAGGTTCTCGGCGGGATGGTTGATGATGAACGCGCCACCCTGCGCGACGACGTCGTCGATCACGTTCGCCATCGTGCGGCCGTTGCGGCCGAGCCGGTGATCGACGTACTGCGTGATGCCGACGCCGTTGCCGTGGCCCGAGTACGTCGTGATCTCGGAGCTGCGCGTGACGAGCACGGGCCAATTCGCCTGCTGCGCCGCGACCAGCGCGTGCTGCGAGATCGTGTTGTGATCGCTGAGATTGATGAAGTCGAGCCCCTGCGCGTGTGCGAGATCGATGTCGCTCTGCATCGGCGCCTTGGAGTCGCCGCTCTGGCTCGAGTGGACGTGAAAGTCGCCCTTGTACCAGCGCGTGCCCTGCGCCATCACGACCGGCGTGAACGGCGCCTGCGGCAGGACCGGCAGCGACGCGGTGTCGGAGAACGTGATGTCGATCGTCCAGTCGGTGCCGCTATCGGACAGCTGCGCCTTGCCGATCTCGACGTACCAGCCGTCGCTCGCCGTGATCGCGCCGGGCAGGTAGCCGCGCGACGACTGCGCGACGCCGACGATGATGTCGTCGGTGAGCCCGCCGCTCCACCCGCGGAAGCCTTCGGGCGCCCACACGCCGAAGTCGAGGATGTTGACGCCGGTCGTGTACGTCTTCGTGATCTGGATCTCGACCGTGCCGGCCGGCACCGCGAACGGCACGTCGATGTAGTCGCCGTTGCCGGGGACGGCCGTGCCTGTGAAGTGCAGCGTGGAGAGAACCGCGGCGACGGCCAACATGGGCGTCAGTTTCGGCGACCACGTCCGCCGGCGTAAAGCGGGGACTTTGTCACCGACTGCCCACGGGCGTGGTCAGGCCGAAGCTACGCTTGCAAGCCCGTCCATTCCGCGGACTTCGCCCACAGCTCGTGCGCGAGCGCCTCGTCCTGCGCGAGCCGGCTCGGGCGCTTTTCCTTGCCGTCCTTGTCGTAGTAGCGGCCGGTTTCGTGCGCGAGCTCGGGGTCGGTGGCGCAGCGCAGGCTCGATTGCGCGCCCTGCTCCGGCGTCCACATGAACTTGCGCATGATCCAGCGTACGGGGCCGGGCACGCGGCGCCACACGTCGGTCGCGACGACGCCGGGATGCAGCGCGTACGTCGTGACGTCGCTGCCTTCGAGCTTGCGCGCGAGCTCCTTCGTGAACAGCACGTTCGCGAGCTTGGACACCGCGTACTCGTCGAGCGCGGTGGTCGTTTTCGTCTTCTGGCGCAGCGCGGCCCAGTCGATCGCCTTCGCGCTGTAGTGCGACTGGCTCGCGACGTTGACGATGCGCGCCGCGCCGCTCGCGCGCAGCCGCTCGAGGAGCAAGCGCGTCAGCAAGTAGTGGCCGAGATGGTTCGTGCCGAACTGGATCTCGAAGCCGTCCTTCGTCGTGCCGCGGTGGCCGGCGAGCCCGGCGTTGTTGATGAGGCCGTGGATCGCGGGGTACTTCGCGAGCAGCTCCTCGGCGGCGCGCCGCACCGACGCGAGATCGCCGAGGTCGAGCGCGACGAATTCGACCTGGTGGTTACCGGTGTCGCGCTTGATCTCGTCGATCACCGGCTGGGTCTTGTCGAGCGAGCGGCAGGCGAGCACGACCCGCGCGCCGCGGTTCGCGAGCTCGCGCGCCGTGATCTTGCCGATGCCGGTGTTCGCGCCCGTGACGATGAAGGTCTTGCCTGCGAGGTCGGAAGTCATGGGCCGTAAGATGGTCCTTCGACGCGGCTCGTCAAGGGAATGCGAGTTCGCGATTGACGGGCGCGCCACCGCGGCGGTACATCGTCGTCGGAGGCTCGCACCAGAGACAAACGCGAACGACAGCTCCGACGGATGCAGGGAAGCCGGTGACAAAGCCGGCACAGCCCCCGCTACTGTAACCGGGGACAACGCGAGCTCGGCGTAAAGCCGGCCACTGGGCAACTGGGAAGGCTGCTCGCGAAGGACGAACCGGAAGTCAGGACACCTCACCGTCGCGGTTACGTGGGGTGACATGACTCGTCGACTCGTCATATCGATCGTTTTCGCGTTGGTCGCGCATGCTCGCGCCGACGACCCGGCTCGTACGAGCGAGGGCGAGACGATCGTGATCGAAGGCGCCGCGCCCGATCACGCCGCACGCGATCGCGATCGCGCGCTGACCGACGCGCCGTTCGTCACGATCGTGCATCCCGACGAGCACCCGGCGACCGCGTCGGTCGCCGACGCGCTCGGGCAAACCGCGGGCGTGCTGACGCGTTCGCTCGGCGGGCTCGGCGCGTACGAATCGGTGAGCGTGCGCGGCGCCGAGCCGGGCCAGACGCTCGTGATGATCGACGGCGTGCCGCTCGCGCGGCTCGCGCAGGTCACGACCGATCTCGGCCGGTTCGCGCTCGACTCGTTCGGGCAGGTCGAGCTGTATCGCGGCGCGGTGCCGGTCGAGCTCGGCGGCGCCGGCGTCGGCGGCGCGCTCAACCTGGTGACGCGGCTCGGCCCCGACGATCGCGGCGATACGGTGCGCGCTTCGATCGGCGGCGGCTCGTTCGGCGCGCGCCACGTGCGCGTGCACTACGGCGATGCGCACCTCGGCGGCCGCCTGCTGTCGTCGACGACGATCGGCTATCAAGGCGCGACCGGCGACTACACGTACTACAGCGACAACGGCACGCCGCTGAATCTGGGCGACGACCGCTACGTCGTGCGCGCGAACAACGCGTTCGATCAGGTCGACGCGTCGTCGCGAGTCGGCACGTCGGATGGCGCGGTCGTCGGCGGCGTGCGCGCGGCGTGGAAGCATCAAGGTCTGCCCGGCAGCGAGGAGCTGCCGGCACTGGGCGCGAGCCTGTCGACGCTCGATCTCGTCGGCGACGCGCATGTCCAGCACGCGGTCGGCGCGGCGAGCGCGCGCGAGCTCGGCTACGTGCTCGTCGAGACCCAGACGCTCGACGATCCGATGGGCGAGCTCGGGCTCGGCGCGCAGCAGCGCGGGTACCTGACGCTGTCGGGGGGCGCGTCGTCGACGTGGTCGCTGCCGGTGCACGGCGATCGCGCGACCGCCGGCGTCGAGCTGCGCGGCGACTCGTTCCGCGATCGCGATCTCGGCGGCGCTTCGCCGACGACGACCGGCGACCGCGCGGGCGGCGCCGTGCTCGCGTCGTACGATGCCGTGCTCGATCCGACCGTGACGATCACGCCGGCGATGCGCCTCGATCTCGTGCGCACCGCACCGACGCCGATGGATGCCGGGCCGACCGCGGGCATGCCCGTCCCGACACGCGACGACGTCGTGCCGAGCCCGCGGCTGACGATGCGGCTCGCCGCGTCGCCCGATGTCGCGCTCAAGGCGAGCGGCGGCTGGTACGTGCGGCTGCCGACGCTCGTCGAGCTGTTCGGCGATCGCGGCTTCGTCGTCGGCTCGCCGACGCTGCGTCCGGAACGCGGACCATCCGGCGATTGCGGGATCGTGTGGGCGCCGGCGCGCGTGCTCGCCGGCGGCGCGATCGATCGCGTGCTCGTCGAGGCCGCCGGCTTCGTCACGCGCTCCGACAACACGATCGCGTTCATCACGACCGCCGGCTACGTCGCGCGCGCCGCGAACATCGGCCAGTCGGAGACCGCAGGCGCCGAGCTCGTCGCGTCTGCGCGCGCGTGGCGAATGCTGTCGCTGACCGCGAGCTACACCGAGCTCCACACCGCGCAGGTCTCCGACGACCCCGATCTCGACGGCAAGCCGCTGCCGCGCTCGCCCGAGCACGTGCTGTACGCGCGCGCCGACGTCGTGCACGGCCGCGCCGGCGGCTGGATCGACGTCGCCGCGCAGTCCGAGAGCACGCTCGATCCGGCCGAGCTCGGCCGCGTACCGGGCCGTGCGCTCGTCGGCGCCGGCGCGCGCGTCGAGGTCGCGGCGCGCGTCGGCCTCTCGCTCTCGGTCGCGAACGCGCTCGACCTGCGCGTCGTGCAGCTGCCGCTCGTGCCGCCGCCGTCACCCACGTTCACGTCCACGCCGACGGCGCTCACCGACGTCGGTGGTTATCCGCTTCCCGGTCGCAGCTTCTACCTGTCCATGGATTGGAGTCACTGATGAGGAAATTCCCGATCGCGCTCGCACTTCTCGCCGCCGCGTGCGGCAGCAGCAACAAGGCCAAGCCCGATGGGGCAGGGATCGACGACGCGCCGAACGGCCCGCCGCTCGCGGTGGTCGTGGCCGGCGATTACATGATGAATTCGCCGGGCACGCTCGCGGTCGTCAACCTCGACACGCAGGCCGTGACGCATCCCGCGCCTGCGGGATCGGTCGACGACGATCCGATGATCCGCCATTTCGGCAGCGACCTCTACATCGTCAACCGCGATCTCGCGAACATCACGATCCTCGACGCGACGACGTTCACGCTGATCGATCAGATCTCGACCGGCACCGGCTCGAACCCGCAGGACGTCGCGGTCGTCGGCAACACGCTGTACGTGCCGGTGTTCGCGGGCAAAGGCGTCGCGGTGCTGACGCGGGGCTCGCAAACGATGACGACGATCGATCTGTCGGCGGATGATCCCGACGGCAAGCCGAACTGCAACTCGGCGTACGTGGTCGGAACGAACGTGTACGTGTCGTGCGAGCTGCTCGACGACACGATGCCATCGACGCTGCCGCCGCGCGGGCCGGGCAAGGTCTACGTGATCGATTCGACGACGAACACTGTGTCGACCACCGTCACGATGCAGAACGACAACCCATTCGGAATCTTCCAGCCGCTGACATCGGGTGATCTCTCGATCCCCACGGTGAACTTCGATAGTCCCACCGGCGACGCTGGCTGCGTCGAGAAGATCACGACGAGCGGCACGCCGGCCTCGGGCGGATGCACCGCCAACAACACCCAGCTGAACGGCTACGCGTCGGGGATCTCGATCGCTCCGCAGCCCAGCGGCGACTCGGTGATGTTCCTCGCCGTCAGCGATTATCCGAGCGCGAACCTGCAGGGCTTCGATCTCGGCACGAGCACGCTGTGGCCCGCGCCGATCTCGGCGAGCAGCGAGCTCGTCGAGTCGGTCGCGAGCTGCCCCGACGGCGAGGTCGTCGCGACCGACGGCACGATGGCCACGCCCGGCGTGCGCATCTACAGCGGCACCGCCGAGAAGACGACCGCACCGATCGACATCGGCGCACCGACCGCGAACGCGAACGCGATCGTCTGCTACTGAGCCGCGGCTTTCGCCGGCTCGCCGCGGCCGGTCTCGCGCAGCTCGCGCGGCGCCACGCAGTACGCCTCCGCCACGATCTCGATCGCGCTCGACGGCGACGTGTTGCGATAGTCGCAGCGCCACGCCGCCGGCGTCGCGGCGTCGGTCATCGCGACCGGCCGCGATGCGACGAGCTGCGCCATCCACTGCGGATCGGCGTAGCAGCCGCCGGTGACGAGCAGGTCGTTCGCGCGCTCGCAGCTCGCCACCGCGGTCGCGACCTGCGTCGCGCCGACCGACAGCCGCGATTCCTTGCGCGCGAGATCGGTCTTCGCGCCGTACGCGCCGGCCGGACCGGGCGAGCCTTTCGGCCCCTGCGTGCCCTGCGGGCCTTGCAAGCCCTGCGGTCCTTGCAGGCCTTGCACGCCCTGCGGACCTTCCGCACCTTGCGGTCCCGGATCGCCTTTCGGGCCGCGCGCGCCTTCAGGTCCCGCCGGGCCGACGCCCGCAGGGCCCGTCGGTCCCGCCGGGCCCGGTTGCCCCGCCGGCCCCGCGGGTCCGGTCGCGCCGGGCGGACCGGCTTGACCCTTCGCGAGCATCTCCGCCGCCACTTTCTGGGTATCGACCGGCCCGCGCTGCTCGATCGCGGTCACGCGCTGATCGATCGTCGCGATCTGATCGAGCCGCGGATCCGGTTCCGTTTTGGTTCCGCATGCGACGAGCGCGATCGCGAGCCAGCGCATCTTCGGCGCCCATTCTCCCAAAATTTTGCCCACGCGATCGAATGGGCGTAGCGAATAAAGCCATGCTGGAGCTCAGCGCCGTTTGCCTCGACCACCCGCGTGGTGGGGCGCCGCTGGTGAGCGACGCGAATCTGGCGGTCGCGCGCGGCGAGGTCGTGATGATCGTGGGCGCCGCGGGCGTCGGGACGTCGCGGCTGGTCGCCGCCGCGCTCGGCGAGGTCGCGGTGACGTCGGGACGCGTCGAGGTGCTCGGCCGCGACGTCGCGAAGCTGCGGCGGTCGTCGCTGCGCCTGCTGCGTCGCCGCGTCGGCATCGTGCCGCAGGACCTGTGCTTGCTCGACGACCGCAGCGCGCAGCTCAATGTCGCGCTGCCGCTCGAGATCGACGGTGTGCCACGCTCGACGACGATCCTGCGTGCGACCGAGGCGCTGCATCGGCTCGGCCTCGAGCACGAGGCGTCGCTGCCGATCGATTGCCTGTCGGGCGCGGAGCGCCAGCGCGTCGCGGTCGCGCGCGCGCTCGTCCGCGATCCCGAGCTCGTGCTCGCCGATCACGCGACGAGCATGCAGGACGCGGAGGGCGCCGAGCTGGTCGCCGCCGCGCTCGCCGAAGCGGCCGCCGCCGGTGCCGCGGTCGTCGCGTTCGGCCGCGACCTCGCGTTGCGCGCGATCGCGGAGCGCCGCGGCTGGCGGACGCTCGGCCTGGTGCGCGGCGCGCTGCGCCCGCTCGGCGAGATCCAGCTCGAAGGCAAGACGATCGACGAGCTGCTCGTCGACATCACGTCGGCGCCGGTGCGCACGCCCGAGCCGTCGCCCGAGCCGGTCGAATCGATCCCCAACGTCGTGCCGTTTCCGCTGTCGGCACGCACCGCAGGTGTCGCGTGAAGATGAAAGCCATGCGCAAGCTGCGCGAGATGGCGCCGCGCCGCGCACGCCGCCGCACCGACTTCGATCTGTCCGACGCGACGGTCGAGCCCGATCCCGGGCCGCCACCCGAGGCGGTGTTCGATCGGCTGACCGGCCCGTGGGACAGGCATCGCGCCGTCGCGACGCCGGGTGCTGCCGACGAGGAGACGTGATCGCCCGCTTCGGTTCGGCGCTGCGACGCGCGCTCCGCATCGCGATCGAACGGCCGCGCGCGACCCTGTGGGTGCTCGCGGCCGCGACGCTCGCGCTCGTCGCGGCGGGCGCGGCTGCGATCGCCGCCGACAACGTCGACCGCTGGGCCGGCGAGCCGCGCGACGGCTCGGCGAGCATGGTCGTCTATCTCGGCGATGGCGCCGACGAGGCAGGCGCGCAGCGGCTCGCCGGCGAGCTCGGCCGCGTGCCCGGCGTCGAGCGCGTCGAGGTCGTCGCGCCGGCCGAGACCGCGCGCCGCTTGCAGCAAGCGCTCGGCCCCGATTCGACGCTGCTCGACGGCGTCGACGTCGCGAGCTTGCCGCCGTCGCTCGAGGTCGCGCTCGCCCCCGGCACGCGCGACGTGCTCGAGATGAGCCCGACGATGCGCGCGCTGCGCGCCGCGCCCGGCGTGGCCGACATCGCGATCGAGGACGGCGGCAGCGATCGCTCCGCCGGGATGATCGCGGCGCTGCGCACCGGCGCGTGGATCGCGGCGCTGCTGCTGGCTGCGGTCGCACTCGTCGCGCTCGTCGCGGTCTTGCGGGTGCGGCTCGAACGCGGCCGGCGCGAGCGCCAGGCGCTCGCGCTGCTCGGCGCGTCGCCGGCGTTCACGATCGTCCCGACCGCGCTCGCGGGCGCGTTGCACGGCCTCGTCGCCGCGGGGGCGGCGGCGATCGCGCTGTCGGTGCTCGTCGCGGTGTACGGCGACTCGCTCGGCTCGCTGCAGCTCGCGCCGCCCGCGGCCATCGAGCTCGCGCTGTTCGTCGCGGTCGGCGGCGGGCTCGGCCTCGTCGGCGGCGGCCTGGCAGGAGTGGCGCGTGAGAAGGCTTAGCGCGCTCGCGATCGTGCTCGCGCTCGCGGCGACGGCCGATGCGAACCGGCACCGGCGCGCGGGCTCCCGGCTTCAGGCCTCAGGCGTCAGGGAAGAGGTAGATCCGAGGTTGGCGATCGAGAAGCAGATCGCCGACGAAGCGGATGTCCTGGGAAGAACCATCGCCACCGTGAACGAGAAGCTCGCGATGGCCGATGCGGCGCGGCTCACGCGCGTGCGTGCCGCGGTCAGAGCGATCGAAGTGACCGATGACGATCGGATGGCGACCGCGCGGCGGCGCGCCGGAGCGCGCATGCTGCTCGAGCGCGATGCGGCCGAACGCGGGCTGCTCGCCGACGAAGTCGCGCGCCTCCAGTCCGCGCAGACGCGGGTCGCCGCGGCGCAAGGCGAGCTCGTCAATCTCGTGATGCCGTCCGCGCTCGCGCATCCCGCTGCGGGCACGGTCGCGCGCGCGTTCGGACCGTTCGAGCACGATCGCACGCACGCGAAGCTCACCCGTCACGGCATCGACCTCGACGTCGACGACCACGCGCCGGTCGTCGCGCCGGCCGACGGCGTCGTGCGCTACGCGGGCCCGATCCGCGGCCTCGATTTCGGCGCGATCCTCGATCACGGCACGTACTTCACCGTCGTCGCCAAGCTCGGCGAGCTCGCACTGCCCGTCGGCGCACATGTCGCGCGCGGCGACCGCCTCGGCCGCGCCGCGCACCACCGGGTCTACTTTGAAGTGCGCGTGAAGGTCGGCCCGGCCGGCCTGCCGGTAGATCCCGAGCCGCTGCTCGCGCGTTGAAGGCGGCATGCGTGCTTGCTCGATCGTCTTGCTCGTCGCCCTGTTCACCACGCCGGCACTCGCCGATGACTGGTCGCCCGTCGTTCACGGCCTGCGCGGCCGGCTGATCGTCACCGCGACCACCGACGTGATTCATCGCCCGCAATGGAAGCTCGAGCTCGAGCTCCAGAACGTGACCGATCTCGCCGAGCCGATCTCGCTTTCGGCCAATCTTCCGAGCCAGATGGTCGAGCTCGTGCTCGAGGACGAAGCGGGCAAGCCGATTCCTCGTGCGGCCGTTCCGGGCAACGAGATCACGCCGCCGCCGTACGTACTGAACCTGCCGGTGGCGAGCACTCTCCGCATGACGCTGTCGTCGGAGGCGATCGCGTACGGAACGAAGATCCCGCTCCTGCGCCCGTTCGCATTCCAGGCCTGGTGGCTCCCCGCCAAGCACGGCAAGCTCTATCTGAGCGCGAAGCTCAGGCCGGCCGCGGGCGGCCGCAAGATCGATAGCCGGAACGAGTGGACGGGCGAGCTCGCGCTACCGCGCGTCGCGCTGCCCTGAGCGATCGGCGCACGCCTGCGTCCACCAGCCGTCGCTTTCGCTCGCGGCAAACTGGCGGCACGCCGCCGCTGCTTGGTCCGCCTTGTCGACGAGGGGCGTCGCGACGGTCGCGAGCTGCTCGCAGAACGCCGCGGTCTTGTCGGCCGCCAGCTCGCCGGTGCGCACGTCGTTCGGAATCTCGACGCGCGTCATCGCTTCGGCGAATCGCCGCGTGGTCTGCACGATGCGCGCGTACGACGCGATCGACTTGCGCCTCTCGTACCAGGTTTGCGCGGCCTTCATCTTCGCGGTCGCGTCTCGGATGAACGCGTCGAACCGCTTCAGCGAGCGTTCGCGGTCGGTCGTGAAGTCGAGCCCGTGCGGCGAGTCGATCGTCATCGCTGCGACGAATTCGGGCTCGAGCGCGCTCGCCTTCTTCATCGCGACAACCGACACCGCGAACCCGCCGCAGTACGCGGCGTTCTTCGTCGCGCGCACGACCAGCTCGGGCGCGCCTGGCAGCGGGCCGGCCTCGACCGGCAGGCGGTCGTAGATCGTCGGTGGATCGGCGCGAGCGGTCGCGGCGCACAGCATCACCAGGGCAAGCGGAGTCGTTCGCATCATGCGGTTCTGACACGCGCGTGCCGGATCGGTTGCGCTACGCTCTCTGGCGATGCTTCGCGCTTCCCACTTTGCCGCGTTCGCGATCGGCGCGATCGCGGCCACCGCCCTGTCCGCGCTCGCCGTGCCCAGCGACGTCGCGCGGTTTCGCACGTTCGACGCGTTCGCGCAGTCGCTGTCGCTCGTCGAGCAGAACTACGTCGACCAGGTCGACGAGCAGGCGCTGCTGCGAGACGCGACGCGCGGCATGCTGCACAACCTCGACGTTCATTCGACGTACCTGCCGCCGAACCGTTACCAGCGCGTGCGCCAGGACACCGAGGGCGAGTTCGGCGGCGTCGGCATCGTGCTCGCGCCCGGCATGATCGACGACGCGCGGCCGAGCGTGCCGCCATATCCGATCGTCGACGAGGTCGTGGCGGGCTCGCCGGCCGATGCTGCGGGCGTGCTCGCCGAGGATCGCGTCGTCGCGATCGACGGCGCGCCGACCGCCGAGGTCGGCCACGAGCTGCGCGACGCGAGCTCGTGGGAAGCCAAGCTCCGCGGCGCATCGGGCACGCGCGTGGCGATCCGCGTGGTGCGCGTCGGCTGGCACGATCCGAAGACGCTCACGATCGTGCGCGCGCAGGTCAAGCAGCCGAGCGTGCACGCGAAGGTGCTGCAGCCGCACGTCGGCTACCTGCAGATCACGCGCTTTGCAGAAGCGACGGCTGCCGATGTCGTGGCCGCGCTCGCCGATCTGAAGAAGCACGACGCGCTCGGCGCGCTCGTGCTCGACCTGCGCGGCGATCCGGGCGGCATCGTCGACCAGGCGGTCGCGGTCGCCGATCTGTTCCTCGACGACGGCACGATCGTGACCATCCGCGGCCGCAAGGGCGAGGTCGAGACGCAGAACGCGCACGCGGGCGGACCAGGTGTCGGCGTGCCCGTCGTCGCGCTCGTCGATCAGGGCACCGCATCCGCATCGGAGATCCTCGCCGCGGCGCTTCACGACCACGGCCGCGCGAAGCTCGTCGGCGTCCCGACCTACGGCAAAGGCACCGTGCAGACGTTTTACGACCTCGCGGACGGCTCCGGCCTCAAGCTGACGACCGCGCGCTACTTCACGCCGGCTGGTAAGTCTTTGGAATCGAAGGGGATCGTGCCGGACCTCCGGGTCGAGGCCTTTACTCCCGTCGAGATCGTCGCGGGTGGCGGCAGTGGAGGTGGCGCGCAGGCGGGCAGCGGTGCCACAATTGATGATGAGGGCGCGGACGATCCACAACTCGCAGCCGCTGTCCAGCTAGCAACAGCGACCAGTCGCGGCGGGAACAAGTAGTCGCCCCTTCAGTGGTTCTACGGAGCTTGGACTGATAACGTCAATGCGGGGACCTATCGCGCGATGTTCAAGCTGGTGATCCAGGACGATGAAGGGAAGACGACGGTCGTCCCTCTGATCCGTGACGAGATCACGATCGGTCGTAAAGAAGGCAACACGATCCGGCTGACCGAGCGGAACGTGTCGCGCCGGCACGCGCGGATCCTGCGCAACAACGGCGAGGTCCAGATCGAGGACCTCGGCAGCTACAACGGCATCCGCGTCAACAACGCGCGCATCGCCGAGCGCGTCTCGCTGCGCGTGTCCGATCAGGTCCAGATCGGCGACTACAAGCTCTACCTCAAGGCCGAGGGCGTCGAGCAGGTCGACGATGCGCGTACGATGCCGATCGAGCGGCTCGACGCGCAGGCCACCGAGCAGATGCCGGCGGTCCCGCCGTCGTCGCCGACCCAGCCGATCCCGGCGCAGGCGCTCGCCGCCGCCGCAACGCCGCCGGCGGCGCCGCGGCCGCTCGGCACCGCCGACACCGACCCGTCGGGGCGCCCGGTCGCGACCGCCGCGCAGGTCGCGGCGATGAACCAGGCCGCCACGTACGGCAAGCTGTGCGTCATCTCGTCGAACTACGCGGGCAAGGAGTTCGACCTCACGCGGCCGCAGATGATCGTGGGCCGCACCGACGAGAACGATCTCGTCATCAACCACCGCTCGATCAGCCGCAACCACGCGAAGATCACGCGCGACACCGAGACCGGGCGCTACACGATCAGCGACCTGCAGTCGTCGAACGGCGTGCGCGTCAACGGCCAGGACTACGGCAAGGTCGAGCTGCGCCGCGGCGACGTGATCGATCTCGGCCACGTCCGGCTGCGCTTCATCGAGCCGGGCGAGGACTGGAACTTCACGCGCGATGCCGTCATCGCCGACGTGCCCGAGGCCGGCGGCAAGCGCGGCTTGCTCGTCGCGATCGCGCTCGGCGTGCTCGTGCTCGCCGCGGTCGGCATCTACTTCGTGATGATCAAGAAGGGCGACGACGGCGGCAAGCGGACCGACGGCACGAACGTCGCGAGCGGCGGTAGCAACGTCGCCAGCGGCAACCCCGACACCACGAACAACGGCGGCGGCGGCAGCGCCACGCCGCAGGTCGCGCTCGACACGCCCGACGCGGCGGTCGCGGCAGTGGTCACGCCCGGCAGCGGCAGCGACGAAGGCGAGGCGCTGCTCCGCGCGTGCCTGGAATACGGCACGAACAAGAACTGGCAGGACCTGCTCAATTGCTCGCACAAGCTCGCGAAGTTCAACCCGGGCAAAGCCAAGGAGCTCGAGGACGAGGCGACGACCGAGCAGAAGAACGACGTCGCCGACGGCAAGCTCGACGATGCGATCCGCGAGCAGGATCTCCCGAAGGCGAGGAAGATCCTCGACTCGATCGGCGCCGACTCGGTCTATCGCAAGACCGCGCAGGACAAGGTCGCCGGCCTCGAGGGCCACCAGGTCGACGAGTACACGCGCCGCGCCAAGCAGGCGGCCGCGAAGCACCGCTGCAGCGACCTCGACACGCTCGCCACTCAGGCGCAGGGGGTCAGCCCGAAGGTGGTCGAGGCCGTCCGTGCGGTCAAGTGCGAGAGCTCGGTCGCGAGCAACCCGCCGCCGACCGGCACGGGTCCCGAGCACGTGACGGTGAAGAACCCGCCGACCGGCACCACGCCGACCGGCACCACGCCGGCGCTCGCCTGCGACACCGAGGACCTGAAGCAGAAGGGCCTCGACCACGAGGCGTCCGGCCTGCACGCGGCCGCTCTCGCCGAGTTCGAGGCCGCGCTCAAGTGCAAGCCCGACGCGCGCGTCGTTCAGTATGCGTTCATGGCCGCGTGCAACTCGGGGAACGTCGTCAAGGCCAAGCAGTACTACCGGAGGATGACGCCGGACGCGCAGGGCCGCTTCGTCCAGATGTGCATCCGGCGCAACATCACGAAAGACCAGCTGGACGCCCCGTAACCGGCTTCAGCCGGTTGTTTGACGCGGCCGATCGGGATGGTGTAACCAGGTCGTGGCCTGAGTGCACTGTCTCGGAGGCCACATGTCTAGGCATCAACTTTCGGTAGCACTCACCCTGGCGGCGGTGGGCTGGGCCGGCACCGCGGCGGCCCAACCGGGCGGCAACATCCCGCTCGACACGTTCAAGCCGGCGATGGACTCGCGCGGCTACATCACCGTCAATGCGTCGCAGGTGCTCGGCGACAAGGAGTTCTCGTTCGGGCTCGGGTCGCTCGACTGGGGACACCACCTGCTCGAGCTCGGCGACCAGACGACGTGCGCGTCGACGACCGTCGGCGCGGCGCCGTGTTACCAGGTCAACAACGTCATCACCGCGACGCTGATCGCGGCGTTCGGCATCCACGCCGGACCGGCCGAGCTCGAGTTCGGCGCGTCGGTGCCGTTCGTGATCATGGACGGTGACCGCGGCCCCGACTTCGTCGACATGATGAACTCGAACAACGACAAGGCGTTCGGGCTGTCGGGGCAGGGCATCGGCGACATCGGCCTGCACTTCAAGACGCGGTTCTTGAAAACGAGCAAGAAGCCGCATGTCGGGCTCGGCTTGATCGCGAGCGTCTACCTGCCGACCGCGAGCCCGACCGCGAAGTGGCTCGGCGACAACACGGTCGTGCCGCAGGTGATCGGCATCCTCGACAAGGAATTCGGCCGCCAGGGCAAGTTCAAGATCTCGCTCAACGGCGGCGTGCGCGTGCGCAGCAGCACGGCCACGTTCAACAACACCGACACGACCGACGGCATCATGCCGGCGCCGACGCCGCCGATCCCGGTCACCGGCAAGACCGTCAGCGTCGGCACCGAGATCCCGTACGGCCTGGGCCTCGCGTACGCGATCGCGGTCCAGAAGTTCGACGTCGTGGCCGAGCTCATCGGCGCGCAGCCGGTCAGCGGCGCGACCGACTACCAGCCGCTCGAAGCGATCGGCGGCGTGAAGCTGTACCTCGCGCGCAACTCGTTCCTGTCGCTAGGCGGCGGTCACGGCCTGGTCGCCGACAAGGGCGCGAACCCGGACTGGCGCGCGTTCATCGGCATCGTGTTCGAGCCGAACATCGGCGACCGCGACGGCGACGGCATCAAGGATGACGTCGACAAGTGCCCGGACGATCCCGAGGACTTCGACGGTTTCGAGGACGAAGATGGCTGCCCGGATCCCGACAACGATCGCGACGGCATCCCGGACGTCGACGACAAGTGCCCGAACATTCCCGAGAACAAGAACGGCGTGCAGGACGCCGACGGCTGCCCCGAAGGCGTCAAGAACGACCGCGACGGCGACGGCATCCCCGACGACGTCGACAAGTGCCCGGACGATCCCGAGGACTTCGATCAGTTCCAGGACGCCGACGGCTGCCCGGACCCCGACAACGATCAGGACGGCATCCCCGACGTCGACGACCTGTGCCCGAACGATCCGGAAGACAAGGACGGGTTCGAGGACGCCGATGGCTGTCCCGATCCCGACAACGACAAGGACCGCATCCTCGACAAGGATGACAAGTGTCCGAACGAGCCGGAGACGTACAACGGCTATCAGGACGCGGACGGCTGTCCGGATCGCGGACGAGTCGTGGTGACCGACACGTCGATCGAGATCCTCGACATGATCTACTTCGAGTACGACAAGGCGATCATCAAGAAGGAGTCGTACCCGATCCTCGACGCGGTCGCGGCGACGCTGCAGGGCAACCCGGGCATCCAGCTCATCGAGATCCAGGGCCACACCGACGAGCGAGGCGACGACGCGTACAACCTCGACCTCTCCGACCGGCGCGCGAAGTCGGTGCGCCAGTATCTGATCGACAAGGGTGTCGACGAGAAGCGGTTGACCGCGCAGGGCTACGGCGAGACGCAGCCGCTCGATCGCCGCCACAACGAAGAAGCGTGGGCCAAGAACCGGCGCGTCGCGTTCCTGATCTTGAAGCGCGGCGCGGATTGAGCTGCTAGATTTCAGGCGTGATCCGGTTCCTGCTGTTCCTCGCGCTCGCGGCGGCCATCGGCTACTGCGGCGCGACGGTGCCGCTGGGCAACAAGACGCTGTTCGGGCACATCCGCGCGATCTGGCACTCGCCCGAGACGCAGGATCTGAAGAACGGCGTGCAAGAGACGGCGGGCCCGACGATGCACCGCGTGGAGCGCGGGATCGAGCAGGGCTACAAGGCGATGAAGGAGCCGGAGGATGCGGGCGTGGGGGCGGCCGGTTCGGGATCGGCGCATTGAAGTTCGCGCTGACCGAGCAGCTGATCGCAGAAGCGCGCCGGTTCGAGCTGCGCTCGGCGTGCCGCGATTGCTTCTTCTGGCGCGGCGGTGACACGGGGCGTTGCGCGCACGACTGGCCCGACGAAGGCCAGCGCCGGTGGCCGCTCGACGCGCCCGATCCGATCACGGGCGAGCGGCCGACCGAGGTCGCGTTCTGCAAGGAATTCGAATTGCGCTGAAGGCTTCGCGCCGCGCAACTCTCCGTCCGCCGAGGTACGGCCTGCGGCCGTCCTCGGGGTAGCGAGTTGCGCTGAAGGCTTCGCCTTCGGGCCGCCGCGCAAGTCAGTGCGCCGGGCTACTTCGCGGCGCACTTCTTGGTCGGGGCGTAGCGGCTGTCGCCGCCGTTCCACATCAACTTCTGGCAGCGGCTCACGTTCATCTTCTCGAACGCGGGCTTGTCGATCGCCGCTGCGTCGGACGACAGGCAGCATACGTCGCCGTCGGCGAAGTGCTCGGCCTTGTCGGCAAGATCGACCGAGCCTTCGTCGGGTGCCGCCGGCTTGGGCGCCGCCGCCGGAGTCGGCGCCGGCGCAGGGGCCGGAGCAGGCGTCGCGGCGACCGGCTTGGCGGCAACCGGTGGTTGCTCGGTCTCGCTCGCCTTGCTCTTGCACGCGGCCAGCGCCAGACACATCGAGAGGATCGCGATTCGCTTCATGCGCGTACCCTGCGTGATCGCGGCGGGCCGGCGTGTTACTTCCGCTGTCAAACCGGTAACAATCGCCTGACGCGATGCTCGATCTGCTGTTCAGCGCCGAGGTGGCCGAGGCCCGCGTCGCGCGTGCGCCGGTGGTCGCGCTCGAGTCGACGCTGGTCGCGCACGGGCTGCCGTGGCCCGACAACCTCGACGTCGCGCGCGAGCTCGAGGCGATCGTGCGCGACGGCGGCGCGGTGCCGGCGACGATCGCGGTGATCGACGGCCACGCGCGCGTCGGGCTCGACGCCGGTCAGCTCGAGCGCATCGCGCGTGCCGGCGCCACGCTCGCGAAGGCCGGCGCGACCGACCTCGCGGTTCATCTCGCGCGCGGCACGAGCGCGGCGACGACGGTGAGCGCGACCGCACTCGTCGCGCGCGCCGCGGGCATTCGCGTGTTCGCGACCGGCGGCATCGGCGGTGTGCACCGCGGAGATGCCGGCGATGTCTCGCACGACCTCGTCGCGCTCGCGAAGACGCCGATCGCGGTCGTGTCGGCGGGCGCGAAGGCGATCCTCGATCTCCCGCGCACGGCCGAGCTGCTCGAGACGCTCGGCGTGCTCGTGGTCGGCTTTCGCAGCGACGAGCTGCCCGCGTTCTACACGCAGCACTCGGGCGTGCGGCTCGAGCACGTCGCGGCCGACGCGCGCGAGCTCGCCGCGATCGTGCGCGCTCACTGGGACGATCTCGACGGCGGCGGCGTGCTCGTGTGCAACCCGATCCCGACCGACGCCGCACTCGATAGCGGTGCGATCGAGGCCGCGATCGAGGCCGCGATCGCCGAGGCCGACGCGCGCGGCATCACCGGCAAGCGCCTCACGCCGCACCTGCTCGCGCGCGTCGCGGCGATCACCGGCGGCGCGTCGATCCGCGCGAACCGCGCGCTCGCCCGTCACAACGCCGCGGTCGCCGCCGAGCTCGCGGTCGCGCTCTCGGCCTCGTAGTCGCGAAGCAAGCGCGGTTACTGCTGGAGCTGGAACACCGCGATCGTGCGGCCGCCGCGGTCGAACGTCGGCGAGCGCTCGAGCACCCAGAACCGCTCGCCGAGCACGCCGAAGCGGCGCGGCGCGCCGGCGGCGAGCACGCGCGCGCGGCGCGGCACCTTGCCGGCGCTCGTGGTGTGAAAGACGTCGAGGTACTGGACGTCGGCCTTCTTGCGCGCGACCGCGTCGGGGTTGACCGGATCGACCGTCAGCGCGATCCACAGCGCGTGGTCACGGCCGACCACGCCTTGTAGCGACTTCGGATCGTAGTTGGCGATCGCCTGGTCGAGCTCGATCGCCGACGGCCTGCCGTCGCGCCAGACCTGGATCGCGGTGTTGTCCCAGGTCATGTGAACGAAGTCGCCGCGGCCGCCGGCGTCGGCGAGCAACTGGAAGCGCTTGCGCTGGTCCATCAGGTTCTCGATCGGGCGGCGATCGACGAAGCGATTCGCGATCAGATCGTACGTCGCTTCGGTGTCGGGCGAGCGCTGGTTTTCTTTGCGGTCCCACTCGCCGCCCTTGGTGCCGATCGCGCGCGTCATGCCGGCGCTCCAGTGGTTGACGCGGAACTCGAGGGTCTTCTCGTTGCCGGTCGCGTCGAGATCGAGCGCCTTGCCGGTCGCGATGCGGTGGCCGTTCGCGAGGTCGTAGACCTCGACCTGGTGGCGCGTACCGCCCGCGATCGGGCTCGTGCGGTGGAGCACGACTTGCCACCTCCCGCCGTCCCCGGCGATCGCGTCGACGTGCATCGCCGGTCCGAGCTTGTAGACGATCGGTTTCTTGGCGCCAGCGCCGAGGTCGACGAGCGCGCCGACCTGGTTGCCGTCGTCGGTCTGACCGACCACGAACGCCGAGTTGCCGTGAAAGTACGGGATCGCGATCGCGTGCAGCATCGCCGGCGCCAGGTCGACGACGACGTCTTGCTTGGAGTCGAGCGCGAGCACGTGAAGCTCGCACTTGTTGGCGGCGTCGGCGATCGCGTACGCGAGGTGCGCGTCGTCGCCCCCGATCGCGTCGTCGACGAATCCCGACGACGGCGCGATGTTTGCGAGCTCGGTCGCGCCGAGAACGGGCTGGGGGCCGGGCTTGGGCTGGGCCGCCGTGACCGACGACACGAGCAGGATGGCAGCGACGAGCGCGAAGCGCACCATCGCGATCCGATGCCACGGACGCGCACCCTGGCGCAAGTGCTACATTCGCAGGCCCATGGGAAGTATCGCCTTCACTCGGAACTACACCGACCACAGCAACGACACCGGCTACCAGTTCGAGTTCCACTGCGACAAGTGCGGCAGCGGCTACCGCTCGTCGTTCCAGGCGAGCGCGCTCGGCGTCGGTTCGAAGATCGCGAAGGGGCTCGGCAGCCTGTTCGGCGGCGGCAACCTGTGGGCAGCCGGCCAGGCGAGCGAGTACATGAAGGACGGCTTGCGCGGCTCGGCGTGGGACACGGCGTTCCAGCACGCGGTCGAGGAGATCAAGCCGAAGTTCAACCAGTGCCACCGCTGCGGTCGCTGGGTCTGCCCCGAGGTGTGCTGGAACGAGGATCGCCAGCTCTGCCACGACTGCGCGCCCGACCTCGCGCAAGAGGCCGCGTCCGCGCAAGCGCACATTCAAGTCGATCAGCTCAGCGAAAAGATGCGCCAGGTCGATCAGGTGAAGGGCATCGATCCGAGCGCGCCGATGGTCGGCACGTGCCCGAGCTGCAAGGCCCGCATCCAACCCGGCGCGAAGTTCTGTGCCGGCTGCGGCAAGCCGGTGGCCGGCCCGCCCCAGAAACAGTTCTGCACCGGCTGCGGCACGGCGATTCCATCCGGCGGCCGCTTCTGCGCCTCGTGCGGCGCCCCGGCGCCCGCGTAGTCGACGGTTCCGCTTCTGGTGCCGCGAGCCGGTGCCGCAAGCCGGTGCCGCGAGCCGGTGCCGCGAGCCGGTGCCGCGAGCCGGTGCCGCGAGCCGCAGCCGCGAGCCGGTGCCGCCGCCGCTGCCGGTGCCGCGAGCCGCAGCCGCCGGCCGCTTCCGCTGCCGCCAGCCGCTGCCGCTGCCGCCGCCGCTTCCGCTGCCGCGAGCCGCAGCCGGGGCCGCTGCGGCGAGCCGCCGCCGCTTCCGCTGCCGCGAGCCGCAGCCGCTGCCGCGAGCCGCAGCCGGTACGCGACCGTCGCGGTCAGAGCCGCGGCGGGAAGCGGGCGAGCTCGGCGAGGACACGCGCGTGCTCGCGCTCCCACGCGGCGACGCGAGCCGCGTCGGTGTGAGCGCGCGGGTGCGCCACCTTGTAGTAGCCCGCGCTCGGGCGGTGCGTGTCGGCGCGCCAGACCAGCGCGGGCAGGCACGGCAGCGCGCTGTGGCGACACGCGTTCGCGAGCTCGCCGAGCGCGGCGTGCAGGCGAGAACTGCGGTGATGCAGCGCGCGCGCGCCGAGCGCGCCGGCGAGCTCGCCGTACGTGATCGACGGTCGGACGCTACGCGCTCGGCGCAGCAGGTGCTTGTAGATCGATTGGGCGAGCGGGCTCATGACCATCCTCCGGGAACGTGATCGGATCTGCGAGCGGATCGACGGCGCGAAACGCAGCCGCTTCGTGAAGGCAACCGGCGTCGATCGCGTCTTGCTCGACCAAGTCGGCGATCGTGCGCGCGACCCGGATCAGCCGATCGATCCCGCGCGCGCTCAGCGTGCGCCGGCGTTCGACCAGGTCGGCGAGCGCGCGCTCGCACTCCGCATCGAGCGGGCACGTCGCGCGCAAGACGCGCGCGCTCATCTCGGCGTTGCAGTGGACGCCGTGACGCGCGAGCCGCGCGCGTTGCCGATCGCGCGCCGCGATCACGCGCTCGCGCATCGCCGCCGACGATTCGGCCGGCTCGCCGCAGCGCAGCTCGCCGAGCGGGACCTGGCGCACGTAGACCTGGAGGTCGATGCGATCGAGCAGCGGACCGGACAAGCGCGCGCGATAGCGATCGATCGCGCCGCTGCCGCAGGTGCATTCGCGCACGCCCGAGTCGAGCCAGCCGCACGGGCACGGGTTGGCCGCCGCGACGAGCAGGAACGACGCCGGCAGCCTGATCGTGCCGTGCACGCGCCCGATCGTGACCGAGCGCTCCTCGAGCGGCTGGCGTAGCGCCTCGATCGCGCTGCGCGTGAACTCCGGTAGCTCGTCGAGGAACAGCACGCCGTTGTGCGCGAGCGAGATCTCGCCCGGCCGCGGGTGCGTGCCCCCGCCGAGCAGCGCCGCGCCGCTGATCGTGTGGTGCGGCGCGCGAAACGGCCGGTCCTCGATCAACCCGCCCGGCACCGGCCCGACCGACGAGTACACCTTGGTCGTCTCGAGTGCCTCGTCACGCGTCATCGCGGGCAGCACGGTCGCGATCCGGCGCGCGAGCATCGTCTTGCCGGTCCCCGGCGGGCCGGACAGCAGCAGGTTGTGCCCGCCCGCGACCGCGAGCTCGATCGCAGCACGCGCCAGATGCTGGCCGCGCACCTCGGACATGTCGACGGCTTCGACGCGACGGCGCCGGCGCGCCGGCACGCGTTCGGGGACCGCCAGCGGCGTGCGCCCGGCCAGCGCGTCGATCACCTCGCGGACGTGCGCGGCCGCGAACACGTCGATCTCGGCGACGACGAGTGCCTCGGCCGCCGACGCCGCCGGCACGAGCACGCCGCGCAGCCCGCGCTCGCGCGCGAGCATCGCGGCCGCGAGCACGCCGCGCACCGGACGGATCGTGCCGTCGAGCCCGAGCTCGCCGAGCACGAGCAAGCGATCGATCGCGGCGGGCTCGTACAGCTGCTCCGCCAGCAAGACCGACAGCGCGATCGGCAAGTCGAGCGCGCAGCCCGGCTTGCGCAGGTCCGCCGGCGCCAGGTTGACCGTCACCTTCTTGAGCGGCAGATCGTGACCGACCGTCTGCAGCGCGCTTCGAATCCGCACGCCGCCTTCTTTGACCGACGGCGTGGCGAGCCCGACCACGTGATACCCGGGCAGACCGCGCGTGGTCTCGCATTCGACGTCGACCTCGACCGCGTCGATCCCGACGAGCGTGCACGATTTGACGAGCGCCACCACGCCCGCGATGCATTTCACGCCGCGCGCCAACGCAAGCCCGCGAAAACTCGCTCGCGCTTGTCCGCTTCGTCCGACCGCCGGACGCTCTTGTCCGACCATCGGCCAGATGGCGGGACAGCAGAGTTACCGCCAGGGCGCCAGGGACGCCAAGACGCCAGCAGAGCACGCATTGGCGATAACGGTTCGCTTCAGTTCCTCACGCAGTCATACGTCAGCGTGATCATCGACCCGTGGTCGATGACCTCGAAGTCATCGACCGTCAGCGCCGCGAGGTCGTGCGCGTCGAGCAGGCCGGCCCACTTCGCGGTCGTGCGCGCGTCGCTGCGCGCGGTCAGCGCGATCTGGCCACCGTCGGCGTGATACATGCCGTACTTCTGCATCGCGCGCGCGACCACCTTCGCGCCTTCGCTCGGCAGCGAATCGATCGGGTAGTCCGCGCGCAGGCGCAGGTGCACGCCGTACGCCGGCGCCGCCGAGCCACCGGTCGTGTTCGTGCCGTGCGTCGCCGGCACGGTGAACCCCTTCTTCACCCGATCGTTGGGCAGGATGAAGCGGATCGCGTGATCGATGTGCCCGGCCGCGACCTCGTCCGCCGTGAACAACAGGGGAGAGATCGGATAGCCGGCGGCGTCGGCGCTCGTGCATTGCTCGCCGCGCAGCGCGCTCGTGTACATCTCGCCGAGGTCCCACACCGCGAGGCAGCCGGCCGAGAACGCGGATCCTTCGATGTCGGCCTCGTACATCTCGTAGAGCTTGCCTTCCGCCGTGTCGGCGACGAGCAGGTGACAGTCACCGCCGTCGTTGCACGCGTAGCCCGGGTTGCCCTCGATGTTGCCGCCGGCCGGCACCGGCATCGCCACGTCGTCGCAGTCGGGCGAGGCCCAGTCGCCGTTCTCCGTGAACGTCTGCTTCGGAGTCGATGCGTCGCCCGTCAGCACCTCGATCGAGAAGTCGATCTGCATCTTGTTGCCGTTGCCCCAGCCGCCGGCCGCTGCGAGCGCCGCGATCTTCGAGTCGCTATCGCTCGCCTTCGCGGTCTGCGAAACGTCTTCGTTGAAGAACATCGGCGTCGTGAAGTACGGCCCGGTCGCCGCGTCCGCGCCGCTGCCGTCGCTGCCTGGGCCCGAGTCCGAGCCCGAGCCTGTTCCGGAATCCACGCCACCACCACCACCACCGCCACCGCCGCCCCCAGTCGTCGCACCCGAGTGCCCGCCTCCGCACGCCACGAGAAACACGTAGAGCATGGTCGAGGTCGCCTTCATGCGGCCAGGCTCTCACCATCGTTTGACCACAAACAATCGGAGGACCTCTTACTGCGGCAGCGTCATCGTCACGGTCACGCCGCCGCCGGGGCGGTTCGCCAGCGACACGCGGCCGCCGTGGGCCTCGGCGATCTCGCGCACGAGCGCGAGCCCGAGGCCCGTACCGCCGCGCTTCGTCGAGTAAAACGGCAACAGCGCGTTCGCGAGCACGGCCTCGGTCATGCCGCCGCCGCGGTCCGCGACCTCGATCGCGACCGCATTCGCGACGGTCTTCACGCGCACGCGAATTTCCTCGGTCGGCGACCCGGATTCGTGTGCGTTGCGCAACAGGTTCACCAGCGCCTGCTCGAGCTGCGCCGGATCGAACCGCGCGCGCTCGGGCAGCGCGCCGTCGACCTCGAACGCGACCTGCGCGCGCAGCCGGCCGACCAGCTCCGCCCACGCGCACGCCTCGACGCGCGGCGCCGGCAGCTTCGCGAACTGCGCGTAGCCGGTGATGAACTGCTCGAGGTGCTTCGCGCGCTCGGCGATCGTCGCGAACACCTTCTCGAGCTGGTCGTGCTTGCCGAGCTTGACGAGCTCGCCGCCGGAATGCGCGAGCGACGCGACCGGCGCGAGCGAGTTGTTGAGCTCGTGGCTGATCACGCGGATCACCTTCTTCCACGTGCGCACTTCCTCGCGGTGGAGCTCGACCGTCAGCTGGCGCAGCACGAACAGCTCGTGCGCGCGCCCGTTCAGGCGAAACCCGCTGCGCGCGAGGTAGTAGATCTCCTCTTCGCCGTCCTGGTCGACGACGAACAGGCCGTCGCCGCCGCGCGCGACCGATTCGCGCAGCGGCTGCTGCGCGGTCTCGAGCAGCTCGCCGAGCAGCTTGCCCTCGAGCCGGCGCCCGCTGCCGAGCAGCTTGCGCGCCGCGAGGTTGCCGAACACGACGTGCTCGGTCGCGTCGACGAGCAGCATCGCGACCGGCGTGTGCTGCACCATCGTGTCGAGGAGCAGCTCGCGGTGGACGAGCGACTCGCGCTGCGCGCGCAGCGTGTCGCCGAGCGCGTTGTGCGCGGCGACCAGCTCGCCGAGCTCGTCGTCGTGCTCCCACGCGAGCGAGAACGCGAAGTCGCCGTCGCGGTAGCTCGTGACCGTGCCGGCGAGCGCGCGAAACATCGCCGCCATCGGCGCCAGCGGCCCGCGCACGAGCACGATCGCGAGCGGCACGATCACGGCGATCGCGATCGCGCCGGCCAGCCACGGATCGCCGAGCCACTCGCGCAACAGCAGCGTGCCGCCGACGGCGAGCACGGCGGCCGCGCACGCGAGCAACGTCACGCGCAGGAACAGGGAACGCTTGGATCTCATTCGCGGGGGATGCCGAGCTTCTCCATCCTCCTGTAGAGCGCCTGCCGGCTCAAGCCGAGCTCGGCCGCAGCTTGCGCGACCACCCCGCCGGCACGCGACAGCGCGGCCTCGACCGCGGCGCGGTCGAGGTCCTCGGGCGGGGCCTGCGGCGCGGGCGCCGGCAGCGCCAGCTCGGCCGCCGTGATCTCGGCCCCGGTCGCGAGCAGCGCCGCGCGCGACAGCACGTTCTTGAGCTCGCGCACGTTGCCCGGCCACGCATGTGCGCGCAGCGCCTCGCGCGCGTCGGCGGCGAGCCGCTTGCCGGTCTCGACGAGAAACAGCTGCGCGAGCGGCAGGATATCGAGCGGGCGCTCGGCGAGCGCGGGCAGCCGGATCTCGATCGTGTTGAGCCGGTAATACAGATCCTCGCGAAACGCGCCGGCGCGGATCATCGTCGCGACGTCGGCGTTGGTCGCGCTGATCACGCGCACGCTGACCTGGCGCTCCTTGTTCGAGCCGAGCCGCTCGAACCGCCCGGTCTCGAGCACGCGCAACAGCTTCATCTGGCCGTTCTGCGACAGGTTCCCGATCTCGTCGAGGAACAGCGTGCCGCCGTCGGCGGCTTCGAACTTGCCGTCGCGCGCGCGCGTCGCGCCGGTGTACGCGCCGACCTCGGCGCCGAACAGCTCGGCCTCGATCAGCTCGCTCGGCAGCGCGCCGCAGTTGAGCGTGACGAACGGGCCGTCGCGCACCGTCGAGTTCGCCTGCACGATCTCGGCGATCTTCTCCTTGCCCGAGCCGTTCGGCCCCGTGATCAACACCGGCACCGACGCGCGCGCGACCTGACACGCGAGCGCGACCACGCGCTCCATGATCGGATCGGCGAACACCGCGCCGCGCAGGTCGTACTGCTTCGCGAGCTCGTTCTTGCGGCGCTGCTCGTCGGCACGCCGCCGCGCCAGCTCGCGCCGCGTCTCCGACAGCTCGATCAGGTTCTGCACGCTCGCGACCAGCAAGTTGTCGACCCACGGCTAGG
>Ga0335083_10001190_pt1 | contig 36505 bp, 26 predicted proteins | sample Lox_Sample_42_FD_206716 | JGI IMG/M metagenome (GOLD analysis project Ga0335083, IMG submission 206716) | Soil microbial communities from Loxahatchee National Wildlife Refuge, Florida, United States - Lox_Sample_4.2 | ecosystem: Environmental > Terrestrial > Soil > Wetlands | place: USA...
TAAACTTTTATACTACGAATCGGAGTTACAGATCGGACAGATTGTCGTTTACCCCAAAGCAAGCCGGGATATCGAAACACTGGCAATTGATGAATTGAATGAATATAAAAAAGAGATAGAAGCAGGCACAAAAAAATTTGAAACACTGGCAGCACTTTATTCGGATGATCCTGGCAGTAAGGATAAAGGTGGTCAGTATGAAATCAATCGAAATGATAAGCAATGGGATCCTGTTTGGTTTGCTGCAGCGTGGAGATTGAAGGATGGTCAAATATCTCCCGTAATCAAATCAAAAATAGGTTATCATATCATTCAGATGGTCAGCCGTAACGGAGATGATGCGATCGTGCGGCATATTCTGAAAATCCCACAGATAACAGATGATGAAACCAAGATAGCGATTGCAAAACTCGATTCTATACGGTCCCAGCTTATCGCTGGAACGATTGGATTTGGAGAAGCTGTCGCAAAATACAGCGATGATGAAACCGCAAAATTTACAGCAGGCCGTTTATTAGGACGCGATGGTTCAACTTATCTCACGATCGAACAATTGGACAAAGATCTTGTACTGTTATTGAAGAATTCCAATTTAAAACCGGGAGAATACTCACAGCCTACTCCATTTACAGCTGATGGAGGAAAAAAAGGCGTTCGCATTATAGAACTGATTTCAAAATCTGATCCCCATATTGAGAATCTGAAAGATGATTACAATAAAATTGCACAAAGAGCTCTTGAAGAAAAGAAAAATGCTGCACTGATGAAGTGGTTTGAAACCAAAGTTTCTTCTTTTTATATATTGATTGATGACGACTACAAGAATTGTAAGAATATGGCCAAATGGCAACATAACGGATCTACTGCAGCTAATAAATAAGATATACATGTAAACACTTAGCAAATAAATATTTTATTTATAATTTGCTCTTTTTCTAATCATTCTCACTATATTGTCACCGACTTGCTATATCAGGTCCTTACCCTAATGAGAGTATATTTTCTGAACATCTCCCAAAAGTTATTATGCTGACAAGTACAGGTGCATCCAGGCATATAACTGAACAGTTCATTGAGCCATATTTTATAAAAACAGACTCAGGAGGATCAGTTATAGCCGTTTGTGATAAGTTTGCGTCACTGCTTTCTTCTCATGGCATCAATTATTTCGCTTCACAAAATCTTTTTTCTCTTTTTTTAAAAATAAATGATCGGATCCCTGAATTCAAAGAGGATATTCAAAAAAATGGATTTCCTAAAATCTTCGATTTACAAATTCGATCAGAGAATTATAATTCATTAGTCATTCGCTGGGTAGCAAGTATGGTAATGCTGCCCGATCAAAACAAAGGTTGGCAATTAACAGGCATAGAAATCAGTACTACTGCCGCAGATCAGGTATATGATAACTATGAATTCCATCAAAAAGAAATTTGTTCCGATCCGATTATCAATAATATGCCCGGAATATTTTATCTCTTTGATCATTCCGGAAAATTTTTACGCTGGAATAAAAGACTTGAAATTGTTTCAGGATATAATGAACATGAAATTGCTGCAATGAGCCCCGCTGATTTTTTTAATGAAAAAGACCAGAATTATATTACAGGCAGAATTGAAAAAGCTTTTACAGAAGGTGTAAGTGATGCCGAAGCAAATCTTTTGACAAAATTCAGGACAGAAATACCACATTATTTTACAGCACAGCTGATCATTTTGGAAGGGAGGCCCTGCTTGATAGGAATGGGCATTAACATCAGTGAAAGAAGAAAAGTCGAAGAGAAAATAAAACTTTCCAACGATCAATATGTGCAGCGGGAATTGAGTAAACACAAATCAATTGCAAGAACCATTATAAATGCACAGGAAAAAGAACGTGCTGAAATCGGACAGGAATTACATAATAATGTGAATCAGATTTTATCCACCGGTAAACTGTTTATCGAATTAGCCAAAACAACAGATACAAACAGACTGGATCTGCTTGAATCCTGTTCCGAAAACATCAGTAATGCGATCAATGAAATTCGAAAAATTTCGACGGCCCTGATTCCTTCCAGTATTGAAGATCTGGGTTTACTGGATTCCATTCATGACCTGGTGGAGCGCATCAATGCAACAAAGACCATCAATGCAGAATTCTATCCGGTAGAATGGTCCGATGATAATATTGGGATCGGATTAAAACTGGCTTTATTCCGGATCATCCAGGAGCAGGTCAATAATGTGTTGAAACATTCCGGGGCAAACAATCTTATCATTGAATTGGAAATGGATGAATATGAAAATGCAATTAAATTGAATATTTCAGATGATGGAAAAGGTTTTGATGCAGAAAAAATAAAAGCAAAAAGAAGTGTTGGCTTTTCGAATATTATCGGCAGAACCGATTTATTTGATGGCAGTATTTCCATTATCACTGCACCAGAAAAAGGTTGTAAATTAAATGTACAGATCCCTATACACAATTCATTACTAAATAAAATATATGAACAAGATAAGCATATTAATAGCTGACGACCACAAGTTGATAAGAGAAACCTGGTCATATATATTAAATAGCGACCCAAGGTTTAAAGTAATCGCATCCTGTGGAAATGGAGAAGAGGCGATTGAACTGGCAAAAGAAAAAAATCCCGGTGTGATACTGATGGATATCAATATGACTCCTTATTCTGGCCTGGAAGCAACCAAACAAATCCGAAAAATATTACCAGATTCAAAAATTATCGGCGTAACCATGCATTCCCAACCTGCCTATGCTAAAAAGATGCTCCAGATCGGCGCACGTGGATACGTTACAAAAAACTCTTCTAAAGAAGAAATGATCAAGGCAATCCTCGAAGTATACCAGGGAAATAAGTATCTCTGCGAAGAAATCAGGAATATTCTTACTGATCAGTCATTGAGTGATACTGATAACAATAATAACGATATTAATACCCTGACAGAACGAGAAATGCAAATCATTAACCTGATTAAACAGGGAATGTCTTCCAAAGAAATTTCAATGAACCTTGAAATTTCTTTGAAAACTGTGGAAGTGCACAGGCATAATATTTTAAAGAAATTAAAATTAAAGAACTCGGCTTCTCTGGTCAATTTTATCAATAACAGTCCGGCCTACATCTAAAAAGATAACTTCCTTCTTTATTTTATTTCATTTAACTTTGCGCTTCATTTTTTTCCATGAGCGATGAAATAAAACATGAATGTGGTTTAGCATTCATCAGGCTCCGAAAACCGTTCTCTTATTATTTACAGAAATATGGTACGGTGCTCTATGGCTTAAACAAGCTATACCTGCTTATGGAAAAACAGCACAATCGTGGCCAGGATGGTGCAGGTGTTGCCGCAGTAAAACTCAATATTGAACCAGGCCATCCCTTCCTTCATCGCATACGAAGTAACCAGAATCAACCGATTGCAGATATTTTTTCTAAAATCCTTGATGAAGTACAGGACCTGGAAAAATATCAACCTGATATTACCAAGCACCCGGGACTGATGAAAGGTCATATCTCTTTTCTCGGTGAATTGTTATTGGGCCATTTGAGATATGGAACACAGGGAAAAAACAATGTGGAGTTCTGTCACCCTTTTATCAAACGTCACACTATTCCTGCGCGCAATCTGGCTCTGGCCGGGAATTTTAATCTCGTCAATACAGATGAATTATTTGCCCTGGTAAATATTGATCCGGGAGAATTTCAAAAACAAAGTGACCTCGCGGCCATGATGGAAGTGATCCATCATTTCATTGTAAAAGCCGATGAAGCGGCCCCAAATAATCTGGATGTAAAAAAAGTGCTGCAGAAAGCCTTACTTCTTTTTGATGGCGGATTTACTGTAGGTGGACTGGTGGGTAATGGAGATGCTTTTGTATTTCGTGATGCACATGGAATAAGACCTGCTTACTATTATATCAATGACGAAGTGATTGTAGCCGCGTCTGAGCGTTCAGCCATCCGGACAGTATTTAATGTAGGCGAAAATGAAGTGCTCGAATTAATGCCGGGTACGAGTTTAATTGTAAAATCTGACGGAAAAGCTTCTATTGAAAAGATACTGGAACCTAAGGAAAGAAGAGCCTGCAGCTTTGAACGTATATATTTTTCGCGCGGAAGTGACGAAAAAATTTATCGGGAAAGAATTGCTTTGGGATATAACCTCAGTGAACAGATTTTAAATGCGATCAATCATGATTTAAAGAATGCTATTTTCTCCTTTATCCCGAATACAGCTGAAGTCGCTTTTTATGGTTTATGGAAAGGAATGGATGATTATTTAAAAAAAGTGGTCATTCAGCGCATTCTTTCCTGGGGTACCGACATTACCGAGGAAAAGCTATCGGCGATGATTAACCGAAAAATAAGGATTGAAAAAATTGCGATCAAGGACGTAAAAATGAGAACCTTCATTACTGAAGATATCAGTCGTAATGAAATGGTTCAACACGTGTATGATATTACTTACGGAACTGTTCAAAAGAATACCGATACGCTTGTAGTAATTGATGACTCTATTGTTCGCGGTACTACGCTAAAGGAAAGCATCATCAGGATGCTTGCCAGACTGGAACCTAAAAAAATTATTATCGTTTCATCTGCTCCCCAAATTCGATATCCTGATTGCTATGGTATCGATATGAGCAAATTGCGGGATTTTGTTGCCTTTCGTGCCGCTATAGAATTAATGGAAGAAAGAGGAAAAGAAGCATGTCTGCAGGAACTGTACGAACATTGCAAAGAATTACATCGAACCGGGCAACTGCACACTGAGAATATGGTCAGACAGATCTATAAACCATTTACCACCGAGGAAATCTCAGACAAGATAGCCCAGCTTATCACACCCCCGGATGTAAAGACCCCGGTTCAGGTTATTTACCAGACCATCGAATCACTACATGCCGCATGTCCCACCAATACAGGAGACTGGTATTTTACCGGAAACTATCCTACTCCGGGTGGTAATAAGGTAGTCAATAAAGCCTTCATGAATTATATGGAAGGAAAAAATGTAAGAGGATACTGATGTGAGTTATTATTCCTGACTCTGTAGCCCGGAGAAATGAGCAATTCATAATCGAATAATACATTTCAGACAAAAAGTTATAAAAATAAAAGCCCACCGGAAATTTCCGGTGGGCTAATAATTTTAAAAATACAATTATGATTTTCTTTCCAGCAGGTTGAAGAATTGGTCAAGCTGCGGCAGAATAACGATTCTGGTGCGGCGGTTAGCGGCGCGTCCCTCTTTATCGTCATTTGATGCAACAGGTACATATTCGCTACGGCCTGCAGCAGTCATATGAGCCGGGGGAATACCGTATTGTTTTTGCAGAATTCTGACAACAGATGTGGCGCGTTTTACACTCAGATCCCAGTTGTCTTCCAGGCCTGCTTTTTTCCTGTACTGGACATTATCAGTGTGCCCTTCTACCATGAATTCTATATCAGGCTGATTTTTCAGAACTGAAGCCACTTTTCCCAATACTTCTTTTGCTCCTTTTGTAACGTCATAGCTTCCACTCTTAAATAAAAGTTTGTCTGAAATATCAATGAACACAACTCCTTTGTCTATTTTAATATTTACATCCGAATCATTCATATTTCCAACAGCACCTTTCAGATTCATAACAAGTGCCATATTCAGGGAATCTTTCCGGGCCATGGCTGCCTGCAGGTCACGGATATATGCATCTTTAGCACCAATATTTTCAAGGGATTTCTTTATGCTTTCAGCCTGGGCGCTTGAAATCACGGAAAGATCTTCCAATTGTTTCAAAGCCTGGGTATTGTTTTCTTTCAGGAAGGCCACCTGCTTATTTAAATCATCGATCTGGCCTTGTAAGGTTGATTTTTGTTTGTTGAGATCTGCAGTCTGGTTATTACAGTTCTTTAAATCATTCTGCAATTTGGAGTATTCATTCATCAATGAATCAAACCGGGCCTGTGCTTTTGCTTGAGCCTCCTTAAATTTTTTTGTACTAACGCAGGAAAAAAGCAATACAGAGCAAAGACCGAGAAGTAGAAAATTCCTAAACTTCATAAGAATTGTTTTAAGTTTTAGTTAAATAATACGTCTTTATATCTTAGAAATAAGTGATATACCTCATGTTATAGTTTGGATAGCAATTGTCGTACCAACTAAGGTAACAAGGCTTTTTATAATAATAATATTTTTTGCCACTCGTTAGCCGCAAATATCAGGAACTTTCCAAAATCGTTTTTAATAGGGAGAATAAGGTGGTTGGCAATTTCAGGGCGAAACTATGAAAAAAATTGAAGCTGTGAAAAAATAAAATACGTTTACCCTTATACGAATAATTCCAATCCGGTATGCAATAAGTTATTTATCTGAAGTGAAATTATTTTTTAGCTTTATTATATAATTTTTTTTAATGAAATTCTTTGTTTGTGCCTGCTTTATAATTGTAATGGCTTCCTGCAAATTAATGCCAAAAGACCAACCAGTCCGGGATAACAGAAGATTAGCCAGATTATTGAATGACTATTATGAAGATAGAATGAAGCTCTTTCCTTTGGAAGCAACGCAGAATGGAGATAACCGTTACAACGACCTGCTCCCAGCCGATTTCACAGAAAGCTACCACAGGCTTTTGTATGATTTTTATAGCAATTACCTGAACCGCCTGGAAGCATTGAACAGGGATCGGATGAATGACAATGACAAGATCAGCTACGATATTTTTAAAAGGGAAATGGAGATAAGCAAAGAAGGTCTTGAAATGCATTACGTGGAAAGCCCCATTTTCATGCCCAACCTGGATTATATCCCCTTCAATCAATTTGAGGGTTTACCACTCGCACTTGGTCAACTCGGAAGCGGTGCCGGTTTTCAGCCTTTTAAAACCGTGGAGGATTATGACAATTGGGTAAAACGTGCTACGGCCTTTAGTGCCTGGACCGATAGCGCAATTATATACTTTAAAAAAGGAATCAGTGCCCATTATGTGCTACCTAAATCTTTGGTTGAAAAAATGATCCCGGAAATGCAGGCCATGATTACCCCCGACCCGACAAAAAGCTTATTCTACACCCCTGTTTTACAAATACCACAGTCTGTTGACAGTGCCGAAAAAAAAAGAATCACAAATGCTTATATAAAACTTATCAATGAGCAATTAGTCCCATCTTATAAAAAACTCGCTGAATTTTTAAGTAATGAATATTTACCAAAAGCCAGAAACTCATCCGGCATCAATAGTTTACCTGACGGAGATAAGCAATACAAATATCTTATCCGGTATTGGACGACCACCGACAAAACTCCTGATGAAATCTATAATACCGGTCTCGCTGAAGTAAAACGCATCCGTGAGGAAATGGAAAAAGTAAAAAATCAAACTGGGTTTAAGGGAGATCTGAATGCCTTCTTTGAATATATGAAAACGGATAAAAGATTTATGCCTTACAAAAAGCCGGAAGAAGTGCTGGATGCATTCAGGAGAATACAAAAAGCTATCGATCCGAATCTGAAGAAAATGTTTGGCCGCGTTCCCAAAACTCCTTTTGAGATCAGGCAGACAGAAGCGTTTCGGGCTGCAAGTGCAAGTGCGGAATATAGTCAGGGTTCACCGGATGGAACCAGACCTGGAATATTTTATATACCCATTCTTGACGCTACTCAATTCAATACTACTTCAGGAATGGAATCACTATTTCTGCACGAAGCAATTCCGGGTCATCACTATCAAATGTCTTTACAGCAGGAAGACACTTTATTGCCCAAATTTCGCAGGTTCGCATGGTACGGCGCTTTTGGAGAAGGATGGGCTCTGTATTGCGAATCGCTTGGAAAAGATCTGGGCCTCTATGCGGATCCTTACCAATATTCCGGAGCATTGGGTGATGATATTCATAGGGCAATTCGTTTAGTGGTTGACGTTGGAATACATCAGAAAGGAATGACCAGGGAACAGGCAATTGAATACATGATGCAAAATGAAGCGATCAGTGAACAAGGTGCCACAGCAGAAATCGAAAGATATATGGCCTGTCCGGCACAAGCACTGAGTTATAAAGTGGGAGCCATGAAAATAAGAGAATTGAGAACCAGGTATGAAAAGGAATTAGAAGAAAAATTTAACCTGGCGGCATTTCATGATGAATTATTAAAAGATGGCTGTATGCCCCTGGATATTATGGAAAGAAAAATGGATAAATGGGAAGAATCACAAAGATGATTGTGATCATTCAAAAAATATTTTTCCCGATATCTTCAATTCGAAATAATTTTCCGTCTTCATAAAAAGGCAGAACATTAGTCGTATCGGGGGTCATGCAATAACGGATATCTTTTTCCAATCCATATCCTGAAAGACGAAGGAAGTGTGAAGCATTTTGTTTCTTCATGAACTCATACATATCTTTCTTCCCTTCCATGTAAATGGTTTCAGCGATCCCCGAAGAATCGCACTGAATGGTAAAATGATTTTTTATACGATGGATAACTGCTCCTGCAAATAATGTGTCTTCAATATTGATTTTATCCTTCCAGGCAGCACAGGCAAGAATCACATTCTGGTTTTGAGAAACCAAATAATCGCAAACCGCGCTAAGATTTACAAAAGATCCGGTAACAATATGGCGGGCTCCTTTATCGAGGGCCATATGAAGCAGTTTTGTACCATTTGTCGTGGTAAGGACGAGTATTTTCCCTTCGATAAATTTTCTGGAATATTCAAAAGGGGAATTTCCATAAGACAACCCTTCCGCAATTTTCCCATCACGTTCACCCGCAGTAACGCAATTGATTTGTTTCCCTAACTCGATGCATTTAGCCACACTATCTACCGGGATTACATATTTCGCTCCATTGTACAGAGCAGTAGCAATTGTGGAAGTTGCTCTCAATACGTCAATGATTACCACAATAGTATTAGTTGCATCATACAAGTGTAAAAGGGCCGGAGACAAAGAAGTATATAAAAAAGGCTTTGGATTTGCCATTTCAATTTTTACACGAATTTCCATGAATTAGTTGAATTCATAGTCATTCTTGTAATTCAAAGGAAGCATTATTTATTCAGAATAAATTTCCATTTTTCTGATTCTGCATATTCTTTTATGAAACTGCTGCGCTGTTCCAGTAGTTTCTTCAGATATCGGTTTAGAAAAAGCCTGCCTGCTATTTTACCAATTTTTCCATAGGGAATTTCAAATGAAAACAAATCAATTAAAAAAGTGCCATTTTCTATCTGCTTAAAATGGTGTTCATGTTTCATGCTTTTAAAATCACCTTCAACCATCTCATCAGTAAATGATTTGTGTTTATCCATGGAAGTAATTTTCACTTTCATGACCCTTATTTTCATCAGGTGTTTTGCTTTCCATGTTACAGTATCATCTAATTCAATGAGACCAGTGGTGGTTCCAGCCACAGCTTGTTCCTGGGTATGAGCCATTGATTTTTTGTGGAGATCGATGCTCCTGCTCAGATCAAACACCCTTTCAGAGGGGGCAGCTATAAAGGTAGTGAGATGAATCTTGGGCATGTTTTTTCCGGATTGTTTATGGATAACAAATACAATACGAAAAAATCAGGAAAATATTTTATGTGTGAATTTTTTATAAAGAATAGCCTCATAGAATCGCCTGACAAAAGATTATTATTTCTTAGCTGAAAGGCAGTTTGACCACTTTTGCCTGAAGTAGTTTATCTCTTACTTTGATCAGAATTTTGGAATCAATCGGGGAAAAAACCATGGATACGTATCCAAGCCCAATGGCTTTACCCAACGAGGGGGATTGTGTACCAGAAGTCACCCTGCCTATTCCCATACCCGAAAAATCCTTTATTTCATAATCATGCCTGGGAATTCCTTTTTCAATCATTTCAAATCCTATCAGTTTTCTTTGCAGGCCATCTCCTTTTTGTTTTACAAGAATATCTTTCGACACAAAGTCCTTATCAAGCTTAGTAATCCAACCCAGTCCTCCTTCTAATGGGGAAGTAGTATCATCAATATCATTTCCATACAGACAATACCCCATTTCCAGCCGCAAAGTATCTCTTGCGCCCAATCCAATCGGTTTTAATCCCTGTGGAGTTCCGGTTTCAAAAATCGCATCCCAGATTTTTCCGGCAGCATCATTTTTGTCTTCAAAATAAATCTCAACCCCCCCTGCTCCTGTATATCCTGTCGCACTGACAAGCACATTATCTACGCCTGCAAATTTACCCTTCACAAATGTGTAGTATTGAAGATTTAGGATATCCATTCCCGTTAATGGCTGTAATATTTTAGTTGCATTCGGTCCCTGGATCGCCAGCAGGCAGGTCTTATCTGATATATTATGCAACTCTGCCTTGCTGGTGTTATATTTTGATACCCAGTTCCAATCTTTCTCAATATTAGCTGCATTGACTACCAGCATATATACATTATTCTTCTCAATGCAATACACAATCAGATCATCAACAATTCCTCCTTTTTCATTAGTGATACAACTGTATTGTGCTTTTCCTGCAGTCAGTTTGGAAGCATCATTGGTAGTAATACGCTGAATCAGTTCAAGCGCTTTTGGACCCTTCAGAATAAATTCTCCCATATGACTGACATCAAAAACACCGGCATTATTCCTGACGGCCAGATGTTCATCAGTAATGCCGCTGTAACTGATAGGCATATTGTATCCTGCGAACTCAGCCATTTTTGCACCCAACGCAATATGCTTTTGAGTAAAAGGAGTGCTTTTCATTGTATCTGAATATTCATTTTTATTCAACGAAAATAAGACTTGCGACGCAGGGAGCCAATAAATAATAGGGCCTCTTGCTTGTGGCAAGAAGCCCTTGTTCCAACTTCAACCCTGCCTGCCAACCTGCGGTGAGCAGAACAGCGGGCAGCTTCTATCACATCATTTTTGACAAGACCGTAACCGGCGAAAAAGAATTATCACCTGCAGAATCGTTTGCTGGGATACTTTTCGAAGTCTTATGGCTTTCTTCCTGAGCAACCAATGAAGGTCTTTCATTGATTTTAGCCGGATCTGTTTCAAGAGAAACTGGTTTTACATTCGAAGAATCTTTCCCTTTTTTATGTGAATCCTGTTTGTTCTTATAACGGTAATCATTATCCGGATTTTTGATTTTATTATCACCATCGTCTCCATCAGAATTTTTATTCTCGGTTCTTTCAAGACCATTTTCCGTCATAACATATTCTACGTTTGAGTCCCAGGTATAAGAATCATTCCACTCATCATTCCAATCAATATTCCAACCTCTGTGACGCCGGTTCACATTAATGGAGAACCAATGATAGTCGTCGATATTGCGATCAAGAACAATCCGTTTTCCCACAGGTACTTCCACAATAATCAATACCTGCTGATTGCGAAATTTCTGATGAGGCGTAATTGCGAATCCCTGAGGAAGATAGAGTATGCTGTCTGTCTGACTGGGAATAAATTGTATCTGCGAAGCAAGATCTTTGGCGATGCCCGGATTATTTCCGTGGCTAAACCTAATGCGATGTAAATGATATTCAGAGTCCTTACTTTTAACTACATTTATTCTCACTGTATTCATCATCACGCTGTCTTCATTCAGGCTGTAAAAAGGAGCATCATTATCATTCCAGCTAAAACCGAACCAGTCGCCTCCATAATAACTTGTTTTTTCCTCAGCTACTTTAACAATAATTTTTCCTGATGAGGGTTGACTGAGCTGAACTTCTTCATCAACGCTTGCTTTCGTGCGGAAATTATTTACAAAAATGCCGATAAATACAATGAAGCTGATCAATCCTATCGTCCACAAGCTGCCAAAAACATATCCCAGATAGTTTCCCCTGGAACGGACCCCCATTATTCGTCTGATCAACCACGTTAGTAGGGCAATAACCGGTACACATAAGAATAAAACGAGGCTTGACCAGGCCAGAAAATTCTGCCAGAAACCAGTCAGTAAATAGTTTCTAAAAGGAAATGCTCCTGCTCCGCTAAACAATAATCCGATCAGCACCATGATCAATGCAAAAGCAATAATTCCGGCAATAAATAAAAAGAATGCTTTGAACAAAACACCAATCGCGTGACCAATTCCGGTACCCGTTTTTCGCGCTGCCGGGATCGCTTCGGCAGAAAAATTCTGTGCAGTTCTTTTCATTTCCTGTCCGAACTGCTGAGCCTTTTCCTTCATTTCAGCTCCCATTTGAGAAGCGCGGCCTTTGAATCCTTCCAAATCACTCTTGATGGTATTTTTAATAGATTCAAGATCTACTTTTTCACCGCGCATTTCCAGTTTTTCAGAAGCGGTGTTTGCTTCGGGCAAAACAATCCACAAAATGATATAGGTTATAAATAGTGTCCCGCCAAAACCACTGGTAAATATGACCGGACCCGGGTCAAAATCAAATGCAGTATGACGAAAAATAGATGTGATAACTCCAAGTATCAGTGGAAAAGCAAATAGCAATCTTGGAATCCATACCTCAATATGAAAATAAGCAGCCAATCCACTTGCAACACCTCCGATGACCCTGCCTTCAGGATTTCTGTACAAACGTTTACGGATATTCGTGGTAATCGCTTTGGATGGAACTACAATCCATAAAATAATGTATAAAAGAAAACCAGATCCGAATCCACCAAATGTGATAAGCGCAAAAATTATTCTGACAACAACAGGATCGATTCGCAGATAGGCCGCCAGTCCTCCGCAAACACCTCCAAGTATTTTGTCGTTTTCCGAACGATATAAACGATGAGGTTCTTCGGTTGTATATGACTGTTGTGACCTGTTTTGATAAGCGGAACCGGTGTTAGCGCTGCCAGCCGACATTTCTTCCTGTTCCAAATCTTCCGGTCTTCCCATGCTGACAATTATTGTATTCACATCATCATCAGTAATGCAGGTAGATCCTTTTTGCAGTCTTTCAGAAAAAAGTTCAGCAAACCGGTTTTCTATATCATTTATAATTTCATCGCGGCCTTCTTCGTTGGCAAAATGCTTCCGAAGACTCTCTATATATTGCTTGAGTATGTCGTAAGCAGTTTCTTCGATGGGAACCACCCTGCCGTGGAAATTTATATTAATAATCTTTTTCATTGTTATGCGTATTTGAAGGTTGAAGGTTAGAAGCTGGGATTTTGATTCGTAGTATCTGGCATGCTATCGGTTTTATTGGCCAAAGAGTGCACTGCATTGGCCAATTCATTCCAGGTAGATTCCAGTTCTTTATAAAATGCAAGCCCTTTTTCTGTCAAGGAGAAATATTTGCGCGGAGGTCCTGAATTACTTTCCACCCATCTGTAAGTAAGCATGTCTGAATTTTTCAGTCTTGTCAATAAAGGGTAGAGCGTTCCTTCCAATATATGCAGGTTAGCGGATTTCATTTCTTCTACAATATCACTCGGGTAAGCCTCTCCCCTCCGGATGATAGAAAGAATGCAGAATTCCAGGATACCTTTGCGCATTTGGCTCTGGGTGTTTTCTATATTCATAATTATTTTTTTTGTGGGTGGTCAAGTGACAGGCGCCTGGATAAGGTTTATTCGCTTTTGTTCGCCCCTGTCACTTGAATTTTAACCACTCTTTTTCTACTACACAACAAATATAGGGTAGATTTTAGTACTATGCAACACAAAGTACCATTTTAAGAATGGTAATTTTTATAAACTGCTAATGAAAATAGAGCATAAGTAAATGTTTATAAATGAATTAAGTACTCATTTTCCGTTAGAAAAAAAATTTTTGTGATTGTACAAATGGCAAAATAGCAGGATAAAAAATGAAAAATAGCAGCTTTTTCAGAAGATCATTTTCTGAAACCGGATCAAAATCATCGGAACAAAACCAGTTTATTATTTTTTTAGTCCGATTTCCCTCAATCTTTCATCGAGATATTCTCCCGCCGTTGCATCGGGATAGTCTTTGGGATGATCTTTGTCGATGCAACTCTCAAGACAGGCAAGGCTCATACTGCTCTTGGGATGTAAAAAGAATGGAATTGAAAAACGGGATGTATGCCATTTTTCTCTTGGTGGGTTTACCACTCTATGAGTAGTGGATTTTAGTTTATTGTTAGTAAGCCTCTGCAACATATCGCCTACATTCACCACAATTTGTTCAGGAAGAGATGTTACACCCACCCATTCATTTTGTTTGGTTAATATCTGCAATCCATCCGCAGATGCACCAACTAATAATGTAATGAGATTAATATCTTCATGCTGCTCTGCACGAATAGCCGATTTGGGTTCCTGAGTAATCGGCGGATAATGGATTGCACGTAAAATAGAATTGCCATTATGAATCTGATTGTCAAAATAATTCTCCTCTAACCCGAGATATAAAGCAATCGCCTGCAATAATGCTTTTCCAGATTTTTCGAATGCCCGGTATGCTTTAAAAAAAACAGGAGTGAATGGCGGCACTTCAGCCACAACTACATTCAGTGGATATTCAGCTTTTACGGGATCATTATCGTCAACAGTTTGTCCGAATTGAAAAAATTCCTTTAGGTCGGGAGCATCACTTCCCTTAGCATGTTCTTTTCCGAATGAAGTGTACCCTCTTTGTCCCGCCAGTTCAGGCTTTTCATATTTTTTCTTTATCTCTATCGGCAATGAAAAAAACTGTTGTACATATTTATAGAGGTCTCCTATTAAACTTTCCGGAATGCCGTGATTTTTTACAGATACGAATCCCACATCTTCGTAAGCTTTACCAAGCGCTTGTACAAATGCGGCTTTTTTTTTCGGATCACCCGATAAAAAATCAGCAAGATCAACTACTGGAATCGCCATGTCGAAATATAAATTTTGTTAAAACAATATATTTTTTGACCCTGAGTCAAAGAACTTACAATTTAAAATTTGTAAGTAGATTTATCCGGTAAAATTAAAAATTTTGAGAGAAAGAACCTTTTTATTGCTGAATTTGATTTTGATGACAATTTCTTTTTCCTGTTCCCCTGTTTATGAAAAACATATTTCAGAATATAGTACAAACAACCGAAATGATGTTCCTGATTACAGTCATCTCGAATACTGGGCCGCCAATCCTTATAAAAAAAGTCTTTCCGACAGTATTCCGGCACCCCTGATTTCAGACACAAGAAAAGATTCTGCAGTGGATGTTTTTTTTCTTCATCCTACCACTTACGGCTCGGGAAAAGATACTGCATGGAATGCTGATATAAATGATGCACTAATTAATGCAAAAACCGATTATAGCACCATTTTATATCAGGCGAGTGCATTTAATGAATGCAGGGTTTTTGCACCCAGGTACCGTCAGGCTCATGTTCGTGCATATTTTACAACGGATACCGAAAAAGCCATCAGTGCTTTTGATCTCGCGTACCAGGACATTAAATCAGCTTTTCAGTATTATCTCGACCACTATAATCATGGCCGGCCAATCATCATAGCGTCACATAGCCAGGGCAGTACACATGCTATTCGTTTATTGAAAGAGTTTTTTGAAAACAAGCCTCTAAAATCGAAATTGGTTGTTGCTTACATAGTGGGAATGGTCATCCCCAAAAATTATTATACCAGTCTGAGCCCATGCAAAGATTCAGCTCAAACGGGTTGTATTGTCGGTTGGCGAACTTTCAAAAAAGGATATGAACCCAAATTCATAAAAGAGGAAAAAGGAAATTCTTATGTAACAAATCCGCTGACATGGATCACCAGCGATGAATATGCGCCCAAAACTCTGAACAGAGGCGGTATTCTTAAAAAATTCAATGAACTCGTGCCAAATGTGGCAGATGCCCAGATTCACGATGATGTCATCTGGATAAATAAACCTCATTTTCCAGGAAGTTTTTTATTCCGCAGTAAGAATTATCATATCGGGGATATCAATTTATTTTATGTCAATATCAGGGACAATGTACGTACACGTATCCGGGCTTTTTGCAAAAATTAACTGGAAATTTTTTTAGTAACGAAATAGTATTATTTGTTCAATCATTCGCTATAAAACTTCGAATTAAAACTCAGCATTTCCCGGAGTTCTGGGAAATGCAATTACATCGCGGATATTTGTCATGCCGCTTACAAACTGAACCATTCTTTCAAATCCAAGTCCGAAACCCGCATGGGGAACAGTCCCGAATTTTCTTGTATCGAGATACCACCACATTTCCTTTGCCGGGACATTCATCTCTTTCATTCTTTCTTCCAGCTTATCTAATCTTTCTTCTCTTTGCGACCCGCCTACAATTTCTCCGATACCGGGTGCAAGGATATCCATTGCTGCAACAGTTTTACCGTCGTCATTCTGTCGCATATAAAAGGCTTTAATATCCTTTGGATAATTAATTACGATCACAGGTTTTCTAAAATGCTTTTCTACAAGATAGCGCTCGTGTTCACTTTGCATATCGATTCCCCATTTCACATCAAACTTAAATTTCTTCTTTTTATAAGCAGAAGAATCAAGCAGGATATCGATGGCATCTGTATAAGTAATGCGCTGAAAATCGTTGTTCAAAACAAACTCCAATTTTTCAATCAATCCCATTTCACTTCTTTCGGCCTGTGGTTTTTGTTTTTCTTCTTCTGCCAGTCTTTCTGCCAAGAATCCGAGATCTTCGGAATTATTCGTCATTGCATATCGGATGATGTATTTGATGAAAGACTCCGCAAGGTTCATATTATCTTCCAGATCACAGAAAGCCATTTCGGGTTCAATCATCCAAAACTCAGCAAGATGTCTTGGCGTGTTAGAATTCTCCGCCCTGAATGTCGGACCGAAAGTATAAATATCACTGAAAGCCATGGCGCCGAGTTCTCCTTCCAGTTGTCCGCTCACCGTCAAATTTGTTGCGCGGGCAAAAAAATCTTTTTTGAAATTGACAGATCCATCATCATTTCTCGGTGTATTGTCAAAAGGAAGTGTGGTCACTTTAAACATTTCCCCGGCTCCCTCCGCATCCGAAGCTGTTATAATTGGTGTATGCAGATAAACAAATCCTTTTTCATTAAAAAATTGATGTATTGCAAACGCCAATGCATGTCTTACACGGAATACCGCACCAAAAGTGTTTGTACGAAAACGGAGATGGGCAATTTCTCTTAAAAACTCAAGGCTATGCTTCTTGGGTTGAAGCGGATATTTTTCCGGATCACTATCCCCCAGGATTTCAATTGTTCCTGCCTTCAATTCTATTTTTTGTCCCTTACCTAATGAAGGCATGATTTTACCCATCACCTTCAGCGAAGCTCCTGTAGTAATCCTTTTGAGAAATGCTTCATCATATAAACCCAATTCCACTACCACCTGGAGGTTATTATTGGTAGAACCATCATTCAGTGCAATAAACTGATTATTTCTGAAAGTTCTGACCCACCCCATGACAATCACTTCCTGCCCTTTAGCTTCCTCATTCAGCAATTCCTTTATTTTAACTCTTTTGTTAAACATCCTTTTCAAATTAACACGATTAGTAGAAATTCGCGCGGCAAAGATAAAGTAAGCTGTTAAAGTATGAACTTAGGATAGAGCCCTGATATGAAAATTTTTTGTCGGCCAAACCAGATAAGATCAGGGTTTTGAGGACATTCCTGTTCCTGAAGACTGCTCAAAAAATTTAAAATATTTTTTTGCTTTTTACGTTTTTATAGTATCATTGCATTGGAATTAAGCTGATTAGTTCTTATCCATTGCTCACAGATTATCAGTTTTAGCTATTCCGTTCATCATAATCAACATTTATTTTCAAAAAATCTTTTCCAAAAACAGACCAACTGTTTTTTATTTAGTATCTAACTCTCATTTATTTTTATGTACGACATTCTTCAATTAAACGACATGCTCGTTCCCGAACTGCTAGATATTGCGGAGCAGTTAAAAATCCCAAGTGCAAAAAAACTCGACAAACAAGAACTCGTTTACAAAATTCTCGATAAACAGGCGGTTGTTTCCAGTGAAAAGGGAGAAAATCCGAATGACAAGCCTAAGCGCAAACGGATTGTTAAAACAACTACGGCAAACTCCAGTGAGGAAGCTTTTGTTGAAAGCGGCGGCGATAACAGGTCAAAAAAACCGGAATTAAAAAAAGATATCAAAAGAAGGGATGAAAAATCTCCCTTCAAAAAAGTTAAGAAAAAGGATGATCCTTCCGAACCATCCTCTGAACCAAAGGATTTGCAGTCTGCGACTGATGAAGCTGATGAAGACAATATGGATGTTATAGAAGAGCAGGACGAGCAGGTGAGTGAATTGCTTCCCGGCGAAGCAGAGACCTCCGTTGAATTAAACAGACAGGGAGGGGACCAGCTGCAAAACAAGGTATATCCCCAGCGCCGCAACGAAGCTTTTAACATTGAATTTGATGGAGTCATTCAGGCTGAAGGTGTGTTGGAAATGATGCCTGATGGATATGGATTCCTCAGAAGCAGCGACTATAACTATTTATCTTCTCCCGATGATGTATATGTATCTCCATCGCAAATCAAATTATTTGGTTTGAAAACAGGAGACACTGTATTTGGCGCAGTCAGGCCACCGAAAGAAGGAGAGAAATATTTTGCCTTACTCAAAGTTGAAACCATCAATAATAAAGGTCCTGAAGAAGTTCGTGACAGGGTTCCATTCGACTACCTGACGCCATTATTTCCTTACGAAAAATTAAATCTTTTCGTAAGCCCTTCAGAAACTTCCACACGTATCATGGATCTTTTTACACCGATCGGTAAAGGACAGCGCGGTTTGATCGTAGCCCAGCCAAAAACCGGTAAGACCATGTTATTGAAAGCAGTGGCAAATGCGATTGCCGCCAATCATCCTGAAGTTTACCTGATGATCGTTCTGGTAGATGAGCGTCCTGAAGAAGTAACAGACATGGAACGCAGCGTAAAAGCCGAAGTCATTGCCTCTACTTTTGATGAGCCGGCCGAAAAACACGTAAAGGTTTCGACGATTGCTCTTCAAAAAGCAAAACGATTGGTTGAATGCGGCCATGATGTGGTGATCCTCCTTGATTCAATTACACGTTTGGCCCGCGCTCACAATACAGTAGCCCCTGCATCGGGTAAAGTATTGAGCGGTGGGGTTGAAGCTAATGCTATGCAGAAGCCCAAACAATTTTTCGGGGCCGCAAGAAAAATTGAAAATGGTGGTTCTCTGACTATTCTTGCGACTGCCCTGATTGACACAGGGTCTAAAATGGACGAAGTCATTTTTGAGGAATTCAAGGGTACGGGAAATATGGAATTGCAATTAGACCGTCGTTTGTCCAACAGGCGTATTTTCCCTGCTATCGACCTGATCGCTTCATCTACGCGTCGTGATGACTTACTTCTCGATAAAGATGTTCTCCAGCGCATGAATCTGCTTCGTGTATACCTCAACGATATGAATACAGAAGAAGCAATGAATGAATTGCTGAAACGTATCAGGGGAACCAAGAGCAATGAAGAATTTCTTGCAAGTATGAACGGATAAAGCATCGCATTGAACATTGATTATTGGTTTATTGAATATTCAAATGATCAATGTTCAATTTTTATAACAATGCATCGATCTTCTGAGCCAGCTTCCTGTCTTTTTCGGTGACTATATCTCCCGCATCATGTGTAGAAAGCCATATTTCTACTCTGTTCCATACATTGGTCCATAATGGATGGTGATCCATTTTTTCAGCCTCTATTGCTACCCTTGTCATGAATGCAAAAGCTTCAGAGAAATTTTTGAATTCAAATTTTTTGTAGAGTGTATTGTTTTCTTCTTTCCACATATAAAAAATTTATGATAGTATTTGCCAATAGTCAAATCAGAATATCAAATGGCCTTTATGCCTGATTTTTTCATTCGTTAATTCCGTTACCAGTTGAATGCCGTTTATTTTTTTAATTGTAATTACGAGTTCCGCCAGCATTTCATCCTGCACAATATCTCCTTTTAATAACCATAGAAAATCAAGATGCCTGAATTCAGGCAGCAAATATTCTCCGTCAAAATGATTATTGTACAGATAATGTACCAATGTGCTGTTCGACTGGCAGCATTGATAGACACAAAAAAAATATTTTCTTTGTTTTTTGGCAAGCTGAATTTCAATCTGGTTATTCAGCCTAAAATCATAGCGAAGCTGATTATTCAATTGCCAGCAAAGCTGATAACCTTTCAAAGGCGCAACAATGCCCAGCAGGCGTGCATTTTCAAAAAAATCATTCTCCAGATCATCATTATCGAGCCTAAGTTTCATAATACTTGTAGCGGTTCTGAAAAATGTAGTGAACTCTGCAAATAAAATTACTGATTAAACTGCACTTCAATTTCTGCAGTATCGCTTCCTCTGGTATAACCAACAGTCGTTTTATCACCTTTCTTGAATTTCGAAAGCGCCTGCATATAATTCTCCAGCGATGAAACCGGATAATCTCCCAGTTTGGTGATAATATCTCCCACCTTCAATCCTGCTTTCTCTGCCGGTCTTCCCTCGCTGAGTCCATCAATCCTGACTCCGCTTCCACTGTAAGTATAGTCGGGCATAATTCCGAGTGTAACACTAAAACGTGCGCTGGTTGTTGTTTGAGTTTCCCGGGTTTTTGCAAAAACCAGTTTTCCCTTAGTATTCAGGTTCTCGACCAGCCCATAGATATATTTTACAATCTGTAACTCTCCCGTGTAATTGATCTTGTCATAATCATCTGTCGGTTTATGATAATCGCTGTGTAAGCCTGTGAAAAAAAACAAAACCGGAATATTTTTCCTGTAGAAAGAAGTATAATCACTCGGACCCGTTCCGCTGGAATCATATTTAACTGTAAAATATTTTGTATCCCTGTCATTACTTAATGATTCTCCCCATTCAGGAGAAGTTCCATATCCTCCAATGGTTAAGGCATGTGAACTATCATTGAGCCTTCCGATCATATCCATATTGATCATATAATTGACCTTACTTAAATCGACAGTTGGATGTTCTGTAAAATATTTTGATCCGAAAAGTCCCAGCTCTTCGCCCGAAAAAGCAATAAACAAATAGTTATTTTTTTTTGATTTTGACTGTTTAAGAAGTCTTGCCATTTCTATAAGTGCGGCAGTACCGCTGGCATTATCATCTGCTCCATTGTGTATTTGTTTATCTGCACCCCTGTAGAGAGAATTTCCATCTTCTCCATAACCCAAATGATCATAGTGAGCTCCGATTACTACTGTATTTGCTGCATTGTTCTCCAGATATCCAACAACGTTATATCCTGTTCTTTTCTTTTCACTAATATCTACGGCAATTTTCACATCCATGGAAGCAGATTCATCTTTCATATATTTTTTCTTCGCATCCTTTGTAACATACAGAACAGGAATGTTGACAACTGAGGATTTGTCTTTCGGGCTATAAGCAATATCATCCGATATTTTAGAAGTATTATAAAAAACTACTGCAGTTGCTCCTTTTTTCTCACTGTCTTTCACTTTTGTACGAAGAGCATCATTGATATTAAAATGTGGATTGTTTTGATTTGATTCAATAATATCCCTGAGATCTATGAACCAGGGCACCCCGCTCTCCTGAAGTGCTATGGCCGGAGATCCCTCAACAGTCTTTGTTGCACTAAAAGGCAACGGAAAATATTCTTTATCCAGTTGAAGCTCCTTGCCATTTACAAAAAAATGTGCGTTATTGATTTGCCTGCCATCATCTACATCAAAAGCTTGTAACCAGCTATTATTTACTCCTTTTGCCTGTAAGCCTATTTTCTCAAATTCACCGACAATAAACTCCGAGGCAAGTTTTTCTCCCTTTGTACCAACTCTCCTCCCTTCCAGTTTATCGTCTGCAAGATATTGAATTTCTCTCTCCAGATTAGAAAGAATTGCCTTGTCTTTCTTTTTTAATTTTTGTGATAAGGCACACGGGAGAGAAACAGAAAGCAAAAAAAATGCAAGCAGAATGCAGCGCATCATAAGTAAATATTTTGGAAATATCCCGGCTACAAAGGTATGCGCGACAAACACTATTCCAAAAAGCAATCAATAATATTTTTCAGATTTTGAATTAGTGTTTCAATTGTAAATTATTCAAAATTCCAACAGAGCTGTTCTCATAATATAGATTTTGAGCAACATTTTTCACAACATCGAAATTCAGGACACTTCCTGATTTTATCATCAAAAACATGCTCCCGAAGATTAAATAATCCTGTTAAAAGAATTCAAATAAGACCTGAAAACTTTTCAAACTTGTTCATTTTTCCTTTACTTTTGCAGATTAGCCTTTTCCGAACCGGTTATCCTGATCTTTTGTACAATTCGTAATGGAAAAATGTCAACCTGAATGGCGTTACCGCACCTGATTAAGTATATATATACCAATGGAACTGACGAGGTAATTCGTCGCGGAAAAAAAATTCATGCTATCGGCTACGTTGAGTTGATGGAATATGATGAGTTGTTTGAATCGGTTACCTTCCGGATCAAAGATGATAGCTATTCTACTTTTTATAAGGTATACGTACAAAAATTTAAGGATCCCAAAACACTATCAATCAGATGCAGCTGCCCTTATAACCTGGGCGATATTTGCCGTCATGAAGCAGCTGCGTTGATCCAGCTTCAGGAATTACTGGACAGGAATTTGCTGAAAGCCGAAGAAGTGATCTATGATCAGGCGCATACAGTGGTAAAAATGAAGTTTATTGATCTGAGAAGTATTCGCCTCCTCTGCTCTCCCAAGACATTTGATGAAGCTGAAAAATATTTACGGGTTCATCATCCAAAGATTGAATCTGCAAAAGATGAAACCGTCAGAGCCTCTGTTGAGCTCGATGGACAGTCATACAAAGTTCTCATTCGCAAAAACGAAGAGAGAAACTTTGATACCAGCTGCGATTTTGAAGACAGCACGCATCCCCTTTGTTTGCCAAAAGTGATTGTTTTTCTACAGTTGCTTCATACACATGGTGCATATTATTTCGATAGTATCCGCAACTGGGATAAAGAAAAAAATAAATTATTGGAAGCATATGGTTATTCTCTTTCTGACAACCTTGAAGGGAAATTTGAATTTTCTTATAAGGAAGGAAAACCTTTTCTGAGAGTACTAGATCCTTCAATTAAAAGAGTAGCTCCGGTAAGTATTCCTAAACAAAAACGATTGCCCGAAACGCAGCCTGTTGTTGAAGTTAGTGAAGGTGAACCCGGCTCGACGCAAAGACTGGGCATTGTTTTCAATTTTAATTCCTCGGGTTATCCGGGTTTCTCCCTGGAGGCAATCAGCGGAGAGAGCAATGATGATCAGACATCATATGTAGGTAAAATAGAGAAAATGGATCTTGTCAAATTTGTAAACACGGATTCATTTTCAGAAAATGACAAACAACTGATTTATTCCCTTCGCAAAATGCAGGAGCAGGAAATCAACAAATACCTCAACAGGAATTCTCCTTTCAGCGGTATGTGGGAAAATATTATTCACCATGAAGAGGATGATTTGCCTGAAGAAACAAAAGCATTGATGATTGAATACCTGCATCCGAAATTCAAAAAATTATTTATTGAGATACAAGAGAATCCTTTTGTATTTTATCTGAATGGGCATAAACCCTTCAAAACAGGGAATCTTCTTCCAATAGGAATCTCGGCCGATGCATTGACTCCCTTTTTCAAAGTTCTTTATCAGAAAAATCAGTATCAAATCAGATGCCTTGTAAAAATTAACGGACAGTCAGTAGATGTTTCTAATAATGAATGCAAAACCAGCGTATTGTTTTTTTACAACAATAATCTGTATCTGTTGAATAAACAGGAAGATATTGCATTGATGGAAAAATTTTCAACTAAGGGCAAACTGACCATTGATAAAAATGAATGGCCGGATCAACTGAGAAATTTTATTCTTCCTGTTGCAAAAAATTATCATGTAGAATTTGACAAGGATCTGATCAAAGAGATTAAAGGCGGTGAACCTGAAAAAAAATTACTACTACAGGAAAAGGGAGATTACCTTCTATTTCAACCCGTTTTTTCTTATAAAGGATTCGAAATAGTTTATGGAGGCAAGGATGAGATCATTGTGCCCGACGGTGATAAAGTGGTTGTGATTCAGCGCAACCGGGAATCAGAATTTCAGTTCATCAAAAAACTGGAATCACTGCACTCACAGTTTATACACCCTCAGGATTCATCCAGTCTTGCGCTCAGGGGAAGCGATGTATTAAAAAATAACTGGTTCTTTCTGTTCACCGACGCAATGGAGGAAATGAAAATTCCCGTTTATGGTTTTGAAGCTCTGAAAAATTTCCGTTTCAATACAGCAAGGCCGCAAACAAAAATTCATATCAGCAGTAATACAGATTGGTTCGACGCCAGAGTGGATATTCTTTTTGGTGATCAGCAGGTAACCATTGCTGATGTCAAAAAGGCTTTGGCAAACAGACAGCAATTTGTACCGCTGAATGATGGTACCCTCGGTGTTTTGCCTGAAGAATGGGTCAAAAAATATTCTTTACTGTTCCGTATCGGCGAAGGAAAATCCAATCAGTTACGCTTATCAAAATACCATATGAGCGTAATCGATGAGCTGTACGAAAACAGAAATGAGGAGGAGCTGATCATTCATCTGGAAAAGAAATATGAACAGCTCAAAGAATTCAAAAATATCAGAGAAATTCCTCCCCCCGCTCATCTTGATCACATTCTCCGCCCCTACCAGGTACATGGCCTACACTGGCTAAATTATCTCCATGAGGTGAACTGGGGAGGAATTCTGGCCGACGATATGGGTTTGGGGAAAACCGTGCAGGCTCTGTCTTTCATGCAACATTTCAAGGATGTTTATGGGCAATTAAACGGCCTTGTAGTTTGTCCGACTACATTGATTTTTAACTGGGAGAATGAAATCAAAAAATTCACTCCGTCCCTTACCTATTATATTCATCATGGAGGCGACAGAATCAGGAACAAGCAATTGCTCAATGAATATGATGTCATCATCACTACTTATGGAACATTGAGAAGTGATATTAAACTATTGATGGAAATCCCTTTTGATTACGTAATCCTGGATGAATCTCAAGCTATCAAAAATCCGGCAAGCAAGGTTACAAAGGCAGCCTGTCTATTACGTGCCAAACATCGTTTATGCATGAGCGGTACTCCCTTGCAGAATAACACATTTGATATTTTTGCGCAGATGAATTTTCTGAACCCGGGCATGTTGGGAAGCATCGAATTTTTCAGGCAGGAATTTGCCATGCCCATCGATAAATTCGGGGAAAGCGACCGGAAAGAGCATCTCAGGAAATTACTCTATCCGTTTATTTTGAGAAGAACGAAAGAACAAGTGGCGAAGGACCTTCCGGAAAAAACAGAAACCATTCTTTTTTGTGAAATGGAGGAAGAACAGCGCAAAGTATATGATGCATACAGGAATGATTACCGTGACAAAATATTGGGCAGCATTGAATCGCAGGGTATTCAGAGATCGCAGCTTACCATTTTACAGGGGCTCATGAAATTGCGGCAGATCTGTGATTCACCGGCCATCCTTAATGAAACAGAAAAATATCCGAATCACTCCATTAAACTTGACGAGCTTGCCAGGGAAATCACCGAAAACATCGGAGACCATAAAACCCTGATTTTTTCACAATTCCTCGGAATGCTGGCCCTCATCAAGGAAAAATTAAAATCCCTGGAAGTAAAATTCGAATACTTCGACGGGAGTACTTCTGCTATCGACAGAGAAAAAGCAATCAGGAATTTTCAGGAAGATGACAGCTGCCGCGTATTCCTCATTTCGCTGAAAGCAGGTGGAGTTGGTTTGAATCTGACTGCTGCCGATTATGTTTACATAGTGGACCCGTGGTGGAACCCCGCAGTCGAACAACAGGCAATTGACCGAACTCACCGTATCGGACAAACGAAAAATATTTTTGCCTACCGGATGATATGTAAAGACACCATCGAAGACAAAATACTCGGATTACAGGAAAAGAAACGGATGCTTGCAAAAGACATCATTGTCGATGACGACGGATTTGTTAAAAGTCTTTCCCGTGAAGACGTCGAGTATTTATTTAGCTAGCCTAATATATTCACCCTGCTGTCAATGGTTTTTAACCATTAATATATTCTGGTATACTGACTTTTTTGAAGTCGCGTTATTTTAGTATTAATATACCCCGAAATGAGGAGTATTACCGCATTATACCTGTGTATTTTCTGTTTCACTCTATCTGTATACTCACAGAATAGAATCAGTGGATCTGTTAAGGGAAGAATCATTGATACAGTCGGAAAGCAAAACCTTTTGGATGCTTCTGTTTCCATTATGCGCAGTGCCGATTCAAGCGGCCAGGCCTTCACTACTACCGACAAAGACGGGAATTTTTTTGTAAAAAAGCTGAGTGCCGGAAGTTATAAAGTGATTATAACCTTCGAAGGATACCAGGGACTGGTCCGAAGATTTTCCATAAGCTCCGATAAGCCGGATGTTGATTTTGGTTTATTATATATGCAAAAAGCCAGTGATGAACTGGCAGAAGTTATTATAGAAAGACCTCCGATACAGGTAAAAAAAGATACTGTTGAATATGCTGCCGGCATGTTTACGACAAAACCCAATGCTGTTGCAGAAGATCTTTTAAAAAAATTACCCGGAATTCAGGTCGACAAGAATGGAAACATCACTGCCCAGGGGGAAACCGTTGCAAGAGTATTGGTCAATGGCAAGCGTTTTTTCAGCGACGACCCAAAGCTGGCGACCAGGAATCTTCCTCCTGATATCATTGATAAAATCCAGGTTTTTGACGATCTGAGCGATCAAAGCAAATTCACCGGTTTTGACGATGGAAACAGGGTGAAAACAATCAACATTACCACTAAAAAAGATAAAAGACAAGGCTATTTCGGAAAGGTTGTTGCCGGCGCCGGCACAGATGAAACCTATGATGCAAGCATCAATATGCATCGGTTCAATAACGATCAGCAGATTTCTTTACTGGGACAGGCCAATGACATCAATAAGCAAAACTTTACTATTCAGGATATTCTCGGTTCATCTGGTGGAGCCAGACGCAGGGGAGGCGGCAATATTGGAGGCAGTGGCCCAAGCAGCAGTGGCATCACAACAGTTTGGGCAGGAGGAGCCAATTACAGGGATAATTGGAGTGCCAACACAGATGCATATGGAAGTTATTTTTTTAACAGCCAGCATGTATCTACCGATCAACAAAGTCTTACCCAGAATATCATTACGCCAGACTCTTCAACTTTTAATAACCAAAGTCAATCAAATATTCAGAGAACCCAGAACCATCGCATTTATTTTAACCTGGAACAAAGATTTGACAGCAGCAATTCACTCATATTCCGACCTAATATCACATTTCAGACAACAACACCCAATGGATCTTCTTCGACACTAACAACCGATGATAAGAACAATAAAATTTATACAGCTGAAGGAACAAGCTCAGGTACAAATTCGGGCTACAATATCAATGGTGCTAATCTTCAATTCAGACATAAGTTCAATAAAAAATACAGAACGATTTCACTTGACCTGAATACTACCGCGAATGTGAATGATGGTGATGGATATAATTACGCAATCAATAGTTTTTACACTCCCGCGATGAAGATCGATACGATCAACCAATACTATAACGATTCACTTCATTCCTTCACTTTTAGCCCGACACTTTCTTACACAGAACCCCTTGGAAAAAATCAGATCATTGAATTTAACTACAATTACGACTATAATCGCAACAACAGTATCAACAATACATATGCATATGATTACACCGTAAAAGGCTTTAATACACTTGATAGCTTATTCAGCAACTCATATAAATTTATTTCCAACGCGAACAGATTTTCACTCAATTACCGGATACAAAATCCCAAATATAATCTGAGTGTGGGCTCTGGTATTCAATTTACCGATTTTAATAGTTTGAATACAACAAAGAATATTACAGTGGCTCATGAATATATTAATCTGACCCCAACAGTTAATTTTCAATACACTTTTTCCAGGACAAAACATTTTCGTTTAAACTATACCGGTAGAACCGGTACTCCCTCTGTTGCACAATTGCAGCCTATTGTGACCACTTCGGATTCAATCAATTTCCAGATTGGAAATCCTGATTTAAAACCACAGTTCACACATAGTCTCCGGATGTTATATACTTCCTTTGACCCGGTGACCCAACGCGTGCTTTTTGCTACGCTCAATGCGAGTACTATCGTCAATGATATCCAAAGTTCCATCATCACCAATCCGAACGGCGGACAAACAAGCAGCTATATCAATTTGAATGGAACGTATAATATAGCCGGCTATTTTAATTATGGGTTTGCACTGAAAAAACCGAAATCGAATCTGAATTTTATCACCAATATCAATTATAGTCAAAGCCAAAGTCTCGTAAACCATGTAAGCAACTATACAAGGAATACAACATTAGCCGAAACCATTTCCTGGACAACCAATATCAAGAAAAACTTTGACATGAATTTCAGTTCCTCGTCTACCTACAATATCGCGAGGAACACAATTCAACCAACACAGAATTTTAATTATTATACACAGACTTTTTCGGCAGAATTCACAGCGTATACCAATAACGGATGGTTGATTGCTGCAAACTTTGATTATTCTTACAGCGGAAATCGCCCCCCGGGTTACAATGCGAGCGTTCCTTTATTGTCTCCAAGCATAGCCAAACAACTATTCAAGAAAAAGAATGGAGAACTCCGTTTAAGCGTCTTTGATCTTCTCAATCAGAATGAAGCTGTCAGCAGAACCGTTTCAACTAATAAAATCGTGGATACAAAAACGAATGTGCTTACCCGTTATGCCATGCTCACCTTCACTTATAACTTAAATAATTTTGCTAATCAGCAGCAGAAAAGAATGCCTGGTATGTTTAATAATTTCAGAAGAGGCGACTTCAGGGGACCAGGCGGAAAAATGCCTTAGGAAATTTAACTTTCCAAGGCTTTAGATATTATTTCTTTTTCTTATTGTAATAAAAATAAGGACTACCCCCGAAAGTAGACTGTCCTTCAAAAACAATTGACATCAGATTTAAAAAAAAACGATAAAAATTAGAAGATCTCCGATAACTATCCTTATAAACCTTCACCCTGTTCGTATCAAAATACATGTTATTTTTTCTCATAAATATTGACCTGATTTTGAATAATGGTTTGCACTTAAAACGTATCTATCGCCCTTATTATTTTATTATTCTCTGTTAAGGAGCAACGTATTTTCCCTATTGTAGCTGCCATGAAGTTTTAGTACTTTAGAGCAAATCCTTTTCCATGAGAAGCATATTATTAACGCTTGCCTTTTTCGCTTACACGGCTACTGTATTGGCTCAGGATGATGTCTTTTCCAACAAGACCAATATGGCAATTGAAAAAGTGGTAAAAGATTTCCCCAATCGTTTTCATAATATCAAGGGCGATGTAATCACACAGCGCGCTCAAACCACAGAATATAAATCCACAATACAGGTTCCGGGCACTTCTGCGTGTATCGTTACAAAGCATGTTTCCCTTGGTAACGACTCCTATAGCTGGAACTGTACTGCCTTTACCAGCAGGGACTTTACCCTCGCCAGAAGCAAATTCAAAGAAATTTTCGACCAGATTGAAAATACGATCATCAAAGTCGAAGGTCAGAAACCTTTTATCATCAGCGGTCAGTATCGTACTCCCGTTGAAGAAAGGAAATCGACCGAGATTATTTTTGAATTATTGCCTGCTGTTGGTGACATGAAAAAGCTGAAGATCGAACTATCACTCCAACAGGCATCATCGGAATGGAAGGTCGCCATCAATATCTATGATGGGGATAATAAAGAAGACGGATCTACTGTCATCAACAATTAACAACTCCCTTTTTAACCTTACTTAACATTAAATCAAACCAAATTAACCTGCTTTCGCTGCCGCTATAAATATTTTCGTTGATCTCTTATCAGCGAAAATAAGCCGGCAATGAAAAGCATTTATTTACTCGCCCTTTTTCTTCTCTTTAAAGGCGCAGCGATTGCTCAGCAGGATGGAACTATTCGTGGAATTTTAATTGACACTGCAAGCAAGCAACCCGTATCTGATGCTACAATAACTGTTCTGAATGCAAAAGATTCTTCGCTGGTGACTTTCTCCAGGAGCCTCCAGAATGGTAGATTCCTCGTCGCAGGGCTTAACAGGGGAAATTATCGTTTATTAATTACTCATATAGGCTACCATAATATTAGCAAAAACTTTTTCATAACAGACTTAGCCAAAGATCTAAACCTGGATACTATAGTTTTCAATAACAAAAGTATTTTGTTAAAAGAAGTAGTCGTATCCTCAGAGGTGGCCCCGGTCACAATCAAAAATGATACTGTGGAATTCAATGCGGGCTCTTTCAAAACCAAGCCAAATGCAGTGGTGGAAGATTTATTAAAAAAACTCCCGGGGATACAGGTAGACAAAAACGGAACAATCAAAGCAAATGGGGAAGAAGTAAAAAAAGTCTTGGTTGATGGAAAAGAATTCTTTGGCAATGATCCCAAAATTGCTTCTAAAAACCTGCCGGCCGACGCTGTTGACAAAGTCCAGGTATTTGATAAAAAATCGGATCAATCGCAATTCACTGGTTTTGATGATGGCAATAGCCAAAAAGCCATTAATCTGACTATTAAACAGGATAAAAAAAATGGAATGTTTGGAAAAGCCACTGCCGGTGCAGGTAGTGATGGCCGTTATGAAGGAAACCTGAACCTCAATAAATTCAGTGGCGACCAGCAATTATCACTGATCGGAATGGCAAATAATACCAACAAACAAGGATTTTCTTTTCAGGATGTCATGAATTTTACCGGAGGAATGGCAGGTTTTGGAGGCAATAGTTTGATCATCAATGATCCATTCAGTTCAGGCATTCCAATCCAGGGATTGACAGATAATAATCCTGCAATCACTACTACATTGGCCGGGGGTCTTAATTTCAATGATACCTGGAATAAAAAGACTGACATAAACGGAAGTTATTTCTATAATGGGACGAATGATAAGATTGATCAGAAAAGCACATCTCAATACCTGTTGCCGGGAAATAATTACATACAGAACCAAAACAATATCACCACCCGCGATAACGAAAATCACAGAATCAATGTAAGTGCAGATACAAAAATCGATTCCTTTAATTCCATTAAATTATCATCCACTTTTATTTATCAGAACAGCGTTAATAATACTTCGACCGCCTACAATTCCATTGCTTCAGACAGCAGTTTATTGAATGAAGGATTTTCAAAATCGTTTTCACAAAAAAAGGGGTATAGCTGGAATAATAATGGTTTATTGCGACATCGCTTCAGAAAAAAAGGAAGAACGATTTCTGCGAACCTGAGTTTCGGATTGAATAATAACGATGGCAATGGTTCACTTTATTCTATTAATAACTATTATCAGCCTCCAAAAACAGATACTATCAACCAGGTAAATGACCTCAATGGCAGTGGATATAATTTTGGAGTCAATATTGCCTATACGGAACCTTTATCAAAAAGATCCTTATTTGAATTCAATTATAGTTTCAATCAAAACCACTCTGAATCGGGTAAGCAGACTTTTGATGCAGATGAAACCGGAAAATACAATGTGCCAAATCCTTTGCTGACCAATGACTTCAACACTACTTACCTCTATAACCGTGAGGGAATTCATTTCCGCAATCAGCAGAAAAAATTCAATTTTTCAGTGGGTGCGACGCTGCAGGAGTCTTCTTTAAAAAACAATTTTAATTATCTGCTGAACCAGGATACTTTTTTGCATCAATATTTCTTAAACTTTTTGCCCGATGCAGAAGTTCAAATCAAGTTCAGTAAATACAGAAACCTTCATTTATTTTATAACACATTTGTCCAGCCTCCTTCTATAACACAATTACAACCGGTTGCCGATAATTCTGATCCGCTAAATATCAGGGCCGGAAACCCAAATTTGGAGCAGGAGTATTATCACCTGGTGAGACTGAACTATGGATCGGTTGACCCTTTTCGTCATACAAGCTTTTTTGCCGTATTGGGCTATCAGGCCGTTCAAAATAAAATTGTAAACAATGATACCATCAATAGTGATGGAATTCGTGTTTCTATTCCTGTAAATATGAATGGTGTTTATAATGTAAATGGAAATTTGTCATGGGGCTTCCCGGTACGTAAAATAAAAAGCAACTTAAATCTGAACACTAATTTATCCTACAGCCATAATGCCAATTTCGTGAATGGCATCCGCAACAACAGTAATGGTTGGATCATTTCGCAGGATGCTGATCTAAATTTCTATCATAAAGAACTGTTGGATATTACCGGGGGAGCGAAACTAACTTATAATGATGTTCGCTATTCGCTGCAGCCGGAACAGAATATGCATTACTGGACTCAAAACTACACACTCGATTTCAATATTTATCTGCCAAAAGGATTCAGCATTGCTACAGATATTGATTATATCATTCGTACTGGTTTGCCGGAGGGTTATAATACAAGTCCATTTATTTGGAATGCGGGGCTTGCAAAACAATTATTCAAAAGCAAGAAGGGAGAAATCCGTTTCCAGGTATTTGATATGCTGAAGCAAAATATTGGCTTCAATCGAAACACAAGTCAAAACTATATCCAGGATATTTCCTACAAAGTATTAAATCGTTACTTCCTGCTCAGTTTCACTTATAATATCAGCCGTTTCGCTGGGAAATCAATCAACGGAGGGTCTCCTGTCAATAATAATGTAAAGATCATCACGAATTAAAAAGAGGACCTCTCGCGAGGCCCTTTCAACAGGTTGGTGTTCTTAGTTTCTTATTATCCGGATAACTGGCCCTCCATTCGGATTCGGGCCGAATTCATCATCGAGCATTTTCTGGAATTCGTTTCTCGTAATTTTCTTTCCATTTGCAGGAGCTTTGACCATTTTTTTATCGAAATCTTTTGTTGTAATGTCGATTGTAGAAAAAACAATTTCTGCATCGTTGATATTTAATTCAAGGATTGCACCGGGTAATCCTCCATATTGCTCGGGTCCGGAAAGCGATTGGATGTCTTCACTGTACCAGGCGATCACAGTGACGCTGTCCCTGATTTTTGTACTCGCTTTTTTACATGTATATCCCCTGATTGTTTTTGTCTCATCTTCCAGTTTCCACAGTTGTTTGTGCAAGCTGTCTTCAATGATGTATTTTTTTGGTCCAAGTTCTCTCGATTCAATAATTTTTTCAGTTGAATAGTCTTTGTAAGTTTCATTATCAGCTCCTCCCATTCGAATAACAACCCGGTTTCCATTATCACCGGCATTATCGCGGATATCCTCGTCATCGGGAAGGTTTTTAAAAATAGATTCATTGCCGGAAAAAATAAGCTGCACTTTTGAAGTATTGAATTCGGGAATCATGGCTTTTTGACTTTCGTCCGAAATGCGACGATACATATTTACCTTCCGTTCATAGGTGATAACTCCCTCTTTTATCTGTGCTTCCGAAATATTAAAAGCGAGAAGCATTGATAGCATGGATAATGATCTTTTCATAATAATAATTTTAAAAACAAATCTATTGACCCGGGGAACCAAACCAGGTTAATATGCCTTGCTATAATGTTAATTAAGGTTAATGAATAAGATCTTCAGTAAACTAATTATCTATTTTTGTCTGGATGACCCGTCAAAGATTTTCCATATTACTCATGATTATTACTTTGGCCGTGATTGTGACTTTCCAGGCAATCTGGTTGAATAAAAACTATATGGAAGAAAAAAGGCTATTCTTATCTCACAGCAATATGCTTTTCCGGGAAACTGTTTTTAAACTACAGGCAGCGAAACTCAATCTCGATACCAATATCCATATTCAGGACAAGGCTGGTATCGTAAGTATGACCAATGTATTGCAGGAAGAGGTAAGAGACAGCTCCCGCAATCATATCCGGCAACAATCATCTGTTGTTATTTCCATCAATCCTCGCGTGGGGCCTCATTCGATCGACAGCACTGATAAATACGAAATGAATTCTGGCCATCCGCTCAGAAGATCACGGCATATTGACAGCATCAACAGATACTATATTAATCTTCCGGTCGTAGATCAGAAAAAAGGTTTCCACAAAGGAGATAGTGAAAAAATATTCGTACATCATTCGCCTAACGAAAAAGTTTTTGATTTTCTTGCCGGAGTAGATTCCCTGCAAGATTCCATTTCAGTTGAGGAAATCTCAAAGCGCTTCAATATTGAACTGGCTAAGCAAGGGCCTCATCCCCCCTTTCATATCATCGCAGTTAAGGGTGGTAATACAAAAGAATTTAATATTCCGGATCCCACTGATAATAAAGTAACAGTAGGCTTTACAAAACCGGTTACTTATGAAATTCGGTTTGATAATTTATCCTGGAATATTCTCCGCCGTCTCGGTCCACAGATATTCTTTTCGGTATTACTTATAAGCATGACCTTTTTTTCTTTTTTGCTTTTGTATAAAAACTGGATACAGCAAAGAAAACTTACCCAACTTAAAAATGATTTTATCAGCAATATCACCCATGAATTAAAAACTCCTATTGCCACTGTAAGCGTGGCGATTGAAGCTTTAAAAAGTTTTAATGCTCTCCAGGACCCTCAAAAAACTATGGAGTATCTGGATATTTCAGGAAATGAATTAACAAGATTGTCCCTGTTGGTGGATAAGGTTTTGAAATTATCTATGTTCGAAAAGGATCAGATTGAGTTGAAAAACGAATACTTTGATATGCGGTCCCTGATTGATGAAGTATTGGCCTCCATGCGTCTCCAATTCGAAAAATACCATGCTCAGGTAAGCATTCAACCGGAAGGAAATGATTTTCATGTTATGGCAGATAAACTGCATATAACCAGCGTAATTTTTAATTTGTTTGATAACGCACTTAAATACAGTAAGCCAAATCCCTCTATTCAAATCAGATTGAAAGAAGAACCGAAACAAATACAACTAACCATTACTGATAATGGTATTGGGATTCCTGCGGAATACAGAACCAAGATCTTTGATAAATTTTTTCGTGTTCCTACTGGCGATAAACACAATGTAAAAGGATATGGGCTTGGCCTGAGCTATGTTGCTTATGTTTTGCAGCGACAGGGGGGTTCAATTAGTGTGGAAAGTAAGGTAGGAATTGGTAGTAGCTTTAACATTATAATTCCCAAAGGCAATGGCTAATATTAGAGTATTATACGCCGAAGATGAACTGTTTCTTGGAAAAATTGTAAAAGAAAGTCTGGAGAGCCGGGGTTTCGATGTAATTATGGAAAGTGATGGACAAAAAGTATTTCCTCTTTTTAAAAAAATCAAACCGCATATCTGCATTTTGGATATTATGCTCCCAAATAAAGATGGATTTGATATTGCCGAAGAAATCCGTGAATTGGATGATTTGGTTCCCATTCTGTTTGTGACTGCGAAAACGCAAACTGATGATGTGGTAAAAGGTTTTGCGCTCGGAGGTAATGATTATATCCGCAAACCTTTTAGTATGGAAGAGCTCATTGTGCGCATTCACAATGCCCTTAAGAGTAAAGACAATAATTCCAACAAAATAACTGGTGATGCGGTTAACTTAGGAAAATATCTGTTCCATGTACATAGACAGTTATTAACTGCGGGCAAAGAAGAAAAAAAATTGTCTTTCCGGGAATCAGAATTGCTGAAGTTGTTATACGAAAGCCGGGATAAGGTCATTGACAGAAAAGATATCCTGACTCTGCTTTGGGGTAATGATTCTTTTTTTAATTCCAGGAATCTCGATGTGTATATAACAAGATTGAGGAATTATCTCAAAGAAGATGAATCGTTGGAAATTATCACTATCAAAGGAATCGGATACAGATTTGTAATGAGTTAATATATTGAAAAAATGATTATTTGATTTTTGCAAAAAACATTTTATACCATCAGCATGTACTCCTTCAACACCGATTCTATTTCCTCCAGTTTAAAAGGTTTGGAAATATAATTATTCATTCCTGCATCCAGGCATTTTTCCCTGTCACCCTTCATTGCATCTGCTGTTAAAGCGATGATAGGAATATTGCAGAGAGGTTCAGGCATCTGACGGATATGTTTTGTAGCTGAATATCCATCCATTTCCGGCATGTTTACGTCCATAAAGATTAAAACCGGTTCATAATGCGGCAGCATCTCAATCACTTCTTTTCCGTTATGCATCTGGATCACCTCGAATCCCATCCTTCTCAATACTTCTGTTATCAGAAGCATATTTATTGGATCGTCATCTACAACCATAATATTCGCAGCCTGAGAAATTTTTTCAATTACTCCCAGTGAAGGATGAAGAGAATCATTTTGCATATTTTTTTCGAACAATGACAATAACGTGCTATTGAGTTCATGCAGTTTTATAGGCTTAGAGATAAACTTATTGATGCCTATTTTATCCGCTTCGTACTGGTACATGCTTTTTTCCAAAGAAGAGAGCATCAGTATATATGGATGGGTGC
>Ga0335083_10001191_pt1 | contig 36498 bp, 70 predicted proteins | sample Lox_Sample_42_FD_206716 | JGI IMG/M metagenome (GOLD analysis project Ga0335083, IMG submission 206716) | Soil microbial communities from Loxahatchee National Wildlife Refuge, Florida, United States - Lox_Sample_4.2 | ecosystem: Environmental > Terrestrial > Soil > Wetlands | place: USA...
TTTCCTTCTCTGATTGCTTTCTTCTCTTGCATACGAAGATTAATCTTCTCGATGTCTTGCAATCTCTTGATTCCATATTTCTCAATCTCCTTGTTAAGACGCATGACTTTGCATACCTTCAAACAGATCGATTGATGGCCAGCATTGTTAATCGGGTCAAAAGGCTGATCCTTCAATTCTTCCCGATTCTTCATTGGACATTCGGCCACTTCATCGCCCAAGGACATCCTCAAGGACGGATTGAAAGTGAAGACCACTGTTTTGTATTCGAAAGTGCAAATGTTATCCTTCAATACCATGTTATTCATCTCTTCCTTCGATGGCGATTCTTATGCTCTAAAATTCTTTTGATGCCACAGTGTTCACATTCATATCCTTTGTGAAACTGAAAGTCTTTGGATAGATTGTCATCAGTTTCAAGTTTCTTCCATTTGTGACGGCATCTTTGTGGGTCAATTCTTTCTTGATGGTTATTCACTTGACTCATGGACAAGTCAGTGTCCCCCCGTCACCACAAGCCACGCAAGGAAAGCAATGAAGGTTAGCAATTCTCCTAAGATGATGGCAATTGGCCAATAATCGTCATTCATGCTTCAATTTCACTTATGCCTAATACTTTGTGAATCTGTTTGAAAAGCTTTATGAATTGAAATCCTTTATCTGTGATTGTGATGACTTCTTTCATACTTTCATCATCAAGGGTCTTGGCAATCAATTCATGCTCTTGCATATAGTCAAGATAAACGCCTAACATATACCAAGAAAGATTTGCATGATACATAATGAAAGTCCTTCGAGCTGATTGGCGTGAGCAAAGCGTCAGGATTGTGAAAATAATTTCGTGGAAAGCTCTATGCGTGGTCATGGTCTAGTCAGTCACACCTATTGAAGTAATGTCTTCGGCTTTTTGCTTGACCACTTTCTTCAATTCCAATTCCAAAGTGTCACCCACATCGATGTCAAATTTCTTGCAAAGGTCTAATGGGATGGTGACAGATCTTCCCATATTCTTTCCCTTGAGTTTTCGGCCTCTTACGCTGACGCTAAACCTCTGTGCGTATGACTTGACTATGAGCATTGATATACTTGCGACGTCTTTAGTTTTATAAGAATATGGCTTGGTATGTGGGCCAAACAGTCTAACTATTCGGAACCTTTTCGTGCCTATTTTCAAAGTGAATCCTTTGCAAGCTTGAAGAGATCCCACCTTGGCCGGAAAGAGTCAATTCGTCTTTATGTTTCTGGAAGTAGATAGTAAAACACTTTTCACAATACGGGCCGTCGAAATTTCTTCCATACCACCAAGGGCCGTGATCCAAGCAATACATCGAAAGCTTCTCTTTGCAATGACGGGTCATCTGGATTCTTTCGACTTCCCACAATACTTTCGACATACGCAAGAGTTAGAGCAATTGCATTTTGAATACATTGCCCATTGAAATCTTTGACAAAGACATTCAGAAACTTGGAACATATTATTGAAACAATCCGTGAATGAATCCTAGATGCACACGCCAAAAATATGAATCCGCTTCATTGATATCAGTTTCATCAGGATAGATGGCCCGCATCATTTCGCAAAAAGAGCAAGACATCACTTTGTCTTTCTTGCTTTCCTTGTCATCCATATTGCAAGACCTATTGAAAAAGGTGAAGTGAGCCAAAGCCAAGACGTGAATGACTGAAAGACATACATGAATTCAAACATGGGCGTCATACAATCATTCACGTCTTTCGAAGGGCCTTGATCCTTTCACAGCTTTGGCATCGCAAGGAATCCTTCGGGACTTTCGAAGGATCTTCAATTAACCGGATCACTTTTCCACAGAGAGATCGCGAATAATTCCAATTGTCTAGTCCCGCACTTTCATCCATAATGTGGACTCGATTAGGAAAATACTTTGCTGATCCGTAATGGACTAGACTCATTATTCATGAATCACCTTCATCCCACGATCATTTCCAGCATTGCGATAAATTGCGATGAAGACCTGAAAGTCTTCGCGGGGATCTGTTTGAATAAAGACGGGATCGGATGGAAAGCCATGTTCATGAATAAAAACACCCGTGTCTATCAATGTCTTTGCAATCGCTTCGGTGTCTTGATTCTTAATCATGTCCAAGAGCAAGCCTTTCCTTTTACAATGTGAATATGGATGTGGTGAAGAATTTCGATGATGCAATGTTTCTTATGTTTGGGGCATTGAGCGTGACATCTTACTTGTCCTTCACCAAGGTATTCAGTCATCACTTTCTTGACGCCTTTCATTTCCTTTTTGGTGACTCTGATTGAATATGGCATCTTGTTTAATCAGTTCCTTGATCGACATTTCTATCGACCCACCATGACCATGCAAAAAGTCCAAGAATTGCCACAACTGCCCCCATCGCAACGAGAAAAGAAGAATCCATCTTACTCTTCACCATTGTCATCCTTCTTTGCGGCCTTGATTGCATCCTTGACCATCTTGCGAATCTTTGACTTGCCATCCTTCTCTAATTCGTCCCTTGCGTCTTCGTAAGATTCATCATAGAGCTCATTCACCTTGTCACGGATCAATTCACGGGCCTCTTCAGTCTTCAGAGAGAAGAAAGCATCCAGCTCACAGAATACCTTTCCGTATTCTTCCACATACTTGCGATAACGCGGATCTCTCTCGATCTTTTCCCTGACTTCTTGCGAATCGGGGATCTCTGGAAGCTGATGCTCACTGACCTGATCCAAGGTAAGGGCGATCTCTGTGAAGGTCACATTGAATCCAAAGTGATCGAAGGCCCCATCCTCAATAAAGCGGGGGATGTCCTTGCCACTTGGATCTAAGTCACCAAGATATAGGATGTGGACGTCGATGTCTTCATCGGGGCAAGCTTCTCTTCGAGTTTCAAGGACTCGTTCGATCTTGTGGATGGAATCATTGATGAATTCCCAAGCCCCATATCCTTGCGGAGCTCTGACCGTGATTCCCATGTCACTTGTCCAATTGTGCAATGCCCCAAGAAGACCATCCTTCTCAATCCATACTTCCACATACTTCGGCTGACCATGCCATCGCGGGATCTCGAAATAGTCTTGAAGATTTGTGAAATAATTCAAGGCACGTCTAAATTGTTCTTTGGGTGATTGGTATTTGTCAGATTCAATCGAAGTCCCACGCTTCACCGCGAAGAATCCCCAATCTATCTTTCCGTTTTTCCGCATTTCGACGATCTTCTTGTCAAGAGATTTGTAACCGTTCTTTGTCAGGGGAATCTTCCCCAATGATCCAAGAACGTAATACACAGCTCTGACCGTGGGTTCTTTGAATCCCTTGGCATCCAAGTTTTCAATCGCGTCAAGGATGTCTTGGTCAAGATCTTTCCAAGCTACTGTTTGGGCCATGGGTTTCACTTCCAATAGATTGATTCAAGGACTTGCAAGGCATCGGATCGCTTTACGGATGTGAGATATTCCCGATTCCATCTCTCAAGCGTTCCATCGTCCTTTGGACACTTTACGTTTGGACTCACAGCATATCCGTGAGTCATGCAAAACTCGTCTTCGATCTCGTGGAAGTAGTTAAGACCGAATAAGGTGAACCTTTCTGTTTTTGCGGCCATGTTTGAATTCATGGTAATGGATTATATCACCAAAGTATATAATCACCACGTCAATAAACCAAGGAAATTGAGCAAAGGCCCCCATCAGGGGACAAAGATCGGCAATCTATCTATATCCTTAGATCATGCACTTTAATAATCTCATTTGGCCAGTATTTTGACATGATCCCCCTTGTTTGCCCGAGATGTGAGTCTAGTGACATCAGGGAAACGAAAAGCGGCCTCTTATGCCAAGGATGTGGCTATGATTTCCGCAAATTGCCCGAAAAAGTCTTAGTGTGAGTCATTCATCATCGTCCCTTAACCTTTAAGGGGGGCTATGGGGGGATAGCGAAGCGTGTGGCTTAGGCCCCCGTCCCCGTGGGTCTAGTCCATCGCCCGAGCTCGGCAAGGTCAAAATTTGCTTGCTTTCCGGTCAAGAAAAAGTCAGTTACATGAAAACTTTCATGCGGGGCTATTATCGACGTAAGAGATCCGAAGCTATGCTTTTGGTGTCAAAAGAGCTAGGGCTTTCGGCCCCGAAATGCGTCGGATCGCCACGTCATCAATGCAAGGGCAAGCTAGAACTTCATCACAAGCGGTATTATCCCGATTCGGTCAGGGCCGGAAACGGATTGATGCGTGTCTTTGAAGCACTAAGACATCCCCGAAGATTCCTGATCTACTGTCAAAAGTTTCACCTAATTCGCCATGCGGCCACGGCCTCTTTTACTTCAAAGATAGGAAGCGACAAGAGATCAGCAATCGCGGGCGTGTGGGAAAGAAGAATGATGGGCAAGGGCCGTCCCACAAGGCAAGAATACATTGACCACTATGTCAAAAAGAGCTTCCAGCAAAGGGCCAGTGAATTCTTGGGAAAGGACTTTCGTGAGGATGATGATTCTGAAGACTAGAGCATCATGATCTCTCTGTGGATCTTCATGTATTTCCTTTCGGACTTTTCGTATTTCTGTGGATTCCTGATCTTCTCACGGTCTAGTCTATGCTCGAAGTCAAGGAGCATCTTGCGATCCTTCGGCAAGATTTTCTTGTGCGTCATAGTCGCATCAATTCCATCTTAAGGCGATCAATCTCCTTTTCGAGATAACGTTTTCGCCTTTCCTTGACTGACATCCTTCCCAATTCCACCTGACTCTTGGTGATGCCATATCCGGCTTTTACACCACGGACGCCTTGATGTCCCGCGAATCCGGCCGCTTTTCTTGCTTGCTTCAATGCCTTGGACAAGAAGACTTTTCGACGTGATGGGGCCTTTACTTCCACCACTTCAGGGGCCTTTTCATCCCCTTGTTTCCGCATGGAAACGAAGGATGGCTTCTCTTCCTTCTTGAGAGATTGGGGCCTTTTCAATTGGGTGGTTTGCTTGTCACTTTCGGCTTCCTTCAAGCCCATCTTTTCGAAGTGATATTTCTGCTCGGCATGGGCTTGCTTCTCTGTTTGAAAAAAGTGCTTTTCGTCTTCAGCAAAATAGGGCATGGGATGATCACATCTTCAAGATTTTACTTGCGATGCGTCTTCTTTCTGACTTTGAAAGATTGAAGTTTTCTGGATTCAAGACGAATTCTTTGGAAAGTGTGACGCCAACGCCAGATCGCAATTTTTGACCCTTCTTGACATCATGCTCTTGTTTCAAAAGTTGGACGGCTTCTTTTTGAGAATTAGCAAATACGCTATGTTGCCTTAATTCTCCTTTCGAATTCAGATAACTGAAGGCATACAGTTTAATTGAAGGTTTTGCCATCAGAGTTTCATCACTTTTCTCGCAATGCGATTAGCTTCAGGACTGTGGACTTTTTGCAATCGGCCATTTAGGGCCTTCTGGGCTTCGTGGCTTTCGTTTCCATTCCAATAGATGGTTTGGCCATTGTATTCGTAAGACTGTGATCCTTTCGATCCCTTCAATTCGACCTTCGCGTGTTTGGGAAGATCTTTCCAATAAATTGCCATCTTGCTTTTGTCACATCCTCATTATGCGTGATTGAAGACGGGCCTTTCGTTTGACCATGACGCGATCCCTCGCATCCTTGATTCGCTTGGCTTCAGTCTTGTTCATCACAATCACGGCTTTGAATCCATTTGGGCCAGTAACTTTCCAATAGTCCTTATTCTTCGAATACCTTCTAAGTTTGGCTTTTCTTGATGCCATTTTACATTTTCAAGATCCTTGAATGTATTCGGCAATGGGTTTCATGGATTTCAGGAAATCGCCTTGCCACTTTTTTGCAAACGGCCGCATTTTCTTCGGGCGTCCCAAATCTTGCAACGCGAGCAAGGGCATTTCGGGCGTGGGCTTTGTCAGGAATAGGATAAGACCTATTCTTTGGAAAAACGAATTGTGAAGATCTCAGATGCTTTCTTTGCTGATATGTGAGCTTTCCCAATTATTTCCCTTGATGGGCTTACTTCATCAAGGATTTCAAGAGAATCGGATGCTTTAAGCCTTGCTCGATTACTTTCCTTTGAAGACGATTCAGCTTGTCGAAATGATTTTCCTTGATGTGCTTCCCCACTAGCAAGGGATCGGACGATTCGAAAGGCTTGTCTTCAGGGCAAAATTTACACTTCATTTTGTTCATTGCTGGACTTCATACTCACTTGTTTCAAGGACTTTCTTCTTTTTCTTGTTTTGGGCCTTTTCAATTGACGGGGACAAGGCATTGACCAAGGCTTGGCCCACCTTGGTTTCTCCAAGGGCAAGGATGCTTAATTGGGCCTGATTGAATCGATCTCTGTGCTTTTCATAAGCGTGGTGTCCCGCTTCGGAAATTGTTTGACACCGGAATCCACACACATCGCATCTTTCCGTATATTTCTGATGGCCGCATACTTGACATTGAGGGACGCCCACCTGACAAGAAAAGCATCGACAATCTTCGTGGTCTATGCAATTTTCACACATGGCCGATCACCTTTGAAAATGGTTTAAGATGATAAAATCCATTAGAATCAATTCGATAAAACGTCTTCGTTCCTTTTGGAAACACACGCCTTGAATATAATTCAAAAAATGATCCATCGTCCATGAGAAAGATGACTGACTTCCTATAACGTCCATGACCGCAACATGAAGCCACTGTATTCAGTTTTCCAATTTCGTTATAGTCCATGACTTCCTTTGCAATGCAATTATCCAAGCGTATGACGTGGCCACGAAGTATTCTACGAATAGAATTCCTTTTCTTACACATGGCCGATCACTTTTGAAGGATGTCTTTTGCCACGGCTTCGGAGCTACTAAATGCCTTCGTGCTTCCAAAGTATGCGGAAAGGATCTCCTTGGCTTCCTGACGTCCCCGTCTTTCCTTCGAGATCATATTGATCTTGAATCGTTCCATGTAAATTTCGGCCGTCGTTTGATCAGGGCGAATCCACTTTGGAATTCTCTTCTTGACCCTTCGATGCAAATAGGTGAAGTAAGATTCAGAGGCCGCAAACGCGGCCGGACTGTTTATTTCCGTTCTTGCATCGACGTCGATTTCATAGTCCTTGACCTTCAGCTTGGTATTCGGATCGACTCTTTCCACTTCTTTCCAAGGGTAAAGAAATTCCCTTGCTATGAATTCGTGCGGTGATCTTCCTTCTTTTCCTTCCATCCCTTTGAAGTCAAAGAGTCTTTCAATATCTGCGAAACTCATTTTTCTTTTCTCTCTTTAATTCCTGAATAACCACACACAAGACACTTGACCAAAATCTTCCCATTGGGCAAGACTTTGAAATCTGCAAAGTGATTCGGATTCTTTGGACATTGCATCTTCTCACACGGCCGATTGTTTTTCCATCTTCCTGACCCGATTCTTTGCCATCCTCAAGAGGGAATCAAAGTCAGATTTCACGGATGAAAGCTGACCAAGCTCTTCAAGGATCTTTTCTTGATTATGCAAAGCATACGCTTCATCGAAGCCCGTCGCAATCCGGGCATAGAGTCTTAGCCAATCGTCCTTTATTCTAAGGATTCGATCATCTGTGGACTCTTGAATTGATTCTTTGGGGACTTTCTCTTTTTGAATACTCTTCATCATCGTCAAATTCCTCTTGAGCTCTTGGGCCATCATTGTCAAATACGATGTGCTTCCTTGCCGTCAGCATCGCGTGATCCGCGATTGCCTTATCTTCTTGCCATCCTTGGACAAGCTCTTCCTGATCAAATTCGTCCATGAAATGAGGGACGATCTTTTCCTTGTGATTGTAATGTGGCCAAACCACATCTTGGACGTATTGCCTTTCCAAGTGCATCGGAAAATTTGAATTCCCAAACCAAACATAGTGATAGCCCCAATTCGTGGGCTTTACAGCAATCATGAAATCGTCCGATGCAAATCGCATCGAGCGATCTAAACGGCTCGGCAATTGGGTGGTGATGAATATGTCACCCACGGTCTTGCGATGTTGGAATCCTTGCGACGTGGCTTGAATTCCAAAGTAAGAAGAGGATCTTCGTGCGTCTAGTCCCCACGCATAGGGTTCATCGATGAAAACCTTTCTAGCATACTTCAATCCCAATTCTTCAGGATTTTCGAATCCAAGGAATTCATCAAGCCTTAGAGGATGGCAATGGGGAAAGAATGACTTTACATCGCCAAAGTCATGATTGACGCTTGAATCCAGATAAATGCCCCAATTGGAAAAGATTTCATTTTGGACGAATTCATTGCACTTGCAAAGATTCCCATCGAGATCCATGGCAATACATTGTCTTACTTTGCTGTGAAACGTCCTTCGGTGTGAGCATCCTTCTCTCGCACACATTTCGGTCAGGGCTAAGGCGTAATGCGTGGCATAGATCCCCTTGCCACGGCCCCACAGTCCATATAATGCCCATTGCATGATCTAAGCGGCCTTCTCTATTGGATGATCGAATTTCAAGTGACATTCTTTGCACAAGAGCTTATAGGAATCTGGATGATTCTTGATGTCAATGGCCCGATGATTCTGACCACGCCCTTCACCGTTTAATCCGGTTTCTTTCATGTGAGCAAATTCAAGAGTTTCCTTCGATGGACATCTTTCTCCATTTTCCAAGATCATTTCGCATTGTGATCCCCTTCGAAGTCTTTCGACGCGAAGGAATTTTTGCCAATACTGATTTGTCAAAATCGGGTCTTCATCTCAAGTTTCAATTGTCGATAGCTCCATGAGAGCCACCAAATCACCGTGAATGTTGCTATTGTCGCCTGAATAGCGAGAAAGTATTCCAAGTCGATATATTTCTGAACCCAACCGAAGAGGCTCAGCCAAGTCAAGGCGAGAGCAAGACCTTCTACGATAGCCTGAATTTTCCACTGAGCGATAATGTTCATTTGTGCTTCTTCTCCGCAGTAGTCTCGGTCAAAACTTTAGTTTCACGAATCCGCACTTGTCGCATTTCAAGATTCCATACTTGTCTATTTGCTTTGAGAATTGAAAGATTCCTTTGTGGCAATTAGTACATTCCTTGCCTTCTAAATTCTCTCGCCATCCTGTTTGTTTAGTCTCGGTGGTCATTTTGAAATCGCCTTACTCATAAATTCCGTTCACCATGTAGAACTCGCAAATGCCGACAGGACAGTCATAGTAGATTCTCTCTTCGAGCTGATCTCGACTGTTGTACTCTAGCTTTACATCTCGGAGCGTTGCCTTTTTGTGATGTCTGTCGCAGTAAACTGACTTCGCCTGAGTGCTGGCATCTTCTGTCGTCATGGCGAAACTACCTCATCCTTCTTTTCCTTCAAGTTGTAAGCTAGGACATAGTTCTTCCTGATGTATTCCGCGTAGTCGTGAAAGCCCTCGATGAATCCTTTCGCTCGACCAAAAGAGTAGCCTAGCCAAAAAGACGCTAACCCAATGATCAGTCCGATTGTTAGACCTTCTTCAATACTCATTTTCTAATCGTTTCTCCGCAGTAGTCTCGGTCAAAACTTTAGTTTCACGAATCCGCACTTGTCACACTTTAAGATTCCATACTTGTCTATCTGCTCTGAGAATTGAAAGATTCCTTTGTGGCAATTAGTACATTCCTTGCCTTCCAAGTTCTCTCGCCATCCTGTTTGTTTACTCTCGGTGGTCATTTTGAAATCGCCTCATCAGGTTCTTGAACACACTTTCTAATCTCTCCCTTTATCCACTGATTGCAAAAGTCGCAGATTTCTTCTGAGATGCTCATTCTAAATCACTGGAAACGAGGAGTAAATTATGATCTCCACAAGATGGCAGCTCTTGCAGTAGTACTCATGCCTGCCCTTGTCGTGTAGGACTGTCTTACATCTTGAGCAAAAAGTTTCACCAATCTGGGAGATAAGCGGATTGACATAGCTTCCCTCGTCTTCTGTCGCCTGAGTGCTGGCATCTGTCATTATTAAACTACCTTTGTCTCGATCATAAGTTGTCGATAGCTCCATGAGAGCCACCATATTACTGAAAAAGTGTCCACACTCGATTGAATTGCAAGAAGATCAATCAAGCTAATCCATTGCTCAAAAAATCCAAATAAAACGATCCATCCGAGAGAGATCGAAACGCTTTCCACAATTGCTTGAATTTTCCACTGGCCCATTATATTCATGTCATTATCTAACCACCAAAGGCATGGGCAATATACGGGGCCACAAGAATCCCAAGGATGAAGCCTAAAGGAATCCCACCAAACGCTAAGAATTGCATCCATACGGGCTGTGCGGGCTGAAGCTGATTTTTCGTTCCCGCTTGAAGCACACTTTCCGCTTCTTTCTGATCAAATGCCCTATTGAAGACGTCAGTTTCCTGATTTTCGTATTCCATAATTTCAAACTTGTCAGTCGATGCGGGTGGTCTTGGATCATTGGGCTTTGATGGAAGCTTTTGCTCTAAGAGGCCCTTGATTAATGCGGGACTGTAACTTCCCACAATTGAAAGGTAAATGGGCCTTGCCTTTTCATCTTCCATCAGGGGAATTTGTCTAGTGTCGATTCCAAAGGTGTGACCTTCGTGGACGAATTGGCTTTCTGTATTCTTCGGATAATAGTGATGAACCCATCGCAATCTTCCCCCGATATTTAGGCATACGATGTGATGAATTTCTTGCTTGACTGTGGATTCCCAAAATGATGATGGACTGACCTGAATCGGTGAAATTACTTTCTTGGTTATGGGTGGTTGCCAATCATTTGGATCTCTGACTGGGGCCGTTTGAGGGACAATTGGCGGGGCCGCTTCGCTTTCGTTTAAGGCCGCAATCTCTTCTTTGGTCAGAATCCGGTATAATGTCATCCCACTGACCTGGCTCTTGCCCGTCACGGCAAGGGCGTTATTCTTCATCACCACAATTTTAGGATCTTGGACGTCCACCACTTGCTTGGCTTTCAGATCATAAGCTGTATATTTTTGGGCCTTTTTTTCAGGGGGCTTTGTTTCCGGTGTGGGTGGTGGGGACTTTGGCGTTTCTTGAGGGGATGGACTTGTCGATGGTGTCACGGGTTCGGTCTTGGGGGCCGCTTGATCTTTAGTTTCTGATTTGGATTTGTCCTTGTCTTCGAATAGCTTCGGGATCTTTGGCATCTTCATGTTATCTTCACATCTAAGCTTCGACGTTTTAAGAATGATTCGTTATTCATAATAAGGTATTACTCGAAGACTCTAGTAATATGCCAGCAAGAGGATTTACCAATATCAGTTTCAAACTTGAATTGGAAAAGCGATTAAGAGAAGCGGCCGCCCGTCATCAAACCACGCCCCAAGAATTGATTGAATCTTGGGTCACGATGGATGAAAACAAGACAAAGAAAAAGGGGGCTAGTGTCTAAAGATGCCACGATTCCGGCCCGAGATTTTAGTTTCCGGTCAGCCGACGATCTTGGATCAAGAGCAAGGCGTCAATTACTTCCATTTGAGAGAACCCTTTCTTATGGCTAGAAGGGAATTCAATTGGGAAGAGAACGCCCCCGCGATTGGAATCAATGCCCAAACTATTCGATATATCGCAAGCAAGAATCGAAAGATAAGGGTCTTCGTGGGGCCTCAGGATCAGAAAGTGGTTTGCTATGAAGCTGATCCAAGTCATTGGATTGATTGGACGTTCTTGCATCAATCGTCATTTTTCCCACAAGGAAAAAACAAAATCGAATTGCTTGAATTGCCTTGGACTAACCTTCATTTCAAAACAATCACTAAGGAAAGTGATTCGACTATTCTGGAAGCATGGATGCGTCTTGAGCATTACGAGCAAACGGGCCAGCAAATCACGGCCCCAATCGCGGGGGAATCAAACAATGAAAGTTAGAATTGAATTGGAAGTGTGGACAAAGACCGAAGACGAATATCGGGAAAGGGGAAACAAGCTCTTCGATGTTATAATTGAAGAGGGATCAGCAAAACAAGCCGAAGAGAAGATTGGCTTGTTATCTCAAGCGATGACTCACATGGGATGGCGAATCAAATAGTGAAAATAAGATCAGTGATTTGGAACGGTGGAAATCTTCGATGGATTCCCGTCAAACACATTCACGGATTCCAAGAAATCGAGAAGACTTTGTGTGGCCTTCAAATCTCTGGAAACTATGAAACCAATGTGGGGAAAATAACTTGCAAGAATTGTTTGAAGATAAATAAAAAGAGGAGATTGAAATGATTCACATCGGAAACACTGATGATGGAACGCCCGTGATGATTCCGGTCTTCCACACGGGCATCTTCGGGATGTCAGGGATCGGCAAGACCACGCTTCTCAAGTATATGCTGAAGCAAGCAAAGAAAGAAGGGTTTCGCGTGATCATCTTCGATTCAAAATTGACGGGGGAAGAATTCAAGGGCATCGGTCATGAGATTCCTTTCTACTTAGAGCAATCGACTGATGCGGATGTCTTGATGTCCTTACTCGAAGACGTCAGGAAACGACGCGGAAATTACAATTGGGCCAGAGGGGGCTTCTTGAAGATTTGCGAAGACACGAAGACCTTTGAAGACGTCGAAAAGAATCTTGCTCGAAAACTCGAAGAAACCCACGGCAAGACGAATGATATGTATTTCGAGATAAGCAAGGACTTTGAGAAGCTTCGCAAGCTTATACAGCAATTCGAGTTTTCAAAATCACCACTGATTGACAATTCGCATGACATCTTTCGGATGCCCACCACGCTTTTGCCAAACGTGGCCCTTCAGGGTCTAGTCGTTAAATCGACAATCGATTGGATCTTGCCCCATCAATCACACCTGATCGTCCTATTGGATGAAGCCACTAACTTCGCACATCAGAAAAGATTCAATCCAGCAAAGCAATCCATCCAAGACCTTGATGCTCAAGGCCGAAGCAAGGGCCTTTTCGGATGGTATTCATCGCAAAACCTGACCGGATTCGACAAGGCCAATATGAAAAATCTGTGGTATTGGGCCTTGGGAAGACAGAAAGAAGGAAACGAAGTCAAGGATTCTTATGAAACACTTTCTCACAAAATCGTCAGCAAGGACGAAATCAAGACCTTGCCCGTGGGGACTTTTCTAGTGGACACGCCGGATCAAACATTCAAGGTCAATGTCCCCTTCGAAGGTGTGACGATGCCTAAACTTGGTGACGTCCCTGTTTCATTACATCAAGAAGAGGATTGGCAAGATGTCTATGATGCGGCCCAAAGGGTGATCGCCCAATGAAAACCAAAGAAGAGGCCCTTGCCAAAGTGGAAGAATTGGCTTTCGAGCTGGATAAGGCAAGGAAGCAATTGGAAAGGAATTCAAATGAAATTCAGTCCTTGGCCAAGGTCAATGAATCCCTTCTCAATGAACGCAATTCCTTGGCTCAAGATCTTGAAGTCTTCACGCATTTGAAATCAATCCTTGGTCAGATAATTCCGAATCAAGGAAACACAGTCATATCAAATGGGGCCAAGAATATGGTCATCGAAAATTCGTCAGTGGATGCAATCATCAAAGACGTCGATCCGTATGTCAAGGTCTTTTCGCCCAAAGAAGATGAAGCGGGCCGAATCATTTGGGCCTTGTTCAAGAATCAAAAGCCTTTGACGATAAGCGAAATCGCGGAATACCTTTCTGAATACGGCCCCTATTCTCTTCCAGAAAACAAAATCAAAACGCAAATCGGTTATCTCATTCGGGACAAGTGGATCAAAAAAGAAGGATCGACAAAGGATTCAAAATACCGTCTTCCCAATCTTGTGAATTTCAAAGAAGGTGAATCCTGAATTGCCACTTGACATAAACGAAATGCTGGATAAAGCCACGGCATGGCATGAGCGAAGGTTTCCAGATTCTATTCACTTGATCATCTTGAGCAAGTGATGACGATGGCCTTGAAGGTTTCTGAAGAATCGGGTGAAGTGGCCAAGGGCGTAGTCTTGCGTGAAACTCAAATTAAGATCGCAATGGAAGCAATGGACGCGATAATTGTGAATCTTCACGTCATCAAGCTCATGGGTCAAGATCCAGAATTGGTGTTTGACATGGTGATGCAAAAGAACAATCTTCGATTAGAAGAGTTTCTAAGGAAAGGTCAGCATCTTGGTTAGATATTACAATCGAAGACAATGCCGAAATATCAAGATCAGCAAGGACGGAAAAACGACGTGGTATTGCTTGAATGATTTGAGGCATCGGGGAAAGTGCGAATTTGCTGAAGAGTCAAGCCGTCCAATCAAAGGAAAAATCACAATCTGATCCTCAAGATTTGCTGAAGCAAGTCTTGGTCAAGATGGGATTTTCATTCATGCGTCAGGACATCAATTTCTTCGATGGAAAGAAAAGACATGACCTAGAGGGACAGCTTTGCATCATGCCCCCGATCAATCCAAATTCTTGGGGCAATCCTTCGAAGGTCTTGATTCAGGTCAAGCTATTCCATGAGCTTCCCAAGAAGATCCAATATCGAAACAAGTGCCTGACTGAATTGGGCTTTCGAATCATTCTTGTCCCCGAAGAGCTTTGCCGATCTGAATACATCGATGACCTTGCCGATGAATTCCTTAAAGCGATCAAATCAGATTTGATGGAAGTGGAGATATGGGCATGAAAGGAATAATTACTCTTTGTGGAAGCACAAAATTCAAAGAACAATTTGAACAGGTGCAAAAGGATCTTACTCTTGCTGACTACATTGTTTTAACTGTGGGATGTTTTTATCATACATTTCCAAAGGAATTAGAAGCTGTAATTGAAACACATAAAGAACAATTAGACCGTCTTCATAAAGAAAAGATTGCCTTGGCTCAAGCCGTGGTGATCATAGATGTTGATGGGTATATTGGAAAATCCACGTCATCGGAATTGGAATACGCCTTAAGTCTTAACAAGGAGATTTATGTTTGGGAAGATCTCGAATATCCCAAATATTCGGGAATTGTATATCATCAAATTTGGAGAGATCTTATTGATCAATTGGGTGGGAAGTGAAGTCAAGACGAATAGTGAAGTCAGAGAGATCACCGCTTATCGCTTGATTGCGATGATCGATGACGATGAATATCTGGCCGATTGCATCACTTTGCTTCGATGGGACTTTTGGGATCGTGAAAGGGATGGAAGACCAATCGTGAATCCAAGAACGAATTTGGTGGAAGAATATGTCATGCCCACATAATCACAAGACGCCCAAAGAGCAAGCCGGATTTTATCATTGCGATGACTGTGGACTAGACCTTCTTAACACGAAGGAAGTCTATGGGCCAGCATATCTTGAAAGGATGAATCATCCAGAGCCAAGGCCAAATAACTATTCCATGAAGGCCCTTTGCTCACAAAGACCATCCCTTACGATTGAAAGGATTCTTCTTGACAAGGACGTCAAGAAAAATCGATGATGGGGGGATATATCACCCTATGATTTTGAGTGAGGGTGTGTGAATGATCTTTTTGCCGAACCGAGCTTATCCCATCAAAGTCATTTATGATATGCTTGTCAGGGAAGAGGGGGACAAGTGTAAGACGTGCGGGCGATCCCCACCAATTTGGACTCTTGTGGTGGATCACATCGACAATAACGAGAACAATTGGACGCGGGCCAATCTTCAGCTTCTTTGCCGAAAATGCAATAGGGCCAAGAATCCACCACGGGCTAAAGGGTCAGTGTCAAAATCTAAATCTGTGTGTGTGAGTGATCAAAACGCACAAGAAGAGGGAAACATTGACCGTGAGCCACCGGAATTAAGAGTCAAAAGGGACAAGACACCACAGTTCGACAATTGGATCTATGACAATATCGGACGAAATGGTGGCCTGACCTTTTGGGAAGCTGAATACGAAGGATCAGGATTTATAGGTTTGAGTCCCGTCACGGCAAAAAGAAGGATATATCAGCTTCTTGGGATGCATATCATCCAATTTGGCGAAGGCCCACGGGGACACCGGAAAATAATTTGGGGCATGACCGATCAGGAAAAGCAAGCTGAAATCATGCGGGAAGCTAAAAGAGAAGTGGAACGGGTCTTAGGCAAGGGCCGATCTTGACTATATCGGACGTCGAGATAATCAGGCTATACTTTTCTTGGCAAAGACTTCTTGGTATTTTGACACCACGGTTATATCACCAAAGTGTATAACCTAATACCATGTCTTGCAATCAATCGATGCAATCCGAACAAAGTGAATTTGAAAAGAATCTTGCCAAAGTGAAGGACTCTGGAAAGTGGTATGCGGTTTCGATGTTTCTCACGAATTACGGGCCTTGGGGCTTCAAGATTGAAGTCGATGCTGTGAGAGATCTTCCTAATGGTCAGCATGAAACATCATCCTATAACATCGACGGCCCAACGCTTGACCAAGTGGTCAAGGCAAATTTAGCATCCACCACTGACCAAGCGAAGGGCGTCGCATACAGAAAGACCAAGGAAATGTTTTGGGCCGCATGGAAACGCGATCATCCCAATGACTTTCTGACAATCCTGACCTTCAAAAAAGCATGGGGGCTTTGATCAATGTCTATCGATCAAGAAATCAATCCCACTGAAAGGACGATCATCGTGGGGACATCGATGTATTGGAAATGTGATTCATGCAAGAAGGCAATTAAAGAAGGGCCTCTTGCCACAGTCAAGGGGGAAGACGGAAAGAAATACCATTACCACGAAGAATGTCTTCCACCATATTGCAGATATTCACTTCGCTTCAATGTGCGTGTTTCGACAAAGGAGCTGGCATAAACATGACTGAATTGCATACATGGGCCATGTCTTCAGTCGATGGCAAAGTCATTTGTTCATGTGGGGCCTTATTCGATGACCTTGGTGGACGAAAGAATCAAAACGATCCACTAGATCCAACGTCTTGGCTTTGGCATCATGAGCATACAATCCAGCATCGAAATAAAGAATGTGGGTGTTTCAATCATCCATGACTCACACATTGATTATGGCATTGGACAAGGGCTTCTTTGACGAATTGAAGTCAAGAGGCATCACGGAGATTCGACGCCTTTACGAAACAAGATGGTCAAAGGGGAAACTTCAGATCCCAATAACTTGGATCGTCCTGACCGCATTGGATGAAAAGAAGAATCAAATCATCAAATGCGAATTAAGTCTAGGGATCAACTATGACAAGGATCTCTTGCACAAGAATGACCTGAAGGTGGCCGATGCAATCAAGGACGTCATCAAGGACTTTACTGTCAAAGAGGGGACATGGACTTGACCGCACAGAGAGATCCCACGGTCATCATCGCGGAGATCGTCAAGGCTTGTCTTGACCCTAGATTATACACCCACATCCTTGGGGTGGTGAATATCAATCCAAAGGTGGCCAATCGATATTTCCCACTGTGCGAAAAATCCGGCTTCATCAAGTATTCCGATGGGAAGTATTTGGCCACGCCCAAGGGCGTTGAATTTGTGACTAAGATGGAAGAAATCAGGAGAATGATCAAGGTATGAAGAGAAAAAGCAATGACGTCTTTGGCCCCGTTTGCGTGGTCACGGAAAAATTCGGCCAAAGGCTATCCTTGGCAAGTGAAGATCAAGCAAGAGTAAGGCTTTCTTTGGTGGATGTCACGCCAAAGAGAAGCATCCATCACCGGATATATCTGGAAGAAACTGAAGTCAAGAAGCTCCACGATGAATTGACTGATTGGCTTGAGGATGTGAAATCTTAGAATTGAATATCCGCACAGATTTAGCGTTTGCAAATCTAAGAGGGGCCATCATGGATGATGAAAGTCTATCACAAGATGTAAAAAAAGACTTGATATTGAAACTTTGGGAAATGGAAAGGGCTAGTCGAAACAATTCTTGATTCCATTTAGAATTCAATTGAAATACCTATGGCGTCACGGACGCAAGGGATTCATCCTTATCTTGATGTGGGGCCTTGGGATGTTTATCAGCATCAACCAATTCATTGCGACGTCCACTTTGATCACAGATCCCATTATCAGATCCAGAATCATCTTTTGGTGGGGCCTTTCTTCAATCCTCATGATCGCAATGTCTTGGTGGGAAAATCGTCATCATGGAAGTCACGATGATGAAGACGGGGGCAAGAAGAAAACAGAGTCAGATCCCCCGAAGCCCGGCTTGTGGGTGAAGTGACAATTGGATCGAATTGAAATAATTCTATTCTTGGTTTCTCTGTGGATTGGATTCATAATTTCAGTTACATTATTCAAGCCATCATCCATCTTTCTAATTGCCAAGATCGTGGTGGTTATCATTTCCTTCATTGCCTTTGGCTTCTCGATATATCTCCTTGTGATATACATCAATGGGATGGTGGATGAAAATTGAAAGTCATCTCATTCGATCCAAGGAATTCTAAAATTATGCGAAACGCCCAAGTCTTGGCCGATGCTGGCAAGTCAAATAAGCGGTATTGGCTTCGATGCAAGATTGACGGATTCGAAGAAACTCTATTGGCCTTCTCGGATCACATGATCCAAGAGCATAGCGATCTTATAATTGGAACGCCTGAAGAGATCAAACAAAGAGTCTTTAACAAGAGGGGGAAGAAATAGATCTATGGCAATTGGTATTTTTGTAATACTGGCCAATGACGTGATTGGTGTCATCGTGGGACTTTCCACGGCCTTCTTTATGTGCAAGACCGCAAAGAAAGATTCTCCTTTGGGAAAGTGGTTATCCAAATGACTGACGCATTTCATTGTCTTCTATGCCCTGACAATTCGGATGACATGATGCAAGCATCCTTCGAAGATCTAGTCAAGCACTTTCAGGAATATCATAAGATGAAAACTGACGGACTAGACCTTTCCAAGTTCTATGACATCTATGAGCTAAGAGCCAAGGGCCAGAAAGGTGGAAGTCAGATCATGGGGACTGTGGGCAAGTATGCGGGGGCCTTCTTTGGCAAGGGATTGGACACGGGCGTCAAGGCAAGCAAGTGGATGATCGGAGCTGAAAAAGACAAGGGCAAGAAGGAAGATCAGAAATGAATCCTCTTGAAAAGATTCTGAGATTCATAGAACCCACCGGACGGATATGTTTCGTAATGCTGATCATCGCGGTCACGGCTTTCAAACTTCCAAGTCTTTTAACAGAAATCGGAAACGCGATGAATTGGGATCTCGATTCGACAATCATCTCTTTGATGGTCATCTTCGGAATCATTTGGTATGTCTTGAAACAAATGTCCCTTTTCATGAATGAAATGAGATTGGAAAAGGATGTGGTTTCGAAATGATGATGGTGGGGCCAATCAAGAGGATCTGACTTCAAGACTGAAGACGATTGGGATGAATTCTGGAAAGCCCTTTCTGAATTCGGACAAGACCTTAAGATGGGCAATGACACCCTTGACGGCTTAGATGACGGGGCCTTTCCCACATGAAGAAAACAGTCAAGTGTCACTGTGGATGTGTATTCGAAGCGGAATTGCTTGGAAGCACATTGACCTTGAAGGTAGTTAAAGAAGGTCAATGCTGTGATTCGATTCTTTCTACGAAGGACTATGTGACGGCCTTGAATCAAAAGACTTCAATTAAAGGGCCAGAAATCCGATAAGAAGACTTCGCACGTTTCAATCTCTTGAGCTTTTTGCCATTGACCTTTCTCACGGGGGCAAACAAGGCCCTTGTGGATCTCTGGATGTCCTTTCTAGTGATCCTTTGCGTGGTGTGTTCTTTGATTCGAATAGCTTTGAGGATGTCCATAATCAAAGTCAAAGAAGACTGAATCTTTTCATGTTTTCTCTATAACTATTGTTCTTGAGATTCATCAAGAAGTCATAGTATTCCTTGGTCAATGATTTCACAAGACTCTTGCTTTCAAACAATTCCAGATATTCGAAGGTGTATTTGTGAATCTGACGCTTTGGCCTTCTCGGAATAGGACTCTTATCAAGTCTTAAAGGAAGCATTGGATTTTTGAAGGTCACCATTGCATGACATTGGTGACATAGAATTTCTGAATTAGACGCATCATCGATTCCACCTTGAGAAAGCGGAATGATATGGTGGACTTCAAGACAATCAATAGATCCACACTTCACGCACGAACAATTCAATTTTGCAAGAAGCAATTGACGAGATGGTTTCCGATTCATCAAATATCTTCATCCTTTATTCTTTGATAACATTTCTTCGGGCGTCGCTTTCGCTTGTCAGGATGCTTATAGACATAATACCAATATCGTCTTCTTTGTTTTCCCGCACGAATTGATTCCTTCACGGGTGACCATGATCGTTTTCCGCACTTCGGGCATATTGCTGGAAGCATCGGATTGAATCAATCAAGCACGATTTTAATTATTTAGGGTATTATTGGCCTCATTTGATTGGGCAATCCCGCATCCCTGAGCATGGATTTTAGGATAAAAAACCACAAGAAACCAAGGGGACAAGCTGTGACTTTTGGACGCTTAGATTTAGGGTATTGAGCATCATTTTTTTATCATCGAGATTGATGGACTGACCACATGGAATATCTTTCGACTTTAATATCACACACCACCACGGCCTTCGGGAAACATCTTCAAGTCGTTTCTGCAAAGCAAGTAAGAATTGAAATGGTCATCGGAGCATGGTTAGCTGTGGGCCTCTTGCTGTTTTACTATGTCAGGAAGATCCGCAATCACGAAAGGCTTGACAAGAACGCGGGACGCACAATCGCATCGGCCCTTTTTGCCGTCTTCATGTTCACAATCGTCTTGGTATTGATTCCATGACACTGTTTAAATCAAGGACAAGTCCACAATCAATCCATGAGTCAAGCTTGGTCAGATCGTGAAGAGCTGGAAAAGCGTCGAATCAAAGCGATGGCCGATGAAGAGGATCTGAAAGCACAAAGAGCCAAGGATAACGTGCGTGTCAAGAAAGAACCGAATTGGGCCGAGAAGGCCGGATCAAAAGCTCTTCAAGGATCTGGGGCCGTCCTGAAGAAACTCATTCTCGATAAGTAAGGGGGGAAAGATGTTTTTGGCGAACAAGTGGAAAAACGCACGATTCAAGGTCAAGAAGTGGAAAGGCTTTCCAAAGAAGAAAAAGATATTCTAACCTTGCGATTCATAATATCTTAAGGTGGTGATTGCTTTTTTTGAGAAAACTGTCAAAGATCAGATTAAAGAAACCCACGGTTAAGAAACGCACAATTAAGAGGATAAAGACTTTGACATTCAGGTAGATTCAAGATGCCTTTGAAAATTCCAAAGACCAAGTTTCGAAAGACGAATATCCCAAAAACAAGATGGAAGCCATGGCCGTCCTTGAAGAAATTGCCTAAGATGAAGCCCTTCAAGAGCAAGAAGTGACTTCCCATCTAACATTTTTATACTGAAGCATACTAGAAAAAAGATCATTCCAATCGGGGTGATCTCCATTTTTGTCAGCGGCCTCTAAGGTCATGGATGTCGGGCTTGGCATCATCGTCACGGTCATACTCATGGCGATCTCTCTTTACTTCATCGCCTATACACTGCCAGCGGCCCTAACCACGCTTTCCACAGCGGCCTTCACTTCGGTCAATGGTGGAGTCATTGCCATCTTCCAAACAATCATCCCGATTACCGTGGGATTCGTCTTCGTGATGGCATACATCGGTGTGGTCAGGACAATCTTCACGTCCATTTGACCTGAATGAAAATTCAATCCAAAACAGAATCGCGGATAGAATCGGCAAGGATGGGGGCCATTGTGTAAGGATGGCCCCCTTTCCATTGCCAAACCCTTTGTCATTTTTTTAAACGACAAGTCCCTGACCTTTCTTCATGACGAATCTCTCACACTTAGCCACGGCCGTCCCATTGACGGCCATCCTTGCGACGGGCGTGTTTCTCTTTTACATTGTCTTCCTGAAGTGGCTCTTGAAGCCTACGCCAAACATCAATTGGAAAGACGCGAAACAAGGGACGTGGAATTGGACTTCATGGTTTCGATTCATCATCCAGCATACTTCAGCATGGGCGATCATCATGATCATCTTCATGGTCTTCGTGGCTTCACTTTACAATCCTTCGATGCTGAATCATTCTCTATTCTATGACATCTTTCAATTCAGGACGAATGACGATTCTCTTGCGGCCGCCCATGCCATCGACTATCTACTGATCCCATTGCTCTTTTTCTTTTGCGTTTTCTATTGGGGCAAGGGGAAGCTCTTCGCGTTCATCATGTCGTTTGACCGCGATGCAATCATGGATCTCCAAAACAAGGAATACATCTTCAAGGCCGCCCTGATGTGTGCGTTCATGGTATTCTTCCACGAAGCGATTTGGTTTTTCTTCTACTATGCTCGATATTGGCAAGAAGACTTTCTCAATCTCACGGATGTGGTCATCGGGGATCTTACTTTCTTGGTGATGATCTTCACTTTCTTCCTTGCCACGAAGATGCGTTATAAGGAAGAGTTTTCGAAATACTTGGCCATCGGGGCCGTGATCCTTGCTGGATATATGGCCTTGTGGTATTTCCTTGATGACATGAGAGTCACCACAGTCCCCTTCACGGTCAATGGAATCCCACAAGCAACGCCCACGATCTACTATGGCGATCCCCTGACGTCCGTGTTAGAAGTGTCCGGATGGCTTCTTGTCTTCTCAATATTCGTTTGCGTTATAGTTTTAAATCACCGAAGAGAATTGAAACGACTAGAGGGTATTCCTTCGTTAGTGAAAGAATGAAGTATAAAGTCGTCTCATTAACTATTATTTTCATCATCTTTTGTATGATCATCGGTCTTCCTTCACTTCCAAAGAGTCAAGGTTTTGGATTTATTCAGGGCGTTGCGTCAGCGAGCTATGGGGGAACTCAAGTCACTTGTCAATTCCTTGGTGGTGTAAGTGATAACGATTTCTTGCTTCTCATAGTGCAATGGGTGGCCGTGCATAATCCCCCATGGGTGTTAAGTGTGAATGAAGGAGCTGGATTTACTTGGACGCAAATTTTGACACTTGCGAGTCCAGCAAACTATTCAGCGTATTACGCATACGCCAATTTTGCGGGATACACTGACACGCAAGTCAATATGGTGGGAGCGGGGGCTTGTGCGGAATTAGATTTAACAAGTGACGTGGGGATCGCCGGAGCTTATGCGGCCGATACTGTTCAATATACTGGATCATGGGCTAACGCCTATATCAATGGGGGCATCTCGTGGGTGACAAATAAGTTCGTAGTGGCATCTTTACTTTCAAACACGGGGACTAATGTGAATACTCAAATTGTAAATCCGGCCGGATTCTCATCTCCTTTTTGTTCAGGGCCGGGCGGGGCTTGTGGTCAAACACAATCGATGGAATCCGTAACGTGGGATGTCACATCCGGATCATCATCGAATAACTTCTATACGACATCATCATATTTCATGACCATATCAAACATTGGGGCAATTGTGTTAGCAAACAATCCACTTTTTACAACCACTACCTTAACAGTCACGGCATGGAACGCCATAGACACCGGAACGCCAAGCACTTGGATCGTTATGAGTCTATTTCTTTTCTTCATCCCATCCATCTTCTTAGGATTTGCACTTCGGGGCAATTCATCGAAAGGAATTCCCAATAGAATTGTATTCATAACTCTTGTTTCTTTATTCATAGCATCTGCATTGGGGGCGGCCGCTGGAATCGAATTGGGGGCCAATGCCGTCGTGCCTCTTGCCATTGTGGTATTCAATGGAATTAGTTTGGGCATTTTTGTGATTAGGTCACAAGGAAGAACAATGGAAGGGTAGAATTCGACATGGTGACAACTATAATTGTAACTGTGTATGTGGGGCCTTCGGAATCAAGCTTACACTTTTGGTGGTATCCGATGATTGTTATCGGGATGTATTCGGCTCTATTCATCGGTGTGGCATTGGAAGCCAAAGTCCCCGAACACGATCTAATAACGATGACTCTTCTCGGAATTTGCGAAGGAAGCTTTGTGGCCTATACGATGCAAATCTGGCCACTTGTGTGGCTAATACTTACGATTGCGGCCTTTGAATTCTATTTGTATAGGGGATTTTAGAAAATCATGGGATGGTCTTTTAGTGCAACGGGGACGGGAATCATTGTTTCGGCTATCGCGTTTCTTGTCATTGGTGGAATCATATACACCAATATGCAAGCATCCGGTTATTCGAATCCGGCCCCTTATGGACTTCCATGTCAGGCCGCCAATTGTGCGGCCTTCGGTCAGTCAAATCCCACGCCAATAATCACTTGTCAGAATCCGGCCGAATGTCAGCTTTCGACGCCAAGTTTCTTCAATAAAAACAGTCCCTTCACGGCGATCTTCCAAGGAAATCCCGTGGGCTTCTTCAGTGGAATATGGAATTTAATTCAGGGCAATGGCGTGGGAAGCCAAACTCAGGGTCAGCCTTTTGCATTGTGGGGACGCACGGCCTATTTTGCTACTTGCAGAAACAATAATTTCCTTTGGCCAGACATATTCAATTCTTCATTTTCGCAAACGATCAATCTTAGAGGCAAGTCAATCGAATGTCAGCAAACCTTCATCAATGGAACAATAGTGCCAACGGACAATTCATACAATGTCATGAATTCTTGCAATCTCTGTACAGAGAATTGGAATATCTCATGGGTGGGGGCAACGGCAAGCCCACAGTATTTTGACTATCTTGACTTGAACAATACAGGGCTTCCATCAAACATGACCGTCTTTACAATTGATTTCAATTGGAATCAAGCATCGACATTAGGATCATTGGGACAAGTAATGAACGCCACTTTCATAACGGCCACACCCACTTTGTATAATGATTGTTCAACGGGAAGCAATGTCTATCCGAAGACCGAACAAGAGTGCCTAAATGTCTTAAACTTCATTACAACCACGGGCCAGCAAATCACCAATAATCAGCTATACGGCTTCTCTCTTGCGATGGGGATGGTGGGGGGTTTTCTTTTACTCTTGATTGGCCTTGGTCTTGGCGTGGGATCGGGGGCATTGACATTCAGCTTTTCGCTTAATCCAAATTCGCAAGGGACTAGACTAGCTCAAGTATTGGGACTAACATTGCTTTGGTCAATCCCACTGTATTCAGAATTCGGGTCTTGGTTTTCAGCTCTTGGTGGCTTCGGGGCCGATGCCTTGGTGACTGTAATTTGGTTCATGGTCATGTTCATCGGCTTGATCCAGCAAATTTCGGCCCCAGCTCAATCGTCCTAATACGTCACGGATCGCCAATCCAAGGAATATCCCCATCAGGATATAATTCAAGATGACCATGATCTCCAAGACGTGGCCATCGAAGGTGTTTGAAATCGGCAAGGATGCCAATGGGCCATCGGTCAAATACTTGGACGTGATGAAGGTTTGAATTAGGACGCAAAAATCTATTAAGATGCGAAAGGAATCTAGCTTCATTAATCTCTTGAATTCAAAGAAGCTCTTGGCGTTCTTAATTATTTTCATCATCGCGATCATTGTGGTGGCCAGCATCATGCCACATCATGCGGTCTTGACTTGCAATTTGAATTCACCAAAGTGTCATCCGGTTCGGTGATCACTGTGAAGACAATATTCAAGATCATAGTATTCGTATTGGTCTTGGTTATCCTTGGGATTGCAATCAATTCGATTTCATCCGGCCAGAATGTGACCTTGATTTCTTCCTATTGTCACGATGGAAAGATATGTCAATTTGTCTTTTCTGGCCATGGAAGTCACATCATTCAAATTACGATTCGCTCTGGAAACTTTGAACAAAGTTTTAACATGAGCAAGATCATCAATGGAAAACATATCTCTGTCACAATCACCTTGTCACAGTCCTTGCCACAAGGATCGATTCTTTCCTTCAATATGGGCCTTTCTCAAAAGCAATCAATCACGGGGAATGCATACATGAATTAGGAATACGAAATGAGTATTCTTTTAATGTCCATTGCCTTGACGTTAGACCATGATAAGCCTTAGAGAAACGCTTAGGCATCTAGTTTCGAAGTTTTCCTTTCTCAAATCAATCCCCAAACCCACAGCTTTCGGATTTGCCGTCATCATTCTAGTCTTGGCCCTTGTCACCGGATATGGCGTCTATTCTCTCGCGTCAGGTGGAAACACATCAACCACCATTGTTTCGACGCAAGTGAATACACAATCAACGGGTGGCCAAACAGTCAGCACTTCAAGCACAGATATTCAAACAATCACCGTGGCCGTCTTACCTCAAATCACGCCCACCACCACCACACAAACTTTTCAAAATGTGACCACCACAATCGTATTCACGTCATACACCACATACACCACCACATTGCCCGTTTGCACAATTGGGACACCCCCGTGTTAAGACCGATGAAGGCCCTTTCTCTTGCGTTAGCAATTCTTATTCTGACCGTCTTGGCGTCTTCATCCTTTGTCTTACCAAGCTTTGGATTGAAGCGTTCCATCACTTCAATTCAGGATAATGTGACCTATTGCACACCAAACAAAATGTCATTGAAGATGGATCTTTACTTGGTCAATGATTCAAAGATTCATCCCGTGGTGGTGGATGTGCATGGTGGTGGATGGTCAGGTGGATCAAAAAGTGACCAATGGACATTAGCAGAATATCCTCTTCTCAATGCCCTTGGCGTCGATCTTGTTTCCGTGAATTATCGTCTTTCTGAAAATTACAAATGGCCATCGCCTTTCCAAGATGTCGCGTGTGCGATTAGATTCCTTCGGGCCAATGCAAATCTCTATTCAATCAATGCTTCAGAGATTGGGATCTTCGGTCAAAGTGCGGGTGGCCAGATCTCTTCGATGATTGCCTTGACTGACGGGGGCGTGGGCCTTGTGGGATATGAGGCCGATTCATTTTACGAAAATTACTCTTCATCAGTCCAAGCCGAAATCGCATGGTTTGGCCCCACGAATCTGACAATCCGAAGTGACTTTAGTTCTGACGCGAATCAAAACATCAAGCAAGAATTTGGGACGTCCTTTCAGAATCTTTCAGTGGCAAGCCCCGTTTATTACGTTTCAAATTCCGATGTCCCGATTGCTCTGTGGCATGGCCTCAATGACACCACTGTGAATTATCATCAGTCAGTCTATTTGATTTCTTTCTTGCAAGCCCACGGAAACACTAATGATGAAATCACATTGGTGAATGAAGCGAATCATTCATGGAATCATGGAAGCAATTGGCCACCAATGAATCCTTCACTTTCTCAAATCGAAAACGAAACCGCGATGTGGTTAGCGAATAATCTTTGATCGTGTCAAGAAAAGCAATATCGACGGCAAGGAAGATTCTTCCCGTCTTCTTAGTGATCATCTTCATTGCCGTTTGCTTTCTGACTTCATACTTTCCAATTACTAAGAGTCATGCCGTGGGGACAATCCAAAATACTTTCTTAACACAGAATTGCACTAACTGTCAGGTGACATATCCAAACAATCCCACGCAAGGAAATTATCTTGTGGTCTATGTCGTTAATTCTGGATCAACATCGCTTCCTTCGGGCGTCCCCACTGACACTTTGGGAAACACATTCTCTTCGGTAGTTTCTGACAATGCTCAAATTGGCGTGGCTTTTTACATTGCAAATCAAACCCACGCGGCCGGATCGGACACTGTGACCGTTCCTTTTGGATCAGCTCAAACGGGTGTCTTCATTACTCTGGCCGAAGTCACCCAATTATCTTCCTTGACACCTTCGGTGACAAGCTCGGGATCGTTAGGGTCAGGGACTCAACCGATTGCCGTGGGAAGTGTGACGCCCAATAAGAATGATATGTGCTTTGGGACATCAGCATCCGTGGGATCTCTCGGATTGGCTGAACCGAATACGCCTGATCCAATGTCAGTATTGGCCGCATCGGCAACGGCCCTAAGTGGCACGTCTTTGATGGTGGCATGGATTGGAATCAATCCATCGACGGCCGCAAACACCTTTCCATTTACTGAATTAAGAGGGGCTTCGGCCACAAATACGGGAAGCTCACTGGCCCCGATAACTAAATGGGATTATGTGGTGGGATGCTTCCCTTCAAATTACGTCACCACTTCCACCACGTCCGTCCCCACCACCACCACCACGTCAACGGTCTTCACAAATACCACGACATCGACATTGACAAGCACGATCACAAAAAACACCACATCAACATTGACATCTTCAATTATTGTCACGAATACGACAACATCAACTTTAACAAGCACATTGACAAGTGTTAGCTTGACTACTCAAACGGGCGTCGTTATTCCAGAGCCACAAGGCACGACTGACATCATCCTTATCATTACAATCATCATCGTCCAATTGTTCTTTGTTTTGCTGGCCTTCATAATCAAGCCGAAAAGTGACTTGGCCGTCTTCGTGGTATTCCTGAATCTCTTTGGGGCATTGATGAATGTGGTCATGGATTCGTCAGTGATTCAAAATCCCACGGTGATCTGGGGCCAGAATTCATTTCTGATGCCATCATTTGGATTCGTCTTCCTTGCGATCATATTCTTTGCTAACATCTTTGCAATGTTATACATCTTGGTAAGAAGACATTGACCCTTGAATCAAGCACACCACTGACCCAAGAAGAGAACGCGATCATCGAAGCCACGAATTGGAAGTGCTTCAATTGCTATAACTCGATCCGCAAGGGCCAGAAAGGGAATCATAATTGCTGTGACTCACGATGCACTTGTCTAGTGATCAACTGTCATGACACGCGGGCCGCCTATGTGAAACGTATTCTTAAAAATCGGGTTTGGAAACTTCCCAAGTGAATTGAAAATCTTAGTCACGGGTGGGGCCGGATTCATTGGATCACATCTTGTGGATTGGCTCTTATCTGAAGGGCATGAAGTAATTGTCATCGATTCACTGATCACCGGATTCATAAAGAATCTTCCATTAAACAATCCTGACCTCACATTCATCGAAGCAAAGATTGATCGGGTCTTGGAGCTTCCCAAGAACGTCCGAATATGTTTCCATGTGGCCGCATATCCGATAAGACTCGATGCCCTATTCAATGCTGGCCTATATCTCGATCAAACCGAAGGTGGTGTCATCGAAGCCCTTGAGCTGTGCAAGAGAAATGAGATTCCCAAATTCGTCTTGCCAGCATCCACCACGTTATACGGATCGGCCAGATTTATGGGTCTAGTCCCCACGCAAGAAAACTTTGTGGGGCCAGATCCTTCTTTCTATGGAACGGCCAAATACAATTCAGAAAGGTGGGCATCAGCATATCAGGGAATTGGGGCAATCCATGACGTCACAATTTGTCGATTCGGACGAATCCTTGGAGAGAGATCAAGGAACGGGGCAATATGGGATCTCTGCAAGAAGCTCAAGGCAAATCCTGATCGTCTTGAAGTCCTTGGAAATGGAAAGCAAACAAGGGCCTTCACTTATGTGAAGGATTGCGTTTCTGGAATGATCACCGCTATGAATTACATCCCAAAGAATAAGGGCATCGAAGTATTCAACATCGCAAGCGATGACACGGCCACGGTCACGGACATGGTGAATATCATCTTGGAAGAAACAAGGCTTCGGCCCGATGTGATCTATGGTGAAGAACCGATTGGGTGGGTGGGGGACAATGAAATGGTCTTCCCCGATAATTCAAAATTGAAGATGTGCGGATGGAAGCCCACCACTAACGCAAGACAAGCGATCCGCAAATGCGTCAGGTGGACGTGGCAAGAGCTTCATAGCGAAGAGGGTGAGCATCCTTGAATCTCGAAGATGCGATCTCCAAAGTCCACACAGCCTTTTACCGCATGAGCTGGCCGATTGATCCGTGGATTTACACCTTGAGGGAATACATACACAAGACGCCCTTGTGTGACTTCCCTGAAAACAATCCCCTTGAGGATTCGGTCTTCCCGGATGACGTGGTATTGGAAGCGGGGACTAACATCGGGGGACTGACTTATTTCTTGGGCCACATCGCCAAGGAAGTCCACACATTCGAGCCAAATCCATACGCCTTGATCTTCGCAAAGAGAAGGGTGGGTCACATGAGAAACGTCCATTTTTACAATATGGCGATCTCTGATCATGTGGGCAAGGCCCCGTTTAATTTCTCATGGTCTTTTTCGGGGGCAAACAGTCTTTACAAAATTCAAAATGCGGGTGGGGCCATCCAATACACAAAACAATTCTATGTCGAAACGATCAACATAGATAACTTCGTGAAACTCTATGGCGTGATCCCCACGGTCTTGGTCTTGGATTGCGAAGGATCGGAGCTCAAAGCATTGCAAGGAGCTGAAGCATTGCTTCCATCAATTGACCGGATATTCTGTGAAACACATCCCGTGGAAAGGGATGGCCAGATAATTCTCACACGCTTTGAAGTGGGGAACTTTCTGACTTCCCACGGTTATCAGATCACCACGGGAAGAGATCGGGGAAAAGTCCTTTGGCTCATAGGGAAGAAAGGGCCAAATCGATCTCTCTCTTCATCGTCTTGAAAGAATAATTCTTCACGATCAGGTCACGGGCCTCACTTCCCATCCTTGCCCGAAGTGCGGCCGAAGATTCTAAACAGTCGATGCGATTCATGAATATCGAGTGCATGAAGTCACCATGATCAAAAAAGGCGTGGGGGACATTTGTGACGAATAGATGCTTGCCGTCTTCGGCCCCCATCGGCAAGGTGGCCATGTCAGTCATCACCACGGGAATCCCACATGACATTGCTTCAAGGACTTTACCTTGTGGGCAATAGGTCTTCACGAATCGCGGGACGATCAGGATGTCCAAGGTTTGAAGAGCTTCGACATACTTCTTGTCAGATAAAAGGCCCGTGAATCGCACAATTGGATCTTCTTGCATTTCGAGTTTCCCGTGATCTCCAATCGCCAAGACTTTGCTTCCTTGGGGAAGATGCTTCCTTCGGCCCCATAGCCAAATCAATCCGTCCATGTTATAGACTGAATCAAACGGGCCAATGATTCCGATCACGAAACTAGAAAACAGTCCCATCCTTTCCTTGAATGTTTCCTTCATGTCGAAGCTTATCGGCATGAAGAGATCGGTGTCAATCGAATTAGAAACAAGGAAAGAATTCTTGGGGCAATACTTTCGTGAATATGCTTCCACTTCGGGGGCATCGTTAAACCAAACTTGCCTTGCTCTTTTCAATGCTCGATGTAAGGGCCAGTCTAGCTTAATCAATCTCCAAAGAGTCTTTGGTCTTTCTTCAGGTATTCCCCCAAGATGCACTATTGAATTTGGCAAGAAGCAAGCTAGCCATGTGCAAAAACTTGGCGAATAAGTTACGATGGCATCCCACCTTTCTGACGTCAGGACTTCGGAAAGATCCAAGATCCACTTGGGAAGATGCTTCAGGAATTTCCACCTTGACATCATCAGAGAATGATGCTCGAATGAGAAGACCTTGGCGTTAGGGATCAATGACGCCATCTTGATCATGGACTTGCAAGGGCCGCTTGTCGTTTCCGATCCAGCTAAGATGAAAAGAATCTTGGGCATACCAATTACTTCGGGATGCGATCAAGGTCAGTCAGCTTAGTCAAGACTTCAAGACTTGTCAATGTAATGACCAAATGATAACAAGCCTTGCAACAGCCCCTTAAAATTCTCTTGGCCAGTCCCCCACAATTGGGGCAATATCTTAATTGGTGTTCTCTCACAGTCTTTCACTTTTCCACATATCCGAGAAGGTCTTTTCTTTCAGTTTGATCTTTCGTCTTCTCTTGGCTAGGGCCTTTTCTGACATCTTCACTTTGATCAATTAACACCGCGTCTTTGCAACCATCATTTAGAAGAGTATGATTCAGGAATTCTATTGACCCTTTTCATCATCCTCATGTGCGTCGAACAAACGGGAAGATCACCCAAAGATGTCTTGAGATAACTGAAGGGCCTTGTTTGATATGGACATTCTTCGAGTCCTTGCTTGACCACACAGATCACCTTGTCATTGACAAGTTTGTAAGGGATGGGCCATCGCTTCGAAAGAAACAAGGAAACGAAATGGTTTCCCACGCCATAAGCCACGAAGAGCAAAGTGGCATCAATTAGACTTAGATCCATTTGATCGCTTCACTAGCCACGGAATAAATCGAACAAGGAAATACGGCCACACCACCATGAAGACGAATATCTTTTCTTTGAGAATGTCAGGAAACCAAGAGTAAGGGATCACCCAATTGTCGAATAGCTTTTCTGTGTAAGGAGCTGGCCCGTTTGCAAACCATTCGGATGCCTTTGATCTAAAGAGATATTCCAAGGACAATCGAACAATGGTGAATGACGCGATGCCAAGATCAAAGAGCCAAAGGATAAGTCTATGACGATTCATTTTATTCTCATATCCGGCATACCTAAAAATCGGCCCGTGGCAATCAAACAAAGGACGATGCAAATAATTCCAGATGCAAAACCCACAAGAGTCAAGTGACCTGACATCAATCCAGCATTTGGATAATTCCAAGACACGGCAATGAATCCAGAGATCCCAATTAGCAAGAGCAATACCGAATCAATAAGATCCATTTGGCTATTCATTTAACCACCTTCAAACTATACGCAATGAATCCCAAGGCCCCGCACATCAAAGCAATTTGAGATCTTGCCCCATAACTTCGGACAAGTCCACCGATCACCTTTTGTCTTTCCTTGCCTCTTGACCTTGCCCCAAACAGTTTATTGAATCGGGCTTCACTGGCCCCTTGCCAAAAAGAATACTTGGCCACATATCCGATTGACGTCTTTCGATGGGGGACTTTGTGAAACACGGTGATTGAAGGATCATAGAGAATCTTTTTTCCTTCATTCATTCTAAGGACTCTTAATTGAAAGTCCACGTCATCGCCCACCAATCCGGTCTTGGTCTTTCCACCATCAGAGAATTCATCGATGAAGCGGATGCCTTCAATCGCTTCCTTTCTAAAGGCCATGTTAGTCCCGTGTCCTAATGACTGACCCTTCTCAATTGACGCATCGCATCCGATTGTCCAATACAGTGATTCTGGAAACCACATATCTCGATCTCTTTGATCTTCCCAATTAGGAAGTATGCGGCCAGTCACGCCCACAGCTTCAGGATATGCCTTCATAAAAATCTCGATGGATGTGGCCCATGACAATGTGAGATCTGCATCATCGTCCACGAAAGCAATGATGTCACCGATTGCATTGTCAATTCCTAAATTCCTTGCATTGGCAAGGCCCAATCTTTCAAGGACGAAAAGAACTTTGATGTTTGGAATCCTGTGGGCGTATTCTTTGATCAGGTCATCCAGCTCACTAGACTTTTCGATGACGATGATCAATTCAGTCGAATTTAATTGCAATCGAAATGAGTCAATCAGGTTTCGAAGATCGTCCCTTCTTTCGAAGTCATAAGAGCAAACGACTATTGAAATCATTGCGATCCCTGAACCCTTAGAATCTGATCGTGATGCCAGCATTGACACTTTGGATCATTGCACATCTCATGATTTCGTCCGAAGCATCTTGGCGAAATATATCGCCCTTGATTCTTTTCCAAGTTAGTTTCATAGTGATGAAGAGTCAATCCAATATCCCCTTTACTATTCCAATGGTTTTGTCGTCTTCTCTTGCCATCTTCAAAGTTTCTTTGTGGACTCTATTCAAAAGAATAAGCAAGTCAGATAGATCTTTCAAGCACGTCTTTTCATAGACTGTATTCTCTGAAGGAAAGAACGCATAGCATCGCCAAGGCCCATACCACTTTATCAGTCCCACATTGAAACCGTCCTTCTTTGTCTTCACTTGATAGATCTTTGTCTTGTTCGATGGGGAAAGTCCAATCACGAAATAGTCCAAGAATTGCAATTCAATTCACCATGACTCTTGATTCTATTCTTTTAAGAAGTGACGCGATTGTGGCCACACTTATCCCCTGACTTCCCAAGACAAGAAATAATATTGCCCCAAAGAAATATCCTGAATGATATGAGTTAAGAAAGAAATAGTCCCACGCCCCCAAAGAAAGAAGGCCCAATGCTGGAATGATCGAAAGGGATGCCACTGTGGAAAACAGAAACACCGGATTGTATTTCCTTGCAAGATCTAGAATCGTCCACAATGCCCTGAAGCCTTGTCGCCAAGTAGTGGTCTTTGGTTTCCCGATCCTCTTGCGATAATGAATTGGAACGAAGCCCACGCGGGGAAGCATCTGTGCAAGGATCTCTTGGTCAATGACAAAGCCATGCGTTTGGAAGCTAAGGGACTTTGCTTTCGACGCCTTGAGCAAATACATCCCACAAGCCACATCAGGAATATTCGTCCCGAAGGTCAGATTGAAAGCCTTGGTCAGAATCCAATTTCCAATCCGATGGACTCTTGAGATATTGACGCCATTGCGATAACCGATCACTTCATCGAATTCCATCGCCTTGTCAAAGAATCGCGTCACGTCCTTCGGGTCATAGGTATAATCCGAATCCATCACCAAGATCCAATCACCAGATGCGGCCTTGATCCCTGACTCGATTGCCCCCGCTTTTCCCTTGCCCCCTTGCATCACCACGCGAAAGCCGTGGGCCTTTGCCAGCTCCACTGTTTGGTCAGTCGAATATCCATCCACCACAATGAATTCCGTGGGGAAGATGTCAAAGACTTCGAGCAAGTCATTGATAAGATGCCCTAATGCTTCCTCTTCATTCAAGGTGGGAAGCAAGACGGTCAGGGACTTGCTAAACGAAGATGACGCCAATCCCACCACATCCTTCTTTCGAAACATCCTCTAAGATCATCGATTGATAATTATCCTTGATTTCATTCCAGAATCTTGACACTTCGGAATACTTGCATGGCGAACAATCATCCAAGGCGATGATGCCCCCTTTCTTGACCAAGGGAGAATACATCTCGAAGTCTTTCTTCACACCTTCATAGCTGTGATCCCCATCGATGAAAAGCAAGTCCAGCAATTCAGGGACTAACAAATATTGAACAAAATCTTTAGTGTATGGATCATGAGACGATCCATTGTGGACGTAAATATTTCCATAAGTAAAATGCTTGAAGAGAATCCTTGCTCGATTGTGATTATTCCGCACGTCCACGGAAATCATTTGCCCACCAAATGAAACCATCCCAAGCAAATACAGAGTCCCCCCGTTTGCCGTCCCAATTTCCAAGATGCGATTCATCGGGGGCCTTCGACTGACCATATCAAGAAACTTGGCAATCTCACTTCGGACGGTCAAGGGCTTGATATTGAATCCTAGACTAGACCACGAATAAGCAAGATCCAGATAGTCACCTAGATCTTTGGTCTTATCTCTTGCATTAAGAAAACTTCGGGAAACAATCGGCCCGAAGGGGACGATCAAATAACAGTCTTTGAAATAGCGAAGCGATTGCTTCACCACTTCTTTGATTCCGTGATCTCGAAATACGCGATGGGCTTGTGACATCATTTTTGACTGATCATCCAATACAATAACGGCATAGTGAGCTGACCGGATAAGTAAATGGGCAATACGCCATTTATCCAAAAATTAATGCTAATCAAACCTGATGCTTTCAATCCGTCAAAAGCAAAGATAACAAGACCCGTGAATATCAAAATGCTTGCAAACATTGACCCAATCATTGCCCCAAGTTTTATTCCATCTTTGATGATGTGTTTCTGTTCATCGTTCATTGCTTAGGTTTGATCACCATAATTAGAGCAATCAGTCCCGAAGTGTTTCTAAGGATCTCCACAATCTCTTGACCCGTTTGCGAATCAATCACGATTTGATTGATATATCCGCGATTGATCCAAATCCAGAATCCCATCATGAGCCACTTATACCAAGTATTAATTTCAAACCTTGGCCGAAGGTATGCGAAGAGAATGATGGGCGTCGCAATGAAAACCACTTGGGCAATCCAGATGATTCCCCCATTGTAAGGTGGACTAGAAAGAAACCCATAGTCGATGTTTGATCCGGTCAGCATTTGGGGGACTGTGGTGAAGATGTCATCAAGGGCCTCTTGCGTCATATAGATTGCAAAGAAATAGAAGACGGCTTTCTTCCCATATCTCCAATCAAACACAGTCAGGAAAAAGACGCAATAGATGATCACGTTATACTTGTGCGGGGAATAGTATGGAAGAATCGGCAATGTCCCGTTGAGAACTATTCCATAATAATACCATCCCCACGCGAAGCTTAGCAAGGCAACGCCCAAGAGAAGAATGAAACCCGTGATGGGAATCCAGAATAGATTCTCACGGATTTGCTGGATTGAAATGGGAATCTTCAATCCACGAATTCAACATCTTTGACAAGAGCTAATTCTATAAGACGCCAAGGAATTGCAATCCATGATAAAGCGATTGCACTAACAAGAGTAAAGCCATACTCGAAACTTGTGTATTGCGAATTGTCATAATTGAACTTGTTTAATCCGAGCCACTGAAGATAACGGTAATGCCAAGATCGTCTTGACACTTTCAAATCATGTCATCATTCCTTAGTGCAATCGATTCCTTTCCTTCTCTGATTGCTTTCTTCTCTTGCATACGAAGATTAATCTTCTCGATGTCTTGCAATCTCTTGATTCCATATTTCTCAATCTCCTTGTTAAGACGCATGACTTTGCATACCTTCAAACAGA
>Ga0335083_10001192_pt1 | contig 36461 bp, 24 predicted proteins | sample Lox_Sample_42_FD_206716 | JGI IMG/M metagenome (GOLD analysis project Ga0335083, IMG submission 206716) | Soil microbial communities from Loxahatchee National Wildlife Refuge, Florida, United States - Lox_Sample_4.2 | ecosystem: Environmental > Terrestrial > Soil > Wetlands | place: USA...
CAGGAAATTGCAGCATTCGGGCCGGAATGTCATCCCCGGCGGGCACTGCCTCTATCCGCACAGACAGCACCAGCAGGGTCACAATCAGCGACCCCACAGCCAGGCGGCGATCCCCGCTCCACAATTCGCGGAGCAGAAGAAACGCGAACAGTCCGAGGCCCGGAAACACCCACTGGAAGTAATGCACGTTCCCATACAGCCAAAGGCCCGTTGGCAGCAGGTCGATATAAGAAAAAAACAAGATGCAGTACGCGGCTATGGCGGCCGCGAGCATCGCCGCCATGAGCCGAGCCGGTCCACGCAAGCGCCAAAGAACCGGAACAACGGCCGCCAGGGTCAGGGCGATCCATGGAAAGCGGGCGAGCAGGCTGACTCCGTTCGGGAACCAGGGGTGTGGCTCGACCAGCAGCACGTATGTCTTCCAGGGCAGTTGGGCATAAGCAAAGCCAAGCTGCCGCGATTGCAGCATGTAGCCGGTTAGATGCGGGCCGTAGATCCGCAGGTAAAGCAATGCATAGGGCAGCAGGACCACCGCGCCGCCCAGGCACAGCGCCACTGCGTCCTGCCATCTCGCCCGTTTCCACCACAGTTCCGCCGCCACCAGCGTAGCGCCGCAGATTGCGGCTACGAGCGCATCCGTAGGGCGAACTAGCGGAATCGCCCCAAGCAACAGACCGAACACGGCAAAGCGGAACAGCCGCCAGCGGTCCAGCGCCTGGGACGGCACGGCAAGCTGTGCCGCCATACAAGCGAAGGCCATCCAGATAAGAGCGGCCGAGACGGTCGTGTTCCAAGGCACGGCCCAGGTTTCCGCCAGGCGCGGATCCGCAGCGGCTGCTAGCACGAAAACCAGTGCCGACCAGGGACGCGCCACGCCCAGCCGCAGCGCGAAGGACTGGAACGCCACATAGGAAATCAGGAGTCCCGCGAGATCGACAAAGAAAAACGGGTGCATTGGTAGCACGCCGGTGAACGGCGCTGCCAACAGCGAGTAGCCAAGCGGGAACCAATGCTTTGCTGGCGAGAGATCAAATACGCGCATTGCCCGCGCGGACTCGATATATTGGCTCTGGTCCCACCAGCCCCACCAGCCCTGGGGGTATGCCAAGTTATTGCCCGGCAGAGCCGGATTGGCAAGGTAGAACCCGATATAGAGCAGGACCAGAAAAACACCGCCCGCCAGCGGTATCCATCCACACAGCGCAGACAGGATTTCAACAACGGACTGGGACCGCTGTGCTGTCTCACCCAGGCCAGTCGTCAATGGAGAAGCAGCTTGCATCGTTCCGGTTGTATCACAACGAAATCCGCCAATACAAGACACCCCTGGCCGCAAGCTTCGGCGGTGCGCCACCGAAACAAAGACAAATCGCCCTCTGGGCTTTCTGGCGTTATGTGGCGGAGAGGGTGTCCGTCTATATGCATGTTTTTGTATTTCAATTCAACGGCTTAAAAAGCAGACCACAGCCAACCCACAAATGAACCCATCATTCTGAAAGCGTTGGGGTTCAACAAGAGCTGATACCCTTGGGCGGTCCTGCTCGTATCCTTAGTTACGCAGGTCACCGGTCGCACGCAATGTCCCGGCGGTGGCCAGAGCAGCCTTGCGTCCTGTGGTCTTCGAGTATAGAGTTATAAATAATTATTCTCCGAATGTGGAGTTATATCTGTGCTCGCAAAATCCATGGCCGCTACCGCACCCACTCGACAAAATGCAGCGACCGGAATTACCCGGAAAGGCTTGTCTGGGACGGCGCTCCGGGCATTTTTTAAAATCGCGGAGCTTTGGCAGCTCAGCAACGAAGAGCAAATGACCCTGCTTGGCGTGACGACGCCCTCGACATTCTTCAAATGGAAGAAGGACGTGGACGCTGTGAAGTTGCCGAAGGACACGCTGGAGCGGATCAGCTACGTCCTGGGCATTTACAAGGCGTTGCAAATCCTGTTGCCGCGACCGGACGCTGCGGATGCGTGGGTTAAGAAGCCGAACACCGCAGCGCCGTTCGGGGGCAAATCAGCCTTGGACCGGATGCTGTCTGGGCAGGTGGCTGATCTTTACGTGGTTCGGCAGTATCTCGATGCTCAGCGTGGCGGTTGGGCTTGAGCTCTGCCGCCACCATGGACATCCCGGTTCATCGCGTCGTCTGGAAGCCGTGCTACCGGGTTATCCCGAGCCGCTTTCCTCCCATCGATCTCTTCGAGCGCATCGCTGATCCTTCCGAATGGGAGGCGCTTGCCGAAATTGAGGGCCTGACCAACCCGCGCATTCGTCAGGAAATTGGTGAGCTGAGCCTGGTTCCCCCCGAAGAGCGGGTCGGCGGACCAGGAGCCTCGGTGATCATGGCAGCGTTTTTTCATCTCAACCCGGCCGGTAGTCGCTTCACCGACGGCAGCTTTGGCGTGTTCTATGCGGGGGCTGATCTTGCTACGGCCGTGGCTGAGACCAAGCATCATCTCATCCAGTTTCTTGCCGCCACCAATGAGGCGGCGATCGAGCTCGATATGAGGGTCTATGTGGTGGACCTGGATGCCAATCTCCATGACATCCGCAGCATGCGGGACGTACAGGCATTGGTCTATCACCCAACCAGCTACGCCGCCGGGCAGGCCCTGGCCCACAATCTCAGGAGCGCGGGATCGTATGGCATTGCCTATGATAGCGTTCGCCGTTCGGGTGGAGAATGTGTTGCCGTGTTCAGGCCGAAGGCGCTGTCGAACTGCCGCCAGGAGCGCCACCTTTGCTACGTCTGGGACGGCAAGACTATCTCGACCGTGTACGAGAAAAGTGAACTAAGGCTTTAGGATGCGTTGACGGTCGGTCTGCGCGCAATTGCAATTAAGTGCAAACCGTGACCGCCACTCACGTAGAAGACAACGCCGACGATGGGCTAAACCAGGACTCGGAGCGGGCCTTTGCTACCCCGGAGCTAACCCGCAAATTTGCGCCATCGCCGCATCTTGGGGGGAGAACATTAACGCAACACGCGGGGTTGAACCGGGACTTGCCCCCTCACCCGAGGGTGGTATGTCTGAAAAAGCTTTACTCTGAATATGATGGGAGGCTCGGGCGGGCATGCCTCAGCAGTTTTTTGAAGACCCGATTCTTAACTCCCCGTACGAGCGCCCCGCACGACATTGGCAGCTCAGCTCCACCGGCCAACCGACCAACGTCATCATCGAGAGCCGGCGCCGGAGCGACCTCATTTCTCCCATCCCGCCATCCAAGAAGAAGGGGAAGGCCAATCAGGGCGAGCTGTACGCCGCATCTGATGCTGGCCCACAATACACCCCGATCGAGTCGATTAACGGAATCCGCTCGGCCGTTGAAAGCTGGCGCCTGCTTCCTGAGAGCCAGTGGCAGGTTACGCCCGAGACCGCTCGGCTGTTGCGGCACTGGCGTACCCATGAGTTCCAGAACCAGCGCCCGTTCTTCTGCCAAATCGAGGCGGTCGAGACCGTCATCTGGTTGACGGAAGTCGCACCGAGATCATCAGCCCAAGGCCGGCGCCATTGGGAGTATGTCGAAGCCGCGAATGGCGAGGCCAACCCCGAGCTCATGCGCATGGCGCTGAAGCTCGCCACAGGTGCCGGCAAAACCACAGTGATGGCGATGCTGATCGCTTGGCAGACGATCAATGCTGTTCGTCACCCGAGCAGTAAAAATTTCACCCACGGTTTCCTCATCATCGCTCCCGGCCTGACGATCCGTGACCGCCTGCGTGTGCTGCAACCAAACGACCCAGAGAGCTACTACAAGAGCCGGGAAATCGTGCCGGATGATATGCTGGGTGATCTGGGCAAGGCCAAGATCGTCATCACCAATTACCACGCCTTCAAGCGCAAAGCTGAGGTGCCGCTGAACAAGGTCCAGCAGGCAGCCCTTCAAACCGAGGAAAAGCCCGAATCGGACGGCGCGCTCATCCGCCGCGTCGCGAATGATCTCATGGGGATCAAGAATATCTGCGTCATTAACGACGAGGCCCACCACTGCTACCGCGAGAAGCAGAAGAGCGACGAGGAAAAGCTCACCGGCGAGGAGCTTGATGAGGCCAAACGCAATAATGAAGCGGCGCGTCTGTGGATTTCGGGCATCGAGACGATCAAGCGCGCGCTTGGCGTGCGAATGGTCTATGACCTCTCCGCCACCCCGTTCTTCCTCAAGGGCTCAGGCTACCGCGAGGGCACGCTGTTTGGTTGGACGGTGTGCGACTTCAACCTGATGGACGCCATCGAGTCCGGCATCGTCAAACTTCCCCGCGTGCCGATCATCGACAATTACCAGGGCGAGACGCCGATGTTCCGCAATCTGTGGGACCATGTCGGCAAGAAGCTGCCCAAGAAAGGCCGGTCACAGGCCGGCACTCTGGACCCGCAGAAGCTCCCCGCCGAGCTGCTCACCGCCATCGACGCGCTCTATGGCCATTACGCGAAGACGGTCGAACTCTGGCGCGAGGCCCAGATCGGCGTCGATCCCGTCTTCATCATCGTCTGCAACAACACGACGACCTCAAAACTGGTCCATGACTACATCTCGGGCTATGAGATCACCGGCCCGGACGGCTCGACCCAGCTCATCGCCGGGCATTGCAAGCTGTTCCAAAACTTTGACCCGGACGGCGTCGCCAAGCCCAAAATGCGCACGCTGCTCATCGACAGCGAGCAGCTGGAAAGCGGCGAGGCTATCAGCAAGGAGTTCCGGCAAGCCGCCGCCGCCGAGATCGAGCGTTTCCGCGACGAGCTGATTCAGCGCACCGGCGACCAGCAGGCCGGGCAGAATATCAGTGAGGAGCAGTTGTTGCGCGAGGTGATGAACACAGTCGGCAAGCCCGGCCGGCTGGGCGAGGGGGTGCGCTGCGTCGTCTCCGTCTCCATGCTCACCGAAGGCTGGGACACCAACACCGTCACCCATGTTCTTGGCGTCCGTGCCTTCGGCACGCAGCTCCTCTGCGAGCAGGTCATTGGCCGCGCCCTGCGCCGCCAGAGCTACAAGCAGCAAGCCGACGGCCGCTTTGCCGCCGAATACGCCGATATCTTCGGCATCCCGTTCGATTTCACTGCCCAGGCGGTGAAAGCCAAGCCCAGCAAGCCGGACAATATCGTCCAGGTCCGCGCCATCAGCCCGGACCGCGACGCGCTGGAAATCCGTTTCCCTCGCGTGGAGGGCTACCGCACCGCCCTGCCGCAAACCGTCCTGCGCGCCGAATTCTCGGAGAACAGCCGCCTGCAGCTTGACCCCAGCCTGGTCGGTGCGTCGGAAACCCGCAATCAGGGCATCATCGGCCAGAGCGCCGATATGACACTCGTGCATCTCGGCACCGAGCGCAGCTCCACCATCCTCTTCAAGCTCACCGACCACATCCTCAAGCGCCATTTTGCCGAACCCGGCGCCGGACCGCAGCTCCAGCTTTTCCCCCAACTCAAGCGCATCGTGCGGCAGTGGCTGGATGAGCACCTCACCTGCGTTGGCGGCACCTACCCGGCCCAGGTGCTCTATCAGGTGATCGCCGACATGGCCGGCCAGCGCATCATGGCCGCCATCGTCAAGGCCACGGCCGACAGCGATGACGTCAGGGCCATACTGGATGCTTACAACCCCGAAGGCAGCACCCGGCACGTCAATTTTCTCTCCTCCAAGGACCGCTACACCACCGATGCCTCCAAATGCCACGTCAATTACTGCGTGATTGATAGCGGCTGGGAAGGCGAGTTCTGCCGCGTGGCGGAAAAACACCCGCGTGTGCTCGCCTACGTGAAAAACCAGGCGCTGGGCTTTGAGGTGCCTTATAGCTTCTTAGGCGAAGTGCGCCGCTACCGGCCCGATTTCATCGTACAACTCGATGATGGCCATGGAGCGGAAAACCCGCTCAACCTCGTGGTCGAGATCAAGGGGCGCCGCGCCGAGGATGCCAAGGAAAAGGCCAGCACTATGCAAACCTACTGGGTGCCTGGCGTAAACGCCCTTGGCCGCTATGGCCGCTGGGCCTTCGCCGAATTCACCGATGTCTGGACCATCCAGACCGAGCTTGAAGCCCTCTTCCAGCGCTGGCTGGACGATGTCATCGCCAACTGCGCGCATTAAAGGCAAAATTTTTATGGCCAAGAAGCCCCTCTCTGTTGACAGCATCACCCATGACGACGCCACCCGCCTGAACGCGCCCACCGCTGAGCTGGAGGCGTTTGTCTCGCCGGAGATGAAGCGCCCCATTCAGGTGGCCTATGAGCGGCGTAACAAAGACCTGGACCCGCAGCTCGTCTGGCGTGGCAAGGATGTGGCGGATTGGTCAGACCTCGTGGTGGAAGCGCCGCCGCTCTACATCCAGGAAAAAATCCACCCCAAGGCGATCATCGAGGATCTGAAGCGCTCAGCCGCCAGCCGCGCCGAGCCGGTGGCCGATCTGTTCGCCGATTTCAACGGGATCCCAACCGAGGCCAAGACCGAGTTCTATGCCCATGAGCAGCATTGGTCCAACCGGATGATCCTGGGCGATGGGCTGAAAGTGATGGCATCACTCGCCGAGCGCGAGGGGCTGAAGGGCAAGGTGCAGTGCATCTATATCGACCCGCCCTATGGCATCAAATTCAACTCGAATTTTCAATGGTCCACCACCAGCCACGACGTGAAGGACGGCAAGGCCGACCATTTCAGCCGTGAGCCGGAGCAGGTGAAGGCTTTTCGCGATACTTGGCGCGATGGCATCCACTCTTACCTCACCTATCTGCGCGACCGGCTGACCGTGGCGCGCGACCTACTGACGGAAAGCGGGTCGATCTTCGTGCAGATTGGTGACGAGAATGTTCATCGGATACGAGGCTTACTCGATGAAGTATTCGGGGATGAAAATTTTGGTGCGATAATAGTTGTTAAAAAATTGGCCGGTGTTGACGCAACGTTAATTCCATCAACTTCTGATTTTTTGCTGTGGTACGTTAAAAACCCGCGGCAAGCAAAATATCGCCAGCCATTTCTTCCAAAGGCAAGAGACATTGAAGGGGGAGAGCGATACGATCAAATCATATTTTTAGATGGCACTACCCGAGCACTTTCGACAGCCGAGCGAAGGGCGGAGATTAAGATACCCGACGACGGTAAGGTTTATCAAGCAGACAATATCGTTGGGGCAGAGTACCGGCCTGATACTACGGTATCCTTCACTTTCAATGGAGAAGACTTCCATCCCGGAGCCAAATCTCATTGGAAAACAACCATCAAAGGAATGGGCCGACTTGCCGCAGCAAGTCGCTTGGTTACGACCAAAGGCAAATCTCTGAGATATGTTCGTGCCATCGAAGATTTTGCTGCAACCCGGGTCGGAAATGTGTGGGACGATATTAGCGGATCAGTGCAAAGTCGATCTGATCCCAAGATATATGTCGTTCAAACCTCTACCGCACTCATTCAACGCTGCATCCTCATGACCACCGACCCCGGTGATCTGGTACTCGACCCCACCTGCGGCTCTGGCACCACGGCCTATGTGGCCGAGCAATGGGGCCGCCGCTGGATCACCATCGACACCAGCCGCGTGGCCCTGGCGCTGGCCCGCGCCCGGCTCATGGGCGCGCGTTATCCCTGGTACATTCTGGCCGATAGCCGCGAGGGGCAGGTGAAGGAGGGCGAGATCACCCGCTCTGTGCCGAAGGACACGCCAACCCATGGCCGCGTGCGCCAGGGGTTTGTGTATAAGCGCGTGCCACATATCACTTTACGTGATATCGCCAATAACGCCGAGATCGACACGATCTGGGAGCAGTACCAGCAGGTGCTCGAGCCGCAGCGGCGGACACTGAACGAAGCACTGGGACAAAAATGGCAGGAATGGGAAATCCCCCGCGAGGCGGAGCAAAAATGGCCGGAGGTGGCGCGCGCCGCCCATGCCGAATGGTGGAAGCAGCGCATCGCCAGGCAGAAGGAGATTGACGCCTCCATCGCCGCCAAAGCGGACACGGAATATCTCTACGACCAGCCTTATGACGACAAAACCAGGGTGCGCGTCGCCGGGCCGTTTACGGTGGAAAGCCTCTCGCCCCATCGCGTGCCGGCGGTGGATGCCGATGACAGCCTGTTCGACGAGCTCGACGCTGCCGAGGGCCGCCGCAAAAAACTGGGCGATGGTGGCGAGAGTGCGGGCTACACCGAGATGGTGCTCGACAACCTCAAAAAATCCGGCGTGCAGCAGGCGCATAAAGCGGACCGGCTGGTGTTCACGTCGCTCAAAGGCTGGCCGGGGCAGCATATCTGTGCCGAAGGGTTGGTGCGCCAGAAATCGGCCGATGATGCGGCCGATGACGATACCGCCCCGCCCAAGCGCGCGGCCATTCTGGTGGGGCCGGAATATGGCACGCTCTCCCGCCCGGACCTCACCGCCGCCGCCCGCGAAGCCGCGGAGGCGGGGTTTGACCTGCTGATCGCCGCTTCGTTCAATTTCGACGCCCATGCCAGCGACTTCCAGAAAATGGGCGCGCTGACGGTGCTGAAAGCCCGGATGAACCCCGATTTGCACATGCCAGACCTCGCCAATACCGGCGCGGGCAATCTGTTCACCGTGTTCGGTGAGCCGGATTTGACGGTGCATGACGAGGGCGGCGGAAAAATTTCCATCGAGATTGCCGGGCTGGATATGTACAAGGCCGGGCAGATCGACAGCGCCGATGCGGGCGACCTCGCGGTATGGTTCATCGACACGGATTATAATTACGAGAGCTTCTTCGTCCGCCACGCCTATTTCCCTGGCGCCAGTGACCCGTACAACGCGCTGAAGACGACGCTGAAGGCGGAGATTGACGAACAGGCATGGGAGAGCCTGTAGCGCACCCGCTCGCGGCCCTTCCCGCGCCCGGCGGGGGGCAAAGTGGCGGTGAAGGTCATCAATCACCTCGGCGACGAGGTGATGAAGGTGCTGGCGGTTTAGCCATGGCGCTGCTCTATGCCTCCACCTTCACCGATGCGCTCGCCAAGCTGAACGGCGCCGAGCAGAAGCAGGTGAAGCTGACCGCGTTTGATCTGCAGATGGACCTGCGTGGCAACGGGCTGCAGATGCACAGGATTGAGAAATCACCGGGGTTCTGGTCGGCGCGGGTCAGCGGCGACATTCGCATCATCCTCTACAAGGAGGATGAGACGACGCTGTTAGCCTATGTGGACCACCATGATGCCGCGTATCGCTGGGCAGAGCGCAAGCGGCTGGTGACACATGAGCGCACAGGCGCGATGCAGTTTGTAGAAGTCCCGGTTATTGTCGCCGAGGCACCGGAAGTTGTCGTCACCCCAGCGCCGGTCGCGGCACCGCGTCTGCTATTTGCAGCGCTGAGCGATGACCAGATGCTGGATGTTGGCGTGCCTCGCGACTGGCTGGAGATTGCCCGTGCCACGCCGGAAGGCGAGCTGTTTAATCTGCTGGAAAAGCTGCCGGCTGAGGCGGCGGAGGCGTTGCTGGATTACGCGACCGGCGGGCTGCTTGAGAACCACATCGCGCGCAAGGTCGAGGGGGCAAATCCGTTCACCCACCCCGATGCGCAGCGGCGGTTCCGGGTTGTGGAGAATTTGGAAGAGCTCAAAGCCGCGCTCGATCAGCCTTTCGAGAAATGGGCGGTGTTTCTGCATCCCGCGCAGCGTGACCTAGTTGAGCGCGAATGGTCAGGGCCGGTCAGGATCAGTGGCAGCGCGGGAACGGGAAAGACCATCGTGGCGCTGCACCGCGCCGCGTATCTGGCGAAGGCGCGCGGCAGGAAGGTACTACTGACAACGTTCTCAGCGCCGCTCGCGCAGGCACTGGCCAAAAAGCGCGATATTCTGGCCGAGGCGGATTCCAAATTGCAAGAGCAGTTGACGGTGTCGACGCTCGATCAGGTGGTGCTGGACCTATACGCCGCGCAGTTTGGGTCGCCTAAGGTCGCAGATAAGGAGAACGTCCGCACGGCAATCAAGACAGCACAAAGCCAGGGCTTGGGTAAGAGCTTAACGCCCGAATTCCTGTTAGAGGAATGGGATGAGCTGGTGGATGCCTGGAACGTTGCGAGCGGCGAGGCGTACGCGCGTATTCCGCGGCTGGGCCGGCGGACGAGGCTGGGGGCATCGCAGCGCGAAGCCGCCTGGAGCGTGTTCAGCTTTGTGCAGCGACATTTGGCGGAAAATCAGCTCCTCACCTGGGCGCAGCTTTACGCGCGGCTGGGGGAGTGGACGGCGGCAGGAGAGGGGCGGTTTCCCTACGCCCATGTCGTTGTCGATGAGGCGCAGGACCTATCCGTGGCGCAGGCGCGGTTCTTGGCGAGTATTGGCTGGCAGGGCAAGGAAACCCTGTATTTCACAGGCGACCAGGGGCAGCGCATTTTTCACCTGCCGTTCAGTTGGTCCAGCCTCGGCATAGATATTCGTGGGCGCAGCCAGAGTCTGAAGGTCAATTACCGAACCTCGCATCAAATCCGGTCAGCTGCTGACCGGTTGTTGCCTGCAGCTCTCGTTGATGTTGACGGCATCGAAGAAGGGCGGCGCGGCACTGTCTCGGTGTTCAATGGTCCTGAGCCGCTGATTGTCTTGGCCCGTGACGAGACCGAGGAGGCAACAAAGGTAGGTGCTTATTTAGCGTCCTGCCTTGCCGATGGCATGGTACCGAGTGATTTGGCCATATTGGTTCGCTCACACGGGCAGCTATCCCGTGCACGGGCGGCGGCTGATAAGGCAGGTGCCGAGAGTGCCCCCACGCCGGGGATCAAGATCGCCTCCATGCACGATGCAAAGGGGCTGGAGTTCAGAGCTGTGGCTGTGATGGCGTGTGATGACGACATCATCCCAGACGGAGAGCGTATTGCGTCTATCGGTGACCAGGCCGAGCTCGAGGCGGTGTACGAGTCTGAGAGGCACCTTCTCTACGTGGCATGCACGCGGCCCAGGGACCGTTTGATGATCAGCGCAATAAAGCCCGGATCGGAGTTTTTGGGAGACTTGGTTGATTGTGGTTCGAAGTAGTCGAGGACCTAATGTTCAATATGCCAATTCACGTCGCGCAATACAGCCGGCCGCAGTTGCGCGGAGCTGGACGCGCTCTACGCTCGCAAATAGGGCCTCCCCCGGGATGAGCTGCCCTACATCCTCGACTCCGAGGACGCTCTGGGCGCGGGCTACTCCTCCGAGGTATCCGGGGTCCTAAAAAAACGAAATCCGCCGCTATGCTGCATCCTGTGCCGCCCGCCTCGTGCTGGCGGTGGGGGAAGAACAAGCTGCAAGCGGCATCACCCAATAGCCATTCCAAAAGCAGGACAACTATGGATTTTTTTAATAATACAAATGCCTGTGCCGGACTTGCCCAAAACGATTGCGACGAGCTGAAGAAGGCTGCTGAGAAACTTTTGGATGCGCGTAATGTCGTGATTAAAATCGCAGAACAGCTCGGCGATGCGGCGTCATGGGCAGGTGGGCATGTTGTCGACGCGATAAAAGATAAATTTGGAATTGATGTCCCGGACAAGATTCAATCGGTCGCCAGTGAATTGCTCTGGAATTTCCAAAACGCTTCGATGATCGGCCTCGATAATGAAGGCGCCGGTGACAGGTGGGAATGGTTGCACAAAGGAATAGTCGTTATAAGTGGCGCATCCGGAGGGTTTTTCGGTCTGCCTGGTTTGTTGTGGGATCTTCCCATAACTACAGTAAATATTATGCGCTCAGTGGCAGACATTGCTCGCTCTTACCCGGGCGAGGATATTTCCGCCGATGATACGAAGCGAGCGTGCATTGAGGTTTTCGCTATGGGCAGCCCGCTGATCGATGATGACGACGCAGAGTTGGGCTATTGGGCAGCCCGAGTTGGCCTGAACCATGTCAGCGTAGAGCTGCTGATCAAAACCGTGGCCGCGCGGTACGGCCTTGTGCTTTCAGAAAAGATCCTTGCGCAAGCGGTTCCCGTCGCCGGAGCAATTGCTGGCGGTGCGCTGAACTACGCCTTTATCGACTATTATCAGGAAATGGCGCGCGTCCACTTTGCGGTTCGCGGGGTCGAGCGTCGGGCTCCCGACCCATCGGCTGTTCGCCCATGCTTTAGCGCTGTGGTGCGGACCGTCAGGGAGGGGCGCAAAATCGGGGGGCGACGGTCCGAGAAGGATGCATAAACATGGATACGGGCGTATTATTGCGTCCATCGCTGTTTCTGGCCATCATCGGCTGCAACCAGGCATGGGGTTCCGAAAGCCAATCGACCAGGATGGGCGCAAATTAGCCTCCGCCGTGCAATTGATTGCACGAAGCCAGCAACTGGAGCCTCCAGACAAAGCCAAGTGCGAGAGACCGTTGATCTCCCGTTCGGCACCAGAGGTGGGGGCTGAGGTTTCAAGTAAGACGACTCCTGTTTTCATAAGACCCAGATGTTGATTCTGAAGCATGGCCATCGAGTACAAAACCGGCGATATGTTCGAGGAGCGTATCGGCGCGCCTGTCGTCAGATTTGGCTTGGTTTTATGGGGGCGCGGTGTGACGCCAATTCACACACAAAGCGTGCACTCAATTGCACGGTCCATTCTCCCTGAGTTTGGGGCATTAGGGGAATTGTCCTGGTTACCACATGACACTTGAAATCGATTCAACTGAAACAATTCGGCGGTCTATCATGCAAATCGTCAGCCCCGTTCCAAATGTCATTCAAACCATCCTCCAATCGCGAGGCATGAACAGGCCTGACGGTCGTGCGCTGCACCAGTGGCGTTTGATCGATCACGAATGGATGCTTCTCGAACGACAAGTAAGATCCAAGAACCTCCACACCCTACCAGGGGCCTTCACGCTATGGGCCTCCGAATGTTTTCGCCGCTATTTCCCTGACGGTGATCATCGGCGCTGGGATTTCCTGTGCAACAGGCTCAATATTCCAACTCTTGGTCCGGAGGAGAAAAAACGCCTTGTCGAGGATGGTCTGCGATTTTGGCGGCGTAAGCTACTGACCGCGTCTGACGGTCGACGCCAACGCATATTTACCCTCATGGTCGAGGGCGGTTTGCCCGAGAAACTGCTGCATGCAAATACTGGTCGGCTTCGACAAATCGTATTGAACGCCTTGCACGATTTGGAGACACGAGGACCGAAAGATCGGGGCGAGCGGCGGGATTTTATGGAGGATCTCGCCCGCCGTGCGCTGAGCCAGCTTTCTCCAATTTATAGGCAGGAGGCTATCGCCCACCTGCTCGCCGACCTCTGTATCGCACTCGTGGAGTTGCGTCAGGAATTAGAGGGTGATTTACGTGGTAGCGCGCTTTCCGCAAAACTGAACGATATGCGAGAAGACCTGGACGCTCGGCTACCCCTACGTCTTTCATCTTATGTTTTGGAGGGTTTGATCAAGCCTGCTCTGGAGCAGGTCCGTCAAACCCCAAAGGTGATGCATCCCATTGCGACGCGGGAACTACAAAAACATCAGGATGGAAGTTGGCGGTTTCGGCTGGCGTTGCAGGAAGAGGGGATGTTACCAAAAAGTGTTTTCCCTGCCTCGCCGGATCTCAAAAGACTTCTGCTGGCGCCCCTTGGGGCATTGGCCGCCCGCGGGGAGCCGATTCATTATATCGCGGCACGTGAGGATGATTATTGGCATTTGCGTCGTTCGGGCCAGCAGCGCGTCACACGTCACGATCTCTCGATCGATGCGGCATTCGTGCTCGGCGCATATGAGGATGGTCGGCAGGTCGGTGAGGTTATGGCGCTGGCGGCGGACTCAGCGCCGGGTGAGGGCATCAGCCTGTGGCGTGCAGACGATACCGAAGATGCCGACAACCCCAGTCGCCTCATACCCCTCAACGGTACGCGCACCCGGGGACGCGCGATATGGCTCGCCGCCGGGGACATTGAGCCTGTTGTAGAAGGTCTCAGCGCAACCGAGTGCGGTTCTCTATTTCAGGGAGGCCGCTTGTGGCGCCTCCAGGGCAGTGGATCATTAACCATCGGCGAGCTGTCGCTAAAGCTCGCGACCAATGCGGAGACAGAGTGCGAACCCATCAATCTTATCCCATTTGGCAAATATATCCCCGGCTGGAGAGTCATTCCCGATGGTGCGCCGGTGTTTTGGGGCGAGCCACAGATTTATTGCGTGCGACCGAACGGTGGCCATTTGCCCTCCGCCCGAGAGATCAAATGGCTTGACCTGCGGGGACGGCTGGCCGGGCGACGAACCGAGTGGGCGCGGGGGACAGAACGCGCGAGCTTGATTTTGATCGCATTGCCGGCAAACACTCAGCTCGCATTGCGCGAAACTGTCCCCGGTACGGTCGAGCTGCAAGCCGCGGGACTGCCAATAGGTTGGACGATGTCACTCAAAGCGGAGGACGCCAGAGCCAGCGCCCGCCTCGGTGATGGCGCCACGAGCGTCAGTGTTACCTGCGCCACCAGTTTGCCCGGGGAGGTCGAACTCGAGCTTTTTGAGCCGGCGAGCGGGAGGTCCCTACGTCTCGTCTCGCCGTGGCCGTCCAGAAACGGTCTTTTGATCGATCCAAGAGGCCGAAGGCTGGAGAAACATCAGCCATTAGCTGTCGAGGCTTTGCGTGGTTGGCGTGCCATTGTGCCAGGGCACAAAAAGGGGCGACTACAATTGAAGCTTGACCAAATCGGTGGTCTGGCTCGAGAGGTCAGCGGAACAGTTGAATTGGTCGGGCAGATCCCGCTGATACGAACGCTGCTCGCATTGGGAGGCCCAGACGCGCAGGTCAAGCTCGACCTGGAAGTGGACGGAGCGACCACACACCGACTAGAAGTACGGCGCTACCACGATTTCAGTAAGACGGAGGGCGGAAGGCTAAGGCTTGGTTTGCCCCGTGATGGCAAAGCTCCTCAACCGAGCGGATCGGATGATAAACCGGCCGTCGATCTGCATGCCGCGGATCTTTCCGGTGTACAGGAAACGATTGTGAGAAAGAACCGACCGCTTCTCGATCAAAATCTGAGTGATCTACTCGGCCTCGAGGGAGGGCCATGGTTATTGCAATGCCGGGCCGACGGCCGTGTACAGCGCGCCCTTGCCTGGTCGCCAACACCGCTTCTCCCGTCCACGCGGGATCAACGCATAAATGCTTATGCCGAACAGTGGCGGAAAATGACGGCTTTATCTGACGACGCGCAGTGTAAATCATGGTGGAAAGTCATTTCTGCCGTCGCAGAAGGCGGAGACGCTGGTGTTGCCGACCAGGTTCAGGCGCTTGCCCGGGTGTCCGAGGCTTGGCCGATGCTCTTGCTGTCGGTTCCAAGCCAGCAGATACATTTGGTTTTATCGCTGGATAATGCGGCCCCCCTGGTGTGGGCCACCGGTTCAATTGATAGTTTTCGTGCCGCGATAAAATCTCAATTTGAGCGGCGACTGAAGCGTTATGAAGAAGCCGGCGATACGCCTGAAGAAGCACTCGCCCAGGCCAAAGACATACTACAGCGGCAGGTTGGCAACTGTCTCTCGTTCCGCCCGGAGCTGGCGGCGCATTTTGGTTACGCGCTACTTGAAAATGGCCTGGGCGATATCGTTTTCGCCCTGAAAGAAGCTTTTGGTGGTTCAGAGGCAATAAACCAGCCGCCACTGATACGATTGCGCCAACTCATTCAGGATGCGGCAAGACGCTTTGATCGCATACCGGCGGGCTTGCCGCCCCTGAACCTTACTCGCCCCCATAGCGATCTTGGGCAATTCGACAAGGATCTGACCCGCATGTTAGAAGCGCCCCTTGTGGCCGCCGAATGTGCCACTGGCAGAAGTAATCCGCTCAGCACCAACGAATTGTTCACTTTGATCAGCCTTCGCGTGGTCGATCCCACGTATTTTGACGCCGCTCTCCCAACTGCCATCAACTTGCTCCTCGAGGAAACACGCCGATGAAGTCTTCGGGCCTGCAGTCCGCACTCGCACGTATGGCGAACCGCGCCGCCGCCGCGGCAGTCGCACAGGGACGGATAAATCATCCCGCCCTCAACCAGGCCATTGTCCGTCGACTTGGCGGCTTAGGAACAGCTGACTCGCTTTTCGCCGATCCTGTTTTTGAAGTGGCACGCGATTGGAAGCCAGGATCACAGCCTCTCGGGGAACTCTCTGGCAATCTTCTTCATCCCCGGCTCGTCGACGCCCTTGACGCCGCAGAAGAGGAGCGGATGCCAAGGTCCCGCTTCCCGTATTTACATCAATACGAAGCCTGGGAGGCGGCTCGGGCGGGACGCTCCTACCTGGTGTCCTCCGGCACCGGCTCAGGGAAAACCGAGTGCTTTATGGTACCGATGCTCGATGACCTGCTTCGAGAAGACGTGCCGGGCCTTTTGCGCGGTGTACGCGCCATCATCATCTACCCACTGAACGCACTGATCGAAAGCCAGAGGGAGCGCCTAGGCGCCTGGACGGCCAAGCTGAAGGACCGCATCAGCTTCGCGATGTACAATGGCAATACGCCGGAAACACCGGGCAAGGTCGACAAGGTCGACTTGAAACCCGCCGAACTGGGACACCGCGAGAGCATTCGAACAACGCCTCCGTCGATCCTGGTGACAAATATCACGATGCTCGAATACATGCTGCTTCGGGCCAAAGATCGCGGTATTCTTGACCGTTCCCAGGGGCTTCTGCGCTGGATCGTGCTCGACGAAGCGCACGGTTATGTTGGTGCCCAAGCGGCCGAAATGGCCTTGCTGCTACGCCGTGTCCGTGCCGCATTTGGCGTCACACCTGAACAGGTTCGCCTGGTCGCGACTTCTGCAACGATTAGCGACGGCGAAAACACGCAGGATAAGCTGAAAAGCTTTCTGGCAGACCTGGCGGGGCGTCCGCGAACCGACGTGCAAGTCATTGAAGGCAAGGCGATCGATCCGGTGCTGCCGTCGAAAGGTCCTGACCATGCTCTGCAACCGGATGAACTCGCGCCTGCCACCCCAGAGCAATTGTGGGACATTCTGGCGCCGCATCCCCGTGTGCAGCAGCTGCGGGGGGAAATGGCAACCACGGATGTTGCATTCACCCGCGCGGGAGAAATTTTGTTCAAAGACCCGACCCAACGCGTCTCTTCGCAAATACAGGTCGTTCTGGATGCTGTGGCAGCTGCGCGCTCTCCCCAAGGGCAAAGATTATCGCCCTGGCGAGCGCATCTCTTTCAGCGATCCGTTGGGGGATTGTGGGTCTGCCTCGATCCGCAATGTCCGCATCGGGATGACGAACTGCGTGCCGAGGGCGCCGATTGGGGGTGGGGCGCTGTCTGGCAACGTCCCCGCGAGCGTTGTTCGTGCGGCGCGCCGGCCTTTGAACTCGTGTCCTGCCAGGGATGCGGCAAGCCTCACCTGCGTGCGCAACGGCGCTGCGAAGGCGTGGAAATGCGTCTTTCGTCACAACGCAGTGCATTCGCAGATGAGTTTGCCGTCGACATCGAGCCGGCGGCAGCCGAAGAAGAGCAGGATACCAACTCCGTCTTCGCAATAAGCGCCAGTGAGCCGGTGCTGCTGCTGCCCGGGAGCGGAGCGGCTGATCAATTTCTGGACCGGGAGATTTTAACGCTACGCACCCGTTTGCCCGAAGAAATGACCGGATGGCTGCGTTTGCGGATCATCGATGAGATTGATGCACGTGGCTGTTGCGTAAGTAGTGACCGGCCCGGCCTTTCTTCCTTCCGGCTTGGACCAGCCTTCTTCCTGGGTACCCAGACGCCCTTGATGCTTGAAGCCCTCAGCCAGACTGGGGCTGGCCCCGCACACCCCTTCTACGGTCGTCGAGCCCTCAGCTTCTCGGACAGCCGTCAGGGCACCGCTCGTCTGGCTGCAAAGCTACAGCAAGAGGCTGAACGCGCTCTGACGCGCGCCTTCCTCTACCACAAGGTACAAGAGGATACCGGCCTGAGTGCTGATAAGCGGGCCAAACTCGAACGCAGGCTTGCTGCGTACCTGCAAGATCCAACGGGCTTGGAGGACGATATCGCGTCGATCAAGACAGAACTCGCCGAGAAGGCCCAACCCGTCCTCTGGAAAGACCTTGCAGACCAATTTGCAAAGCAGCCGGAACTCGCTCAATTCGCCACCAAGGTTTGGGAGGGGCGCGTCGGTTCGGGCGACAAGATGGCCAGAGAGCCGCTGCTTTTAGCCCAAATGTTCTTGTTCCGCGAAATGTTCCGTCGCCCGCGGGTTCAGAATAACCCGGAGACGATGGGGCTGCTGCGGCTTGGTTTTCCTGATTTGGAGAAGGCTGCTGAACATACAGTGCCTCGCGCGCTCCAAGAAGCCCGTGTCGACGCTGAAGGCTGGAAGGGCTTGTTGCTAGCAGCGATCGACGCCGCGTTTCGCGAAAATCTTGCGGTTGATATGAATCTTGATTTGGTCCGCTGGGTCGCTCCACGAGGTGGTGTGCTTCAATCAATCTGTAAGCGCCCCGAGGATAGGGGCATGCATGCCAAGATGTGGCCAAAGGCGGAGCCATTCATCCCGAACAAACCAGGGCGTTTGCTCCGCTTGATCTATAGCCTCATCGGTGGAGACTGGAACGACGCTGATCAGCGCGGACGCGCTGCCGAGATTTTGGAGGCAGCGTGGCAGCTTATCACCGCCAGAGCCTGCGTTGGCTCCGGACCCGGGCAATATTGTCTCGACTTTAACAAGGCAGCGATCTCTCGTCTGGATGACGCGTGGCTTTGTCCCGTCACCCGCCGTCCCTTTGGGTACTCTGTGGCCGGCCGCTCACCTTATGCCCCAGAGCGTGAGATGTTCCGTATTAGCTTGCCACGCCTGCCTCTGGCCAAGCCGATGGGCATGACAGAGGATGAGTGCCTCCGGGTTAGAGAATGGCTCAACACCGCGCCTGAAATCATTGAATTACGCAACCGGCAGCTTTGGACCAACCTGCATGACCGCGTGGCCGAATATGCGCCGTTCTTGAGGACACAGGAGCACTCCGCTCAAATTCAACGCGCCGTCTTGAAGGGATATGAGGCGGAGTTCCGCAAAGGCGACATCAACCTTCTCACATGCACAACGACCATGGAGATGGGCGTCGATATCTCAAATGTCGGCGTCGTTGTGAATACAAACGTCCCTCCGTCGGTTTCCAACTATCGCCAGCGTGTGGGACGCGCCGGTCGACGTGGCGAGGATTTTGCCTTCGCAGTGACATTCTGCCGGGACTTGCCGTGGGACAAGCAGACTTTTCGCGACCCACTGGGATATCTGGGCGCGTCTATTGCCGCTCCTGCGGTGCGCCTCGATAGCGCCGGTCTGGTTCGGCGGCATGTCCATGCGGCTTTGCTCGGGCAGTTTTTGCGCGGCGAACCCCATGGATTCAAAATTAGAACGACCATTGGCGGATTCTTTGGTGCCACCGCGCCAACAATTAATTCCGAAACCCGCGCCACTCAGTCAACCGATGGCCCCGAAGCCAGCGCCATCCCGCCTGAGGGGGAAAATCCCCCGGTTGAGCGTTTCCTGGCGTGGCTAGCCAAGCTCGACGATGACGCAACCGCCAAACAGATCAAAGAACTGATCCGCGACACCGCTCTCAAGGACGAACGGCTCGACAGCCTGACCGCTGAAACCGGCGAGGCTCTGAAGAAACTCTTGAAAGCCTGGAGGGAGGAATATCAGTCCCTACTGGACGTGGCGGCAGCTGCCGTCGGTCGTGAAGATTTTCACAAGGCGTTGCTCCTTAACGCCAAGCGCATGTACCATGAGTATTTACTCGGCGAGATTGCGCGCCGGGGCTTTACCCCCGCTTACGGGTTCCCCGTCGACGTCGTCACGTTTGAGCATTTGGCCGGCCATCTGCGTGAGACCCAATCAAGCAGCGAGACGATTACTTACGGGGATATTCGTGGTGCTGCGTCCCGCGACTTAAACAGCGCGATCCGTGAATACGCCCCCGGCAACGAACTGGTGATTGACGGTCTGGTGCATCGCAGTGAGGGATTGAAACTCGCCTGGGCCGCTCAAGCCGACGAATCGGGCATCGAGGATTTACGTTGGCTCTGGAATTGTGCGGACTGTGGTGATTTCGGCCTCGCCCGCAACCAACCTGCGGCCTGTCCGACCTGCAACAACCGGGGCAAACTGGGATGGCGCAGAACAATTCGCCCGGCTGGTTTCGTGGGAGAAAGAAGTCCTCACACCAGCTACGAAAGCCTTGGCCATGTGCCGATGGAGCCCGTAAAGCTAAATGCCGGTCGAGCGAAGTGGCACGCCTTACCAGACGGAGCTATGGGGCGCCTGCGCGCCGATCCGGCTGGATTGGTCATCACCCAAGGTTCTGGCGCTAACAGGATGGGTTATGCGCTTTGTCTCGCGTGTGGTCGCGCAGTTCCCGAGATTGAGGCTGGAGATCAAGGATTTAACGTTGGTCTACCGCAGGGCTTCAAGGAGCACCGGCCGTTAAGTCCCTTGCGTGGCAAGAAGAACAAGGACGTGCGTTACTGCCCCGGTGGCCAACCTGGCAGCCTGCAAGCGCAAAGACATTTGCGCTTGGTGCATGATACGTACGCCGATGTTTTTGAGTTGCAGCTACCGGCCGACGTAACAAGCCGAGCCACAGCTTTCGCGCTTGCCGCAGCCTTGCGTGAGGCTTTGTGTGAAAAGCTAGGTTGCGAGACGCGCGAAATTGGCGTTGGGGCTGACTATTCGCAAAGCACGACGAAGGAGCGGCGCGTCAGTGCTTTTCTTTTTGACCGAGCCGCTGGGGGCGCCGGCCTCACCAGCCGCTTGGTCGAGTTTGCAGACTATTTCAATCCTTGCCTGAAGCGAGCCGCTGAACGTCTGGCTTGCCGTGAAGAATGCGCCTCAGGCTGCCCGAGTTGCATTCTGCGCCCGGATATTAGCTTGCCGGAATTGGATTTGGACAGACCGGCAGCTCATACGCTCGCTCAACGGATGCTCGCGGGACTTAATCTGCCGGACGAGCTGAAAGTATTCGGGGCGAACACACGTCATCTTGGTATCGCCTTGCCTGATTGGCTTGACCGGCAGCATCGCGAGGGCAGACTCCGTCGAGTCACGCTATTCCTGCACGGACATCCCGGTGAGTGGGATCTGGATAGCTGGGAAATCAATCGTTTGGCGGCGAAGATGGCCTTGGGCGGCGTTACCCTGGCGGCATCCGCTGCTGCGCTCGCGGCCTGTGATCTGACCAATCAGTTGGCCTTGCACCGGCTTACCAGCCATGCCTCCCTGGCTGTCATCGCAAACGCCCCCAAAGCCGGGGACCATCCGATTTTGGCGATTATTGGCCTGGACGAAAGCGATATCGGCGTTGCCGCGACGTCCCCTGAAGACGCCATCCCAGGGCTGGATTGGGGTAGCGGGGACAGTTTGCCGCTGCTACGCGGTCCAGCACCCAAGATGCCCGCGCAGCAAGCCGTCTCCAGCGAGGAGATCATTCAGATTAATACCGGGAATGCGAAGATGATCAGGCTGGGCGACGCGCTTGACGGTTCCGTCTCGACATTCGGCAAGGCGTTTTGGTCGCAAATCCAAAAAGCGTGGCCTCAGGCAACCGACAGGCTGAGACAGAACAAGGTAACCAGCGTCACCTACTCTGACCGCTATCTCGTAACTCCGCTTGCGTTGCGCCTGCTGCGTCAGGTTCTTGATGCGCTGCCGGGGCAATTGACCGGTAAGACGGTTATCAGCACATCGCGTTGTGAACCATCTCAACAATCCTCGGCACTTCACCATAACTTCCCGGAAAAGCAGGAAGAGGTGATGAAGAACCTGTTTCAGGAGGCGTCTATTCGCATCCTAGGTCGACATGAACTAAACCATGCACGAGAAATGACATTAACGCTTGGCAGTGGCGAGACCTTGCGTCTTTGGCTCGACCAAGGCTTTGGCGGGTGGCGGACTTCACGTCACACCCCCCACGATTTCAGAAAGGATGCTAAAATCCAGGCCCTGGCAATCCGGCAGGCGGCTTTCGACGTGCAGCGCCAGACAGACGCGGAACTGCCGGTGGTGATCGACTTCTCCGAGATGAATTGAGCTTTATGAGATGCCATCAAATCGGAATGTTAGAGCGCCGCGGGAAGATCGGGCCACAAGCACCCCGGGGGTCAACCTGATGGTGCTGTGGGAGGAATATCGCGCCGGGCATCCGGAAGGAAGCATTGCCAAACAGAGAAGTGCTCCGGTGTGCAAAATAGCGGATCGACACCTCTGTGGGACGGCCTTCTGCGTTGAGTTACCGTGTTTTATGGCTCCAAAATAGGGGCGGTTGGATTGGTGTTTGTGTCCCCGGCAATCAGTCTTTATTGCAGACGAGGGCACCTTGTCGGGTGCCCTCATTAGATTGCAATCAATTGCACGCTCGCGTGCGGGAGATGCCCCCCGATCAGGGCTCGTCCGTAGACGGCGGCGGTAACGGCTCCTCCTCCGGTGGCAGAGGTTTGGCCGGTTTCAGCCACACCACATCGTCCCAATCGCCGACAAAGCGCTCAACACGGACCGGCGGATGACGGCGTTTACGGGGCCTCGCGGATTTGTCCGGTTCATCTGGAGGTTTGGACATTTCGGCACCTTACAACAACGGCTCGATATGACGTACATGCACCTTGGTCACGGCGCCCAGCGCATCCACCAGAGATTCGACCCGCTGCGTCTCCGTCTTGGTCCAGACCAGATTTGCCCCCAGGTTCTCAAGCGTGGCGTCGGCCTTGGCCTTGATCAGGTGCAGGTCGCGCAGCATGTCGCTCACTCGCAGAACGGCCCCCTCCAGATCGCTGAGCAGCGCCTGTTGCTCCTCCGAGCCCACCGCCTCGATGATGTCGGGCTTGGTGTCCTGCGAGGTGGCGGGGCGGCGTTCATAACCGGTCTGGTGGCAGGCCACGCCCAGCAACCGTTCTCCAAACATGGGGGTCTTCAGGCCCGGAAAGAGCAGATTTGTGCGGTCAAGCTCGTACAGGCCATCTGCAAGGTAGGTGCCCAATTCGCCGGGCACGAAAGACAGCTCGTCACCGATATCGATGGTGACCTCGAAGCTGTAACGGCGGCCAGCAGGGAAGATCATTGGTTGGCACCCCCCGGGATACGGGTGACGGTGATGTGAGACGGAGCGGAGACGCGCAACGTGATGCGCGATTTGATCGACGTGTCGAACACGGACACAGACACGTCGGCGGATAACGGCGTCTCGTCCTCGTTGAGAGACATCGTCTTAGTATCCGGAGCGGCAAGACGCAGCGGTGCGGTGAGGACCGTATAAGTCGTCTCGCCCACGAGAAGGCTGTCACCGTTTTCGACAGAAAGTAGCAGGCTCAAAGTTCAGTCTCCTTTGGAAGTGGAGAGGTGAACGTAACTCCGCGCCGACCGATGGCAATGAGAATACGCTCTGTAATTACGAAATAAATTGATTGAAAACAATGACTTGTTCTGATTATAATTGTTGCGACTTCAGTGGGCACGGGAAGTATGCCTTTGCCAGTCCCACCCCGCGCGTTAGGCTCTGCCCATGTGCGGACGTTTTGCCACCTACACGCCACCAGAGGCAATTGCGCGGCTGGTCAAGGCAGTAAACCCGGTGCCGAACCTGGCGCCGAGCTGGAATATCACCCCCAGCCAGAAGGCCATAGCGGTGCGGCGTCACCCCAAGACCTGGGAGCGGCACCTGGATCTTCTGACCTGGGGCTTCGTGCCGCACTGGGCCAAAGACCCGAAGACCGAGCGCAAGCCGATCAACGCCCGCGCCGAGACAGTGGCCACCTCACCCATGTTCCGCGCCGCCTTCGCGCATAGCCGCTGCCTGGTCCCGGCCGATGCCTATTACGAGTGGCAGGCTGCGCCCGACGGCAAGCATCCCTTTGCCTTTGCCCGGCGGGACGGGGCACCGATGATGCTCGCGGGCCTATAAGACATCTGGCAAGGGGAAGATGGTACCAAGCTGCGCAGCTTCACGCTCATCACCACCACGGCGAATGACACAGCCCGCCCGATCCATGACCGTATGCCCATGATCATCGAGGCAGAGGACTGGCCGCTATGGCTGGGGGATGTGGAGGGTGACGCCCGGGCACTGCTGCGCCCTACCGGGGACCGTGCTGCGCGCCTGACCCGTGAGCCGCCGCGTGAACAGCCCGGTCAACAATGACGCGACCCTACTGGAGCCGGGTTAGGCGGTATTTTGCTGTTTTTGCCTTCACGGGTACCGTGTGCCGCACATGCATCGCCGCCCGCAGCTAGGGTGCCTGACTTCGGAATGGCGTTTCGAATATTGCGTTTATTCAGGCGGAGCTGTATAAGCTAAAATTCAATCTAGGCGATGACACAGGAGGGATAAATCGATGTCTGCGTTTGCAAAACAGCTCGGCGATCGTTTACCCGATCCCGGTGAACGTGCCGCCGCCAATCAGTTAAGGCGTATTTTGGCATCCCAGGCAGGGGACAACAAAGAGCGCCGCCTGAAAATCGTGCCGGAAGAAGGCCAGACGGCGGAGATTGTCCTAACGCCCGGCCTCTCGGATCTATTGATTGAACTTCTGCGGCATATCGGAGCGGGGAATGCGGTTACGCTCGTCCCCGTGAGCCAGATGCTGACGACCCAGCAGGCAGCAGACATCCTCAATGTCTCCCGGCCCCATCTCATCTCCCTGATCGAGAAGCGTGCAATTGATTGCACGCGCGTTGGTCGGCATCGTCGAATTAAGGCCGAGGACCTCTTTGCATACAAGCAAAGGCGGGATGACGACCGTGCCGCGGCACTGTCGGAGCTGGCTGAGTTGGATGCAGACTTGATCTGAGGCGCGCCATGTTTGCCAACCGGTTCACGGCTTTTGTCGACGCTTGCTCTTTGGTGCCAACCCTGAACCGGAATCTGCTGCTCTCCCTGGCGGAAGCGGATTTTTTCCGGGTGAGATGGTCAGAGCGTTTGCTCGATGAGACAGAGGCCGCGATCGTCAAGATCGCCGCGGCAAAAGCAATACCTGACGCCAGCGACAGGGCGCGACGCGCTCGAACAGCCATGGAGCGGGCATTCCCAGATGCGATGGTGACGGGGTACCAACCTCTAGCGGCAGGACTTATTGGGCTTCCCGATCCAGATGATGCCCATGTCATCGCCGCCGCCATCAAGACACGGGCTTCGGTCATCGTCACGGAAAACCTCAAGGACTTCCCCGAGACGGTATTGGCTCCGCTCGACATGGAGGCAAAATCCGCAGACGAGTTCATAGCCGATACCATTGGGCTTGACCCAGGCCGGGCGGTGGCGGCAGTGCGACAAATGAGGCAGCGGCTTAAGATGCCGTCAAAGACGGGTGAAATGCTGTTACTCGATATGGAGGCGGCAGGGCTCACCCAAACGGTTGACGCCTTACGAGAGCATGTCCTGTCGTTGTGATTGAGCCAATGAGGGGCCGGAGCGGCCTGTCTCCTCGCGCGCGTCCAACTCGAAACAGCAAACACCAGCGTTGGCAGTGGCTGCCGCAGTTACCGACCCGAAGCAGAAGTTCGATTTGCGTCCAATCGCGCGATCGGCCAAACTCATCTTTGGTCACAGAGTTACAATGGCGAGCCTCGAAACTTTGGCAGTCAACACGAAATGAAATACAAAGAAAACCACTACGTTCCATGTTGGTATCAAGAGCGGTTCTTGCCCACCGTCGGAGAGCGCAAGTTCCGGTACCTCGATCTACGCCCAGAACAATTTCGTGATTCACAGGGAGTTTTTCGTACGAAGACGGCTCTAAGACGATGGGGGGCGGATTTTTGCTTCAAAGAGACCGATCTCTATACGGTTAAATATGGCCACTACGAGTCGACCGACATAGAGAAATTTTTTTTCGGGAAGGTCGATGACGAGGGGCGACAGGCTGTCGATTTCTTTTCTCGCTATGAAACTTTTCATGATTTGCGGGAAGATATGTCGCCCGAAAGGGCATTTCGTTCTTTACTGACGTATATGAGTATTCAGAAGTTCCGTACGCCAAAGGGGTTACGTTATCTGTCGGCACTTATAGACGAGTCGGACAAGAACGCTCTCTTGCTTCAGATGCAGCGGCTACAGAATATGCATTGCGCGATCTGGACAGAAAGTGTTTGGGCGATTGCTGGTGCTGACCATACCGACACTAAATTTATCGTCACAGATCATCCTGTCACGGTCTATAACCGCGAGATTTTTCCGGGTAGTAATTACGCAAAACAATATACAGATCCGGACATTCGGATGAACGGCACGCACACGTTTTTTCCGCTGAGTCCTCAGCGAATTCTGATTTTGACAAACTTGTCATGGGCTAGGAACCCATATAGCGACGGCAAGAAGGTGCGTCCTAATCCTACACTTTTTCGCCCTGCGATGTTCAACTTTACTGATATTCAAACAGGCAGACAGCTTAATGAAATCGAAGTAAACCAGGTCAATTACATCATGAAGCGGCGGGCGAATAGATACGTCGCGGCGGCGCAGGAGGAATGGCTCTATCCTGAGCGGAAAATCCCCTCGGATCACTGGCGGAAGCTCGATGACCGCTATTTACTTATGCCTGATCCCCGCTGTTTATACTTGGGGGGCGAAATCTTTATCGGCTACAAAGGCGGTGGCAGCACGGCTTTCGATGAGTACGGCCGCCGGCCGTGGCAAAGGGATTATCGCAGTAAAGTAGATGTAACGGAATCGCGTACCCTTTATGCATTTCAAGGGGAATATGCTCGCCTGTTCGGGCCGAAGCGGCGCGGAATGAGTGATAAATTGGGCGAAAAACGAGAAAACTATGATAGCCCCAACTATCACCAATATCACCTCGACCTCGAGAAGAAACATCTTCCGGCTCACCTCAGGTCCCGGCGCGATGGTCGTGCGATTTAGGCGCAACACGTGGGGAGCGCGCATAGTTTTTCCTCTTCATCTCCCTCCGCGCGAAGGCAATGAATTACGCGACCGTCAATCCGAAAGCGGGCCGGGAGCCGTCGGGCAGCTTTTGGAGTGGACGAACTCGAAAGCCGATATATGTCGGAAGGCTAGGCGTGCACGGCATTCTCGATGTTGCGTATCAAGGACCGATTGCGTCCCGGCATGTTGGCCGTGACTTCGATCGTCTCGTGCGAGATCCTGAGATCGACAAAGGGCTTCGGTTCGACCGGAAGGGCCGCCTGCACGTCATGCACCATGACCACCTTCAGATGGGTTCTACCCTGCTGCGAGGCGTAGAACGCACGGGTATGTCCTTCAATCAGGACCGGACCTTGTTGCGTCATTTCCGCGACCGGCGGCGTGATGATGCTCTTGGAACCGTCAGGTAGATAGTAGCGGCACGGCGCGAACAGCTCGATGCCGGTCTCGCTTAATTCTTCAACAAGCCTGGCGACCTGGAGAAGCTTGAACTCCTTTACGCGAGTCTGGCTGACCCGCAAGCTCGCATCGAGCGCTAAGTCACAGATCTCAAAGCGCGCTTTCTCGTAATAGCGCACCGTCGTCAACGCGGTGAACAATTCCTCGCGCTGCATTGGCTCGATCTTGAACTGATCAGTCGGAAGCGGTGAGCTTACCGCACCGATCTGCTCGGCAAGCCCGGAACCCAAGCTGTTGATGATCGGCAGATCATCTTCGCTGGTATAGATTCGGATGATCTCGGTCTTGTATTGGAAATCCTCGCCGACCGCGCCTCGCTCGGAGCTGATCACAGCCGTTGCGTCACTGCTTGGATAATCAACCAAGATGCCAGTGAAGGCGATGACACATTCCTTGACTTCACAGCCCATCGATCGGAGCAAGGCGCGGCGCTTGACCTCATCGTCCGCTTGATTGGCAGGTGAGGCGCCCGCTGCCATACGCACTTGGACGCCGCGCCGGATAGCGGCGGCAAGGGAAGGAAAGATGAACCACAGCCAATAGGTCGAGACGTCGGAGATCCAGATCGTCGAGCGCGCCTCGGCAAAGGCATGGACGTAGCCGTGCAGCCGCTCGTCAAATCCTTCGAACCGCTTGGCAGCGCGGTGGCGCCCAACGACCTCGCGCTCGCCGGCGACGAATTTGCGCATAGCGGTAACGCCACTGTTGAACAATGTCTGGCGGAGGTCCGGCGTCATCAGCCCAAAGTCGGTTGCAGCGACCTCGCCGATGTCGATCTCGACCGGATAGATGCCATCCTGAAGCGATTGTTGGATTTGGGTTGCAGACGTCACCAATGTGTCCGCGACACCCAGCGCATAGTCCAAGACGCCCTTGAATTCAGTCGACCGCGGTGACGGCTTGGACTTGAGCCGGAAGGCCAGCGTTTTTTCCGCAAAGCGCCCCATGTGACCCTTGCTTTGCGGAAACACGAAGGTCGGCAGATTACTGACGGCACCGCCATCGACCAGCACAGAGGCACCGATAGTCACCGGCTGGAAAAAGACAGGGATCGCGCAGGAGGACTGCACAGCGAGTGCTACTGATTCGTCGGGCGTGCTTTCGTGGCTCCACAGCTTTGGCTGTTTCTGCGCAACATCGGTTGCGACGATATAGAGGGGAAGTGCCAAGTCACGGAAGTGAATCGGCCGTTCAGGCAAGTCGCGTCCTTGCTCAGATAAGACTTCACGCAGGTTCTGTTCAATCCAAACATAGAGCGCGCTGCTGCTGTGCATGCCGCCCGCATCGATTGCGTCGAGCCACTTGCTTTTCCCCAAGCGCAGCATGCCTGCATAGAAGGGCAATCCACTCTTCTTATAAGGAGCCTTGTCAGCCTGCGGTGGCTTCACCAACGCTGCAAAGTCGGTGTTGAGCATGCGCGTACAGATCGAAGATGCTGATGCGCCCGCAGCGATCAGCGCTGCCACTACTGAGCCGGCCGAGCTGCCGGCGACTTCGCTGAAGCGAATACCGGCGGCGACTGCTGCCTCATACGCGCCGGCATAGGCTGCGCCCTTGACGCCCCCGCCCTCAAATGCCGCCATGCAATTGGAGAAATATAAGCTTTTCAATGTCCACCTTCGACAATTGGCCGGATCGCTGCGATCGCTTTGTCTGCAACGGCATGCGGCTGATAGCGCTGCAACCCCTCGACGACTTGCTCTCGATTGTGGGGGTTTTTTAGAATTTCATGCATCAAGGCAAGCACTCCGGCATCAAAGCTCAGATTCAATTTAGCGCTATAAGCAAGAAGCCGCGAACATTGCATGACTGGAAACGGTAAATGGCTCGAGTTGAACGACAGGCATCGGCGCTGGATCGCACTTAACATGCCAGCATCAAGGATCGCCGATGTCTTTCCAGCTTGTGCTGGAAAATAAAGCGCCGCATTGATGTTGAAATCGGCCGTCTGTAGCAGGCTGTCAAATGAGACCGGCATGAAAAGCGTGCGAATCAGGAAGGTTTCGTGGAGCGGCCAGATATCAAAGGGGACCGGTCCTGCAGAGCTCTGCACCCCGCCAAACATAGTTGGACGAATATCAGCCGGGAGCGCTGCGATCAGTTCATCAATGCCGACGTCGGCGGCGACAAGATCAACGTCGCGAGGGCTAAGTGTACCATATGCATGCGCCGCCAGCGTATCGCGCAACCATCCACCAAAAACGCAGTAACGCACACCCAACTTCTCAAGCCTCGCCAGCAGGTCCGCCAAGCGCTGGCTGGCGGTCAGCACTGATGCGAATTCCACATCCGCGCATTCGACCTCACGCGTTCCCTCCAACAGCACCGGCGGCACGTAGCTGCCTGCCACCAGTTGCACTTCGATGCGGCCGATATTGGGCATCCACTCAGAACGTTGAATTTTGCGGTGCACGATACGCCTAAATCCCTTGGTGCTTGCCCACCAGCATGGCGGCGAGTCTACTATAAGGGCAAGCTCAATGCCCGCGCCAGTTGCAACTGCATCCAAGTTTTATCGCACCGATCGTCCGGCTGCCCACGCTCGCTCGCCTCCCGTCCAAAACTACGAGAACCGATGCCCAAGCGCAGAAAAAATGTTTGTCAAGCAGCAGGAAATCAATCAGGAAATGCCTGTACGCACGGCAACTTTCTAGACTAGCCTAAGCCTGCTTGAACGGCAACAATGGGCGCTTAATCGCCACCATCAGCAAGGGCCTGATTTGCACTTGATTGCACGGCAAGGCCAGGCGTTAATTTGAACCGCCTGGGCTTGCCTGGTAATTCTTGCCCCTGATGATCGCGACCGATCGTGGTGCCGTGAAATCAACGCGCGCCAAATTGCCCTGACCACGAATACCGACGCGTACGACGACGCTGGGCGCGATTTCAACCCCTTGGCCATCATCAATCAGGGGGAATTCGCACCCATCACGGTCGCGCCGGATGGTGAATGATTGGGGGGTATCGACCTTGGTGACGGTGAACCGCTCATCGCCAACATAAAAATCTTCGCCAGGACGGAAAGCCAAACCCAGCCCCATGCCTTCTCTCCCTCAACTACGGCTCAGGCCCAAGCCTAATGACAAGGCGCGACAATGTCGATGCTAAAGGCGCGTAAAGGATAAAAGCCCCAGCGACGGAAGCAGCAGTTAGCAATCAATTGCACGCGCTCCCGGCGCATCTCTACCCGAAAACACATCACCACTCAGGATAATCGTCGAGAATGTCTTCGTAGCGCGTGCGGCCTTCGACAATGTTGACCATGTCGAGGGCAAGGCGCTCAATCTCCCGGCGCAGCTCCAGCCGGTCGAGGAAGCTCCGCGGGATGGCCTCAACGCCCCACATCGCGCCGAGTAGATTGCCGGTGATGGCGCCGGTGCTGTCGCTGTCACCACTGTGGTTCACGGCTAGGCGCGCGCCATGGGCGAAATCGCTGGCCACCAGCGCGCAGCAGAGCGAGATCGCTAGGGCCTCCTCGGCAATCCAGGCACCGCCCAGGCTTTCCAACTCCTGGGGCGAGGGCACGCCCCGCGCCGCCAAGGCGCGGGCGGCATGTACGGCGTTTCGAACTTCCACGGCATCCCGATCCTCAGCGATATGCCGGTCGGCGAGCTTCATGGCGTCTTGCAGCGAGGCGCCACGGCACAAGGCACCGATGACCACCGCGAAATACCCGGCGGCGAGATGGCCGGTCGGGTGACCGTGGGTGATGGCAGCGGCCTCACAGGCCTGTTTGAAGATATGGTCATCAAGAACGAACAGCCCGACCGGCGCCACACGCATGATCCCGCCGCAGCCCTTGCTGTTATTCAGGGCTTTTTCTGAGGAAACGTTGCTTGTCGCTGCGCGCAAGGCGCTCAGGCAGGTGTTGCCCGGTGCACGGCGGGCGTGCAGCTGGGGGCATTTGAACAACCAGCCATCGGTGCCGACCTCGAAGGGCAGGCGCTCGTTCTGGGTCAGCAGCCAGCGCAGATAGGCGTGATGAATCACGCCATTCACGCCGCAACTGCCTTTTAACTCGGCTCGTACCCAGGCGCGGATGAGCCCCTCCGCCGTGAACATGGTCATCTGCGTATCGTCGGTGATGGCGCCGAGTCCGTAGTCGCCCGGGGCGTAGTCCTGAATGCCATCGCGGCCATAATCAGCTACGATCTCGGACCAGGTGTCGAACTCCACAGGGGCGCCGAGGGCATCACCCACCGCGCCGCCGAGCAGGCAACCAAGGAAACGGGACGTCAGGTCAGGCAAGCATTCCTCCCAGCGGCGCGTGAGGTGCCGTGCCCGATACGTCTGCCGCCGGTGCGAGAAGCACACTCAAAAGATGATGTTAAAACAGATTAACCTCTGTTCAGTTGTGGTGGCAATTCTCCTGGGGGACTGTCAGCACGGCGCTACGGCGTTCAGCAAGCGGCAGCACCACAAGATCAAGGCTTGGGATAGTCGCGATTTGCACTTGATTGCACGACACAAGCGGATGCACTGCCTCCGTAAAGCGCCCATCCGGCACGCACCTCGGGAGGTCTGGTTTGAGCCGCCGGGGTATTAGCTCCGAGAGGTTTCAAGCCCACAGCAATTCGAGTGACCAGCCCCCCCACACCGTAGGCGTCCCCCCCCTGAACAACCACCGTTGCGCCGTGATTGCGCCGTTGCACCTTGGGTCATGGCGCGGCGCTTTGCGCCACCCCCATGGGTAACGGCAAATCGATGATGGCGCAGGTCGTTTTGCGCCATTGGTGCGCCGTTGAAAATCGGTCATGGCGCACTCCCCGTGGGACGCTTGTCTTTATCCACGCGCAGCCCGGTCCTGGATTTGCGCTGCTCGGGATCGTCATAGCTCTCAGGATAAAGTGTACCATTCCTAAGCCAGGTCTTGATGATCTCGCGCCCCTGCTGCTCGGTCTTCTCCGGACTATAATGCTTCACCACCCGCCAAGCAGCACGATCATCCCCGGCACTAGAGGCACTTGAGTACCGCGAACCATTTGGTAGCCCCTCCTCGATCTGATCCAGGATGCGGTTGATCATGACCGTATCCAGCCCGTCCCAAATTTTCGGGGGGCTCCAGGGTTCAACAGTCTGAACCTCATCGCCTTCAGGATAGAGGTCAGTACCGTTGTTCAGGGGCACACTAACGAGCTTGAACCACTTCGCCGCAGTGGATGCAGGCGCAATGTTCACCTTGCCGCTATCCATGCGGATATAGTGCCGCCGCTCATCCTCCGGTATGCTGAACTGCTTGGCCTCTTCCGAGGTCATCTGTGTCAGCGTATAGACCAGCCGGGCCGCGTCCTTCATGGCCGACGCACCACGCCCACTGTCAGCGTTGCCCGCCATGGACGACCCCTTTCGGGTGTGGTGCAGAGCGTCTATTGCGCAGTTCTTCTCGATCGCCAACTTGGTGAGCAAAGTGCAGACATAGTCCACGGCATTGTTGTCGTTCTCCTGAAGTCCGTGCGATTTCACGAACGGATCCAAGGAGATGACGTCAATCTTGTGTTCATCAACCATCGCTCGCAAATCCCGCTCAAGCTTACCCACCGTCACGGTACCGTCTTTCATCTCCGCGAGGCGCAGCCCCTTTGGCGCCCACAAAAAGAGTCGTCCCTTCAGCTCCTTTCTGGAAATTTTATGATGCTTCGTAATTGCCAGGATGCGCCGCTGCAGCTCAACCAGATCATCTTCAAGCGAGACAAACAGAACGCGGCAGGGCTGGAACACGCGCTCTCCGGTCAGGTTACGCCCCGACGCCAATGACACCAGCTGCACCAACCTAAGCGCTGTTTTGCCTACCCCACCATCAGCCAGAAGCGACGACAGGAAGCGGCGGCAGAAAATGTGCCCCAACAACCATTCCCGAGGAGGGATCTGCCCCTCGTCATCCCCGGCGTCCCAGCAAATTGGCGCGCAGGATTTAGTGGAGGTGAACACCTCGGTCATGCCGCCCGCCGCGCCAAGGATACTCTCAGGTGCCATCATTCCATCAGGCGGCATAATCCACCTCCAGGGCCTCAAGCCAATCCTTGCCCGTTGGCGGCCGCTGGATGACCACATCACACGCCTCCTCACACCAACGCGCAGCACAGGCCCGGGCGGCTCGCAGCCCTCCCCCGGTATCATCGGCGTCGGCAAAGATGGTCAGCGCGGAAAGCCCCCGCAGCACCGGAAAGCTTGAAATCCCTCCTGCCGAGCCACAAGCCCAAACCGGTGCCCATGTGGCACGCTGCAGGACGGCCAAGCCGTTTTCAATGCCTTCGGTGATACCAAGCCCCTGCGTCACCTCTTCATCCGCGCTCAGACGGATCACACCGGCGGTGCCGAGCATCATTTTTGCCGGCGTTACGGGCGCCTTGCCACGACCATCGGGGCGAATAAACGTACGATGGACGCCGACAGGCTGGTTTGTCACCGGGTCAGTCATCAAGGCAATCATGGCCGGAAGCCGCTCAGACCTGCGTGGGCAAGCGGGGTGGAACTTCAGCGGAGCACCCGGCTGATGCCGCAATCCACGGCTGCGCAAATAGGCCTCCACAGGGGTTTCGGATGGCGCAATCGCTTCCCCCCAGATCACCCGCGCCTGTTCCTGCCCCCGATCTTTAGACGCCTGGCGCGCCCGCTGGCTGATGGGGGCCGGCAAAGATGGACGCGGCGCATGGCCAAGCCAATTCAAGGCCCAGTGCCACGCCTCTTGGCGCCCGCAATTTTGCGTGCAGGCGATAAGATCAAGAGCGTCACCGCCGCGTCCAGCCTCATGATCAAACCAACAGCCACGCTTAGGCCCGGCAATGGCAACGGCCAGGCTGCCGCGGCTGCGAAAACGCCATTCGGTACGCCCCTTATAGGTAGGAGCCAAACCCAGCAGCTGTGGCGCCAGCGTCTGCATATTGGCTCCCACCGCGTGGGAGACTTCGCGCATGCCCTGGGTCACGTCAGACCCTCCGTATGATCTGCGAGGTGGACGCGAAATTGGCTGTTAGAGCCGAGGATCACATGCCGGCGCGCGGAAGCCGCCAGCTTATGCCGTGAACAGGCATTTGGCTTTTTGTGCATCGTTTGTCTCCGATGCCGTCCCACATGGCTCGCGCACTCAGCCTCTCGCTAACTGTGCAGGCTCACCTGACAGCTACCGACGACGCACCTCACCCACGAGCAAAATGGGCGGCGGCGCTTTACTTGATGTTGGACTTGCGGGGTTTTTGCGGACGGATCTGTGCCGTCGGCTGCGCATCGAGCCAGGCGAGACCTTTCTCGATGTTGATGAGCGTGCGTGCGCCCACCTTCACCGCCCTCAGGTGGCCGTGGCCCAGAGCGTCATACGTGGCGCGCCGGCCCATCCCCGTCAGGATGCACCATGTGTCAATCGTGCCGTATTTCGGTGAGACACCCGCCGACACGGGCTCAAAAAGAGGCTTCATGGTTGGCCTCCCTTTGCTCTTTCAGCCCCGCAATCGGCTGATGACGAACAGCTGCAGATCCGCTCAGCCTGCGGCTGGCGATCTCCCAGGTGTCGATCTTCTGGACGTCGTGGAATGGAGCTACAAAAGCGAGCCGCTTCAGATTCCGGCCGCAGAGCTTCCTTGGGTAACTATGCCCTTTCACGTTGCACCCTCCTTGGTAGCAATAAAATAGGACTTCGGCGCTGAACCTATAATGCGATCTTAATATCGCTGTAAACTACCTGATTGGATCGCGACGATGTCGTTCCGTATTCGTTGCATATTAGCCTCCTGCTGAAGCGCAGAACGCCGCCCACTCCTCCATCAGCTTGCGTCGACGATCGAGCAGGTCACCGCGCTGGTAGGCCGCCACGGTCTTGTTGCCGATGACATGCGCCAGCGCGGCCTCGGCAATGTCGGCGGGCTGGCCGGTCTCGGCCGCCCAATCGCGGAACGTGCTGCGGAAGCCGTGCGCGGTCAAATCATCCCGCTTCATCCGGCGCAGCAGCGCCAGCATAGCCATGTTGGACAGCGGCGCATCCTTCTTCCCGCCTGGGAAGACATAATCGACCTCATCCATCCGCAGCCCCTCCGCAGCATCCAGCACCGCCAGCGCCTCGGCCGTGAGCGGCACGCGATTCTCTCGCCCGGCTTTCATCCGGTCGCCCGGCACGGTCCACACCTTGGTCTCACGATCAATCTCGCTCCACTTGGCGCCGATCACCTCGCCGGTCCGCGCCGCTGTAAGGATGGCAAAGCGTAACGCCAGCGCGCCCACCCCCTTTTCCTTGTCCAGCGTCATCATGAAGCTGCTGATCTCCTGCCAGGGCAGCGCGGCATGGTGCTCGACCTTGGCCACCTTGGATTTCTTAGGCAGCACGTTCTCCAGATGCCCGCGCCAGCGCGCCGGGTTCTCGCCCGCACGCCAGCCGTGCGTGGTGGCGTAGCTCAGCACCGCCTCGATGCGCCCGCGCAGGCGCGAGGCCGTCTCGGCCTTCTCAGTCCAGATCGGCTGAAGGATTTTGGTCACGTGGCCGGTGTCTATCTCGCCCACTGAGAGCGCGCCGGCGATCGGGTAGGCATAGGTAGTGAGCGTGCTCTCCCACTGTGCCGCGTGCTTCTCATTGCGCCACGCCGCCCGGTTGGCGGCGATGTACTTGCCCGCGCAGTCCTTGAAGGTGATCGCCTTGGCGGCCTCCAGCTTGCGGGCCTTGCGCTGGGCATGCTTGGCCTCCAGCGGGTCGATACCCTGCGAAACCTGCTTGCGGGCCTCCCTGGCCAACTCCCGGGCCTCCGAGAGGCTCACAGTGTGCAGCGCGCCCAGACCCATCTCGCGCGCCTTGCCATTGATCATATATCGATAGAGCCAGGACTTTCCGGTCTTGGTCGGCTTGCCGTCGGCGTCCAGCGCATTCGGGCCGACATGCAGCCAGAGCCCGCCACCATCCCCATACATGCCAGCCTTGTTGGCGTTCCTCACGGCTACCGGGGAAAGTTTTTCAAGAGCTCGGACCATCTTCCGCCAAACCTCCTACCCGCAATTCATCCCACAAATATGAGCGAGATGTACGTGCATGAGGACGCACGGTCAAGCAAGCCGACCGTTCAAAAACTTTGCAATTTCAGGGGGTTTGGTGATGGCCTTGCACTTAAGTGCAAGAGCTTCTGGCGGAGAGGGTGGGATTCGAACCCACGGTAGGCTTGCACCCACAACAGTTTTCGAGACTGCCCCAATCGGCCACTCTGGCACCTCTCCGGGGGGACGCTGCGGTGGGCTTATAAGCGGCGGGCG
>Ga0335083_10001195_pt1 | contig 36361 bp, 28 predicted proteins | sample Lox_Sample_42_FD_206716 | JGI IMG/M metagenome (GOLD analysis project Ga0335083, IMG submission 206716) | Soil microbial communities from Loxahatchee National Wildlife Refuge, Florida, United States - Lox_Sample_4.2 | ecosystem: Environmental > Terrestrial > Soil > Wetlands | place: USA...
CGCTCGGGCACGACTTCGTGCCGCCCCCGGTGCACGCCGGCGGCCTGCGCTACCACGGCGACTCACCGGTCGTGTCCGCGCTCGTGCGGGCAGGGGTCGTGCAGGCGCGCGCGTACGCGCAGAACGAGACCTTCGCGGCCGCCGTCCGCTTCGCCCGCACCGAGGGCATCATCCCGGCGCCCGAGCCCGCCCACGCGATCCGCGCAGTGTTCGACGAGGCGGCCGCGGCGCGCGAGGCCGGCGAGCCGCGAGTGATCCTGTTCGGTCTCTGCGGGCACGGTCACTTCGACCTGTCCGCCTACGACGCGTTCCTGGCCGGAGAGCTCGAGGACCCCGAGTTCTCCGAGCAGGAGATGGCCGAGGCGCTGGCCGGCCTGCCGGAGGCTCCCGCGATAGCCTGAGCCGCGGGAGGGCCGCGGCCGAACGGCGGCCTTCGTCGGGTCCAGCCGATCCGGGCGCGCCAGGCGCTTTGCAGGGCAGGCTGATTTGCAGGGGCCTCTGCCCGACCGTGGTACTACTTCCGTCTATGCCCCGCGCGATGTGGACGGGAGCCATCAGCTTCGGCCTGGTGACGGTGCCGGTGAAGCTGTACAGCGCACTGGACCGCAAGGCCGTGCGCTTCCACCAGCTGTCCGGGAAGACCGGTGTGCGCATCGCCCAGAAGCGGGTCGACCCGCAGTCGGGCGAGGAGGTCCCCTACCAGGAGATCGTCAAGGGCTACGAGATCACGCCCGAGCGCTACGTCGTGATCGCGCCGGCCGAGCTGGACGCGCTGGCGCCCCAGAAGTCGCGCACGATCGAGATCGAGGAGTTCGTCGAGCTGGCCCAGATCGACCCCGTCTACTACGACCATCCCTACTACCTGGCGCCGGGAGCGGGCGGCGCCAAGCCCTACCGGCTGCTACACGAGGCGATGAGGCAGGCCGGGAAAGTGGCGATCGCGCGTGTCGTGATCCGCTCGCGGGAGTCGCTCGTGGCGATCCGCCCGATGGGCGACGCGCTGGGGATGGCCACGATGATCTTCGCCGACGAAGTGATCGCGCCCGACAGTCTCGACGAGATCGCCGAGACCACCCAGGTCAAGACCACCAAGCGCGAGCTCGAGATAGCGATGCAGCTGGTGGATTCGCTGGCGACGAGCTTCGAACCCAAGAAGTACCACGACACCTACCGCAAGGAAGTCCTCGACCTGATCGAGCGCAAGGCCCAGGGCGAGAAGATCGCCGTCCAGCCGGCACCGGAAGAGGTGTCCGCCCCGGCGCCCGACCTGATGAGCGCCCTGAAGGCGAGCCTCGACGCGGTCCGCGCGCGCGAGGCCGGCGCGGTCGATGGTGAGGGCAACGGCGCCGCTCCCCGGAAACCCGCGCGCAAACCGGCGGCCAAGAAAGCCGCCGCCAAACCCCGCGCCAAAAAAACAGCGCCGTCCAGGCGCTAGCTGCCGGGAGCGGGCGTGCCGCGGGGGCACGCACGGGACGAGGCTGACGGGGGCAAGGCAGACTCGGGCAAGGCCGACTCGGGCAAGGCAGACTCGGGCAAGGCCGGAAGGCTGCGCTCCTACGGCGCCAAACGCGACTTCGCGGCCACCCCCGAGCCACAACCGGGAGCGACGGCGAGCGAGGGTTCGCACGAGCGCTTCGTGATCCAGGAGCACCACGCCCGGCGCCTGCACTGGGACCTGCGCCTCGAGCGTGACGGGGTGCTCTCTTCCTGGGCGCTGCCGAAGGGGCTGCCCGAGGCTCCCGGCGAAAACCGCTTCGCCGCCGCCACCGAGGACCACCCGATCGAGTACCTCGCGTTCGAGGGCGAGATCCCCCGCGGCCAGTACGGGGCCGGGACGATGACGGTGTGGGACACGGGCACCTACGAGTGCCTGAAGTGGGAACCCCGGAAGGTCGAGGTCGCCCTCCACGGCAAGCGTGTCCAGGGCCGCTACGCACTGTTCCCGATCGGGCAGGGGGATGCACCCAAGGACTGGCTGATCCACCGCATGGACCCTCCCGCAGATCCGTCCCGCGAGCCGATGCCCGAGGGGATCGTGCCGATGCTCGCCCGCCCCGGCGAGCTGCCCCGACCCGAGGACGGGTGGGCGTATGAGATCAAGTGGGACGGGGTGCGGGCGCTCGCCTACTGCCAGCCGGGCGAGCTGCGGCTCGAGAGCCGCAACCTGCTCGACATCACGGCCAAGTACCCGGAGCTGAGCGAGCTCTCACGCGCGCTCGGGTCCCGCAGCGCGATCCTCGACGGGGAGATCGTGGCGTTCGGCGCCGACGGGCGCCCGAGCTTCTCCGCGCTCCAGCAGCGCATGCAGCTCTCGGGCGCCGCGCAGGCGCGCCGCCGCATGAAGGACACACCCGTCACCTACGTGATCTTCGACCTCCTGTGGCTGGAAGGGCACTCGCTGATGGAGCAGCCCTACAGCGCCCGCCGCGAGCTGCTCGCGGACCTGCGTCCGGTGGGCTCGAGCCTGCAGGTGCCCGACTACCTCGTGGGCCACGGCCACGAGCTGCTGCAGGCCGTGGGCGAGCAGGGACTCGAGGGCGTGGTCGCCAAGCGCCTGGCGTCGACCTACCAGCCCGGCCGCCGCACGGGCGACTGGCTGAAGATCAAGCGCACCGGCCGCCAGGAGTTCGTCGTCGGAGGATGGCTCCCCGGCAAGGGCACGCGCTCGCGACAGGTCGGCGCGCTGCTGCTGGGCGTGCACGACGCCGACGGCTCGCTGCGCTACGTGGGGCGGGTGGGCAGCGGCTTCAGCGAGCGCGAGCTCGGTCGCCTCGCCGCCCTACTCGAGCCGCTGGCACGAGAGCGCTCCCCGTTCGCGGGCGCCGGCCCCCCACGAGGTGCCTTCTTCTGTGAGCCGCGACTCGTGGTGGAGGTGTCCTTCACGGAGTGGACCCCGGATGCCCGCCTGCGCCACCCGGTGTACCTCGGCCTGCGCGAGGACAAGGCCGCCAACGAGGTCGTGCGCGAGGACGCGCCCGCCCGGGGCACGACAGCCAAGGCAGTAACACGCGGGGCCGCCGCCAGGCCGGCGAAGGCTCCGAAGGCGAAGGCGAAGACGCCGAAGTCCCAGACGGCAAGGACCCCGAAGGCGAAGACGAAGGCCCTGCAGGCGAACACCCCCAAGGCGAAGGCGAAACGCCCGAAGGCGAAGGCGCAGGGCCCGGTGACACCGGGGAGCGGGTTGGGGCTCGAGTACACGCGCTCCGGAGCCCCGCTGGCCCACGTCGAAGGCCACGAGCTGAAGCTGTCCAACCTCGACAAGGTGCTGTATCCCGAGACGGCCTTCGTCAAGGGCGGCCTGATCGACTACTACGTGGCGGCTGCGCCGGTGCTGCTCCCCCACCTCGCCGGGCGCCCCCTCACCGTCACCCGCTGGCCCGACGGCGTGGACGGGAAGTCGTTCTTCCAGAAGCAGGCGCCCGCCCACCGGCCCGGGTGGGTGGCCACCGCGACCGTCCCCACCGAGCGCAAGCAGATCGACTACGTGCTCGCCGAGGACCTCGCGACGCTCGTGTGGCTCGCGAACCTCGCCGCCATCGAGCTGCACACACCGCTCGCACGGGCCGCGGCGATGCAGCAGCCGACGGCGATGGTGTTCGACCTCGACCCGGGCGACCCCGCCACCGTGATCGAGTGCTGCCGGGTGGCGCTGACCCTGCAAGGGACGTTCGAGCGCCTCGGCCTGCGGAGCTTCGCCAAGACCTCCGGCTCCAAGGGGCTGCAGGTGTACGTGCCGATCAACCGCCCTGACGCCTCCTACCAGCAGACCAAGGCCTTCGCACGCACGGTCGCCGAGCTGCTCGAGCAGAGCGAGCCGGACCTGGTGGTCTCGCGCATGACCAAGTCACGCCGCGCCGGGAAGGTGCTGATCGACTGGAGCCAGAACGACGCCCGCAAGACGACCGTGTGCGTGTACTCGATGCGGGCCACCGAGCGGCCCGGCGTGTCCACCCCGCTGGAGTGGGGGGAGGTGTCAGGGGCGCTGGACAGCGGCGAGGCAGCGCGACTGGCGTTCACGCCCGAGCAGGTGCTGGAGCGGATCGGTCGGCTCGGAGACCTGTTCGCGGAGGTGCTGTCGCTGGTGCAGGCGCTTCCGGACGCCTGAGGAGATCCTCAGGAGAACTCGGGCTCCTGCCACCAGGGCATCACGTCGGGGAGCCCCGCGCTGACTCGGTCCGGGAAGCTCGCGGGACGCTTCTCCAGGAAGGCGGTGATGCCCTCGACGGCGTCGTCGGACTGGCCGCGGGCGAGCATCCCCCGGGAGTCTGCCCGGTGGGCGACCATCGGGTGCTCGGCGCCGAGCATCCTCCACATCAGCCGGCGGGCCAGCGCCACCGACACAGGGGCGGCGTTGTCGGCGATCTCCCGGGCCAGCGCGCGGGCCTGGTTGAGCAGCTCCTCGGCCGGGTAGACGCTGCGCACGAGCCCACCTTCGAGGGCCTCCTGGGCGGAGAACACGCGGCCGGTCGCGACCCATTCCATTGCCCTGCTGATCCCCACCACGCGCGGCAGGAACCAGCTCGAGCACGCCTCGGGGATGATGCCGCGGCGGGCGAACACGAACCCCATCCGCGCCTGGTCGGAGGCCAGGCGCACGTCCATCGGCAGCGTCATCGTGGCCCCCACGCCCACGGCGGGGCCGTTGATCGCCGCGATCACGGGCTTGGTGGACTTGAAGATCCGCAGCGTGAGTTCGCCGCCGTTGTCGCGGGGCACCGGGTCGGACTCTCCGCGCTTGCGGTAGTCGAACGTCTCCCCGCCGCCGCCGAGGTCGGCGCCCGCGCAGAAGCCGCGGCCCGCGCCGGTGACGATCACGGCATGCACCTCGTCGTCGGCGTCGGAGCGGTCGAAGGCCTCCATCAGCTCCCGCCCCATCACCCCCGTCCACGCGTTCAGGCGGTCGGGCCGGTTGAGCGTGAGCGTGAGGATGCCCCCGTCCACTTCGTAGATGATCTCCTCGAAGCTCATGTAGAGCGGCAGCCTAGAGATCTCGCGCGCGCAGCTGCCGCTCGTAGGGGCCGTGGCCCGTGGCGCACACCGCTCCACAGCGAGCGCCCACCGCGAGCGCCTCCTCGATCGGCATCCCGGCGGCGAGCCCGAACGTGACCCCGGCCGCGAACGAGTCCCCGCACCCGTAGCCGTCCACCACCGGGCCGGGAGGGGGGATCGTGCCCCAGTGGCGGGCCTCGGATCCACGCTGCCGGTAGCTGCCCCCCTCGGAGCCTTCGGTCCTGACGACGGTGTCCGCCTCGCCTTCGGCGCCTCCGGCGACGCTCACCTCGTACTCGTCGCGCCCGCTGAGGATCAGCGCGTCGAGCTCCACGCCGTGCCCCAGCCCATGCACGGCCCGGGGGCTGGCGGTGAGCACCTTCGAGAACTCCCGCGCGCAGCGCAGCGCGTCGGGGCCGCCGGCGGTGAAGTAGATCCCGTCGAAGCGCCTGCCGCCCTCGAGGACGCTGCGGACGAGCTCCGCGGGCGGGTCGAGGCGCTCGCCGAGGGTGATGATCGTGCGCTCACCGTGCTCGTCGAGCAGGGTCACGGCGCGGCGGCTGGGAAGCTCGTCGGTGGCCACGTGGACCTCCACGCCGAGCTCGGACAGGCGCGACCGCGAGCGCCTGGCCGTCTCGTCGTCTCCGAGCGCCGTGATCAGCGTCGCCTTCCCGGCCAGGCGGGCGAGCTGCACGGCCGCCACGGCGCCCCCTCCTGCGGGCTCCTCGAAGGGATGGCTCGCGTGCACCACCTCGCCCGCCCGCGGGACCTCCTCCACGCGGGCGAACTGGACCCACTCGACATGGCCCACAACGGCCACCCGGGTCGCTGCCTCGTGCACGCCGGCCAGTCTCACACACGAGGCGCTGCACGAGGCGCCGGAGGCTCGGGCCGTGGCCCCACCGCGCGCCGCTCTGCGCCGTGAGAGGATGTCGGCGCACGCGAGGGCCCCGCTCAGCGCCCCAACGACAAGGAGCACCACATGCCAGACATCGAGTTCACGACGAGCCATGGCTCCACGCCCGGCTACCTGGCCTCGCCTGCCGGCGGCCAGGGACCGGCCACGATCGTGCTCCAGGAGTGGTGGGGACTCGACTCGCACATCCGCTCGGTGTGCGACCGCTTCGCGGCCGCCGGCTTCTTCGCGCTGGCGCCGGACCTGTACCGGGGCGAGACGGCCGAGGGTCCCGACGAAGCCCAGCAGAAGATGATGGCGCTGTCGATGGACACGGCCGAGAAGGACATGTGCGGCGCCGCCGAGCACCTGGCGTCGCTCCCGGGCGTGCAGGGGTCGAAGGTCGGGTCTGTCGGCTTCTGCCTCGGGGGAGGCCTGTCGGTGTGGGCGGCCGCCACCTGCCCGAACGTCGGGGCGGCCGTCACCTTCTACTACGTGATGCCCCATGGCAAGCCCGACTTCTCGAACATCGGTGCCCCGCTGCTGGGCCACTTCGGGACAGCCGACGAATTCATCTCCGTGGAGGAAGCCAAGGCCCTCGAAGACGAGCTCCGCGACGCCGGGGTGCGCGTCAGCTTCCAGTTCTACGAGGACGCCGGGCACGCCTTCTTCAACGACACCAACCGCCTCGGCACCTACAACCCGGAAGCGGCCGATCTGGCGTGGGAACGGACGCTGACCTTCCTCCGCGAGGCGCTGGGCAGCTGAGGCTCCCCCGCCGCCAGGCGCCCAGCGAGGCCCCTTCGGGGACCCACGGCCGAAGCGCAGCCGCAGACGGCGCGGGCGAGTCCTAGGAAAGGATCCCCGGGTGGACCGCGACTACGAGCTGCAGACCCACAGGGCCGAGGACCGCCACTGGTGGTACCGGGGGCGCAGGACCGTGATCGAGTGCGTGCTGTGCGGCGTGGAGCTGCCGCCGCGGGCCCGCATCCTCGACGCCGGCTGCGGCAGCGGGCGCAACATGCTCGAGCTCGAGCGACACGGCGCGGTGACCGGCGTGGAGCTGTCCGCCACCAGCGCCGCCCTGGCACGAGACCGGGGCATCGGTGAGGTGGTGACGGGCTCCGTGCTCGAGATGCCGTTCGCCGACGACAGCTTCGACCTGGCGGTCAGCCTCGACGTGATCGAGCATCTCGACGACGACCTCGGGGCACTGCGGGAGCTGCGCCGCGTGGTGGCCCCCGGCGGCGCGCTGCTCGTCACCGTGCCCGCCTACGGATGGCTGTGGAGCGGCCACGACGAGCTCAACCACCACCGCCGCCGCTACACGCGCCGCTCGCTCCAGACGGTCACCGAACGGGCCGGCTGGAGGCAGGTGCGGACCACCTACTTCAACTCGCTGCTGCTGCCGGTCGCGATCGCGCTGAGGGTGCTCGACCGCTTCAACCGCAAGACCACCCAGTCGAGCCTCGACCTGTGGGTGCCCCCCGAGCCGTTCAACTGGCTGCTCGAGCGCCCGCTCGCGATCGAGGCGAGCGTCATCGCCCGCGGCGGGCGCATCCCCGCGGGACTCTCGCTGCTGGCCGTGTTCCGCTGAGCGGCCTACGCATCGTGGCCGGCGGAGGACCTGCCGGCGACGGCCACGGGGGCGTGTACGCGGAAGGTCCACGCGCGGTTGGCGAGGAACGTCGTCACGGTCACGATCACGGTGGCGGCCACCTGCGCCAGCACCTTCTCCATGTGGGCGTCGTGGACGAGCACGTACAGCATCCCCTCGTTGACCGCCAGGCCACAGCTCTGGACGATCGCCCAGCGCACCGGCGTGAGGGCGTCGCCGACGTGCTCACGGAAGGTCCAGCGGCGGTTCAGCAGGAAGCCGTTGGTCGCCCCCACGATGAACCCGATCGCCGAGGCGGCCAGGTACCACATGCCGACGACCTTCAGCAGGAACGTGTACACCAGCAGCGTGATCAGCGTGTTCGACACGCCGACGAGCGCGAACTTCAGGAACTGGACGAACAGGGGGTGGCCCGATTCGCGTAACCTCGCGACCGGCCCGCCCGTCCGCTGCTGGGTGTGACTGGAGCCCATCGGGTACAGGATGAACGATAGATTGAGCCTCGGCTTAGGGTTTTGACCGAGAATCGTCATAAGGTCCGTCTTACCGCGAGCCCCCCACCAGCGCCAGAGATGTCAGAACGACCACCGCGGACCCCCACGCTGCTCAGCGTGGTGGCACCGATCTACAACGAGCAGGAGCTCGTAGAGGAGTTCGTGAACCGCACCCGAGCGGCGGTCGCCGACTTCGAGTACGAGCTGGTGCTCGTGAACGACGGGAGCTCCGACGGGAGCCCGGAGATCCTCGACCGCATCGCCCGCAGCGACCCCCGCGTGCGGGTGATCCACCTGTCGCGCAACTTCGGCCACCAGGCCGCCCTGACGGCGGGCCTGGAGCACGCGGCGGGCGACGCCGTGGCGATGATCGACGCCGACCTGCAGGACCCCCCCGAGCTGATCCCCGACATGGTCGCCCAGTGGAGCCAGGGCGCCGACGTGGTGTACGCGGTGCGTCAGCAACGGGAGGGCGAGACCGCCTTCAAGCTGGCCACCGCAAAGTGGTTCTACAAGCTGTTCGACAAGCTCGCCCAGGTGGACCTCGAGCCCAACAGCGGCGACTTCAGGCTGCTCGACCGCAGCGCCCTGGACGCGCTGCTGACGATGACCGAGCGCTCGCGCTTTCTGCGCGGCATGACGGTGTGGGTCGGCTTCAACCAGACCGCGGTGTCCTACGAGCGCGACGCGCGATCCGCCGGCGAGACGAAGTACACGCTGCGACGCATGCTCCGCTTCTCGCTGGACGCGATCACCTCCTTCTCACACCTGCCCCTGCAACTGGCTACCTACGCCGGCATCATCTCGGCGGGCGTGGCCTTCATCGCGATCCCGGTGGTGGTGATCCTGAAGGTGGCGGGCTCCTATCTGCCCGGGTTCGGCTCGCTCACGATCGCGATCCTGCTTCTCGGAGGGATCCAGCTGATCGCGCTCGGCCTGATCGGCGAGTACGTGGGACGGATCTACGACGAGGTCAAGCACCGGCCCCTGTACATCGTGCGTGAAGAGCTCAACCGCCCGTCGGGGGCCACCCGCGTACGGGTGTCCGAGGGCGTGCGCTCCGGGCTCCCGGCACGCACCCGCGAGCCGATCGGCTGATCACCGCTCCGAGCGGGCGGGACGTGTGTTCCCGCTCCCAGATGGGCCCGAGTCCAACCCGCGCCCCCCGGCGGGCGCTCGGCAGGAGCGTCCTCCTTGCCGCGGTCTGCGCGGCCGTCCTGCCGTGGGCGGGCGCCGCTCCCGCGCAGGCGATCGGCTGCCCGGGGTCGAGCGGGGCCGGCTGCCCGTACGGCTCGATGGAGGTCATCGGGCAGCGCGCCGAGGGCGTGCTGCGGTTTCCCGAGGCGGTCGCGGTGGACGGCGCGGGGAACGTGTACGTCGCCGACCAGCTCAGCTACGTGGTCCAGAAGTTCAGCGCCTCCGGCGCCTACCTGGGCGAGTGGGGCTCCTACGGCGCCGGGCCGGGACAGTTTGGGCCGATCGGGGCGCTCGCCACCGACGTCGCGGGGAACGTGTACGTGGTGGACTCGAGCCACGACCGAGTCGAGAAGTTCGCCCCGAGCGGAGCGTTCCTCACCGCCTGGGGCCACCGCGGCAGCGGCCTCGGGGAATTCCACTTCGGCTCCTCCCAGAACCCCACCCAGCCACCGGGCGGGGGCATCGCTGTGGGCGGCAACCACGTGTTCGTGGCCGACACCCTCAACCACCGCATCGAGCGCTTCAACCTCGAAGGCGGCGAAGCGATGCAGTGGGGAGGCCAGGGGAACGCACCCGGCCAGTTCGCCCAGCCGAGAGGACTTGCGGCCAACGAAGGCGAGCTGGTGGTGGCCGACGACGACAACCACCGCATCCAGAAGTTCACCCCGGAAGGGGCCTGGGAGGGCGAAACCGGGGAACCGGGCCGCGGGCCGGGGCAGTTCAGCTTCCCCTACGGGGTGGCGCTGGACGCCGCCGGCGACGTGTTCGTGGCAGACAACATCAACGCCCGCGTGGTCAAGCTGTCGCCGAGCTTCGCCTTCCTCGGCGCGTGGGGAGGGCACGGATCCAAACCCGGCCAGCTGGCGTTCCCGCGGGCGATCGCGAGCGACCCGGGCGGCGACACCTACGTCGCCGACACCGCCAACGGGCGCGTCGAGGTGTTCGACCCCGAGGGCAACTTCGCGAGGGCAATCGGCACCTCCGGACGCGGCCCGGGACAGCTCGTGGCACCGGAAGGGCTCGCCGCCGATCCCACCGGCTCGCTGTTCGTGTCCGACACCGTGGACAACCGCATCGAGCAGCTCTCGGCCTCCGGCGCCTACCTCGGGCAGTGGGCCGCGGCCGGCGGGCACTACCCCGGCTTCAACGCTCCCGCCGGGGTCGCGATCGACCCACGGGGAGCCGTGTACGTGGCCGACCGCGGCTACGCGCGCGTGGTGCGGATGTGGGGTGACGGGACCTTCCTGAGCGAACTCGGAGGGCCGCTCGACCTCGGAGGGGTGGGGCTGAGCGGCGCGGGGTCGGTGGCCGTGGATCCCTCCAACGGAGATCTGTACGTGGCCGACACGCTGCACAACCGGGTGCTCGTGTTCGCCCCGGACGGCTCGCTGCTGGCACGGTGGGGCGCGGGCGAAGGCAACGGCGCGGCCGGCAGCGGCACCGGCCAGTTCAACGTCCCGGCCGGGGTTGCGGTGGGGCCCGGCGGGGAGGTGTACGTGGCCGACACCGGCAACAACCGCGTCGTGGCCCTGTCCCCCGGCGGCGCGGTCCACGCCATGTGGGGAGTCAAAGGGATGGCCAACGGACACTTCCGCCAGCCCACCGGCGTGGCCGTTGACGCCTCCGGCCGGGTGTTCGTGGTGGACCGCGAAAACAACCGCGTCCAGGAGTTCTCGGCCGGCGGGACGTTCCTCGCGAAGTGGGGCATGCGCGGCGTGGGCCCCGGCGAATTCGCCCAGCCCACTGCGATCGCGGTCAGCTGCAACGGGACGGTGTACGTCGCCGACACCCACAACAACCGCGTGCAGAGCTTCGTGCCGCTGTCACCGGCCGGGAGCGGGTGCGCCGCCGCGGGCACCTGGCCGCCGCCGCTCGACGTGGCGCCGGTGCTGAGCGTGAAGCTCGCTGCCGCCCGCGGCGTCCTCTCGCGGCGGGCACTCGCCCTGACCGTGGGCTGCCAGCGCGCGTGCAGGATCCTCGCGAGCGCGCTCGTGGGAGCGCCCCGCCACCGCCTGCTGCCGCTCGTATCGGCCGCAAGGGCGCTGTCACCCTCCCACGCGGCGAAGGTGCGCCTGCGGATCGGGCCCCACACGCTCCGGCGGCTTCGCCGCGAGCTTGGGGTTCGCCGGCGACTACGGGCCACCGTGACGGTGATCGCCGCCGGCCCCACCGGACGGCGGACGGCCCTGAGCAGGACCTACCTGCTCACCCGCTAGCCGGATCGGCCGCCCCCGCGCGTGCAGGGTGCAAGCCTCGGCTGCGAGCGCCGATAATGGTGGGGTGGCCAGCGAGGAGCTCTTTGCCGAGGAGGACCTGCCCGGGATCAACCACCGGCGCGAGCGTGTCCGCCTGGAGACCGAGCGCCACCGCATCGAGGGGCTACTGACCCTCGCCCGGGATGGCTACCGAAGCCGCGTGTCGGACGTCCTGAACGCCTCCGAGCGCGACTTCATCACGCTCACGGACGTGACGGTGGAACCACTCGAGGGGGGCCCGGTCGAACTGCACCCCTTCCTCAGCCTCGCCCGCCGCCACATCATCTTCGCGGTCGCGTCTTCCGACCAACCCTGAGACGAGCGGGCGGCCCCCGGGCAGGCGGGCTGACGGAGAGGGCGGGATTCGAACCCGCGATGGAGTGTTCAACCCCATACTCGCTTAGAGCCCGTGCCCTACTGCCGCTTGCTGCCCTTTATGCGTTCAGCCTGCAAATCAACCACTTCGCCACCCTGGGGGTCATGATCCTGTTGCCCTTCGTTGACTCCTGTTGCTGCCACGGAAGCTGCCACGCCGGGGTCTGCACCGTAGAGGGCATCTAGCCTGGCTCGGCGCTCGGGGCTCCGCCTGGCAGCCTCGAACTCGTGCGAGTAGATCGCCGCCGTGATCGCCGGGCTGGAATGTCCGAGCCTGGCGCTCGTCTCCACCAGATCCCCACCGGCCCCGATCCACGCACTGGCATGGCCGTGGCGAAGCTCGTGGAAGTTGGGCCGACGCCCGGTGAGCCCGGCCTTCTTGTAGGCCTGGGCGAAGCCCCGGCGGTCGATGTTTCGGCGGTCCAGGGGAGCGCCGGTGCGGGTCACGAATACGAGCTTCTGGTCGCCCAGGTGGGCGGGCGGGGTCCGCACCTTGTGTGCTCTCAGTGCCGCCACCACCGACCCCGGCATCTCGATCACCCTACGGGCACGTTCGGTCTTGAGTTGGACCCGTTCGCCGTTGCGGTTGACCTGGTATTCGATGTTCACGGTCCCGGCCTCGAAGTCGATGTCCCCCCAGGTGAGGCCCAGCGTTTCCCCGATCCGGGTGCCCAACCCGGCCATCGTGGCGAGCACGCTCCGATAGGGCTCGTCGGCGGCAGCGAGCAGCTTCTGGAGTTCATCCGGGGTAAGCATCCGGCGCTGTTTGTGCCCGATCTTCGGCTTCTTGCGCCTCACGAGACTGCTGCGAACCGGATTCATCCCTGCCCATCCCATCCGCTCGGAAGCGAAGTCGAACACCCTCCCGGCCGGGGTCAGCACGCTGCGAATGGTCCACGGCTTGTAGCCCGACACAGGCGTCTTCTTCGCCTCCCTGCCCTGTCGCTTTTCCACTTCCTGGCGGTAGCCCCCTGTCTGCATCCGCTCCACCAGATCGGCCACTGCAGAGGCATCGATCCGGTCCAATCGGCGATTCCCCCACGCGGGCAAAAGGTGCATGTCCAAGGCGGTCTTGTAGCCAGCCTGCGTGTTCGGGCGCAGGGTCGGAACCTCTTTGGTCAGCCACTCTCTGGCAGCCTCAACGAAGGTCAGATTCGGCCTCGGTGCTACACGCTGGCCTTTGCCCATCCTGGCCTTCGTGTCCGCCAAGGCGGTCTCGGCGGCCCTGATGCCGCCCTCGACCACCTGGCGGCGCTGCTTCCCGTCGCTGTCGCGATAGGTGATCTCATAGCGGGGCTTGCCGTCAGCGCCCATCCGCTTCCAGATCCCCGGCTTGACCTTCTCCCGCTGGATCTGCCGCTTCCCCTTGTCCCCGTTAGCCTTGCTCTGCATCGAAGTCATCCCTTCGGTGTCGCGGGGCCGGGCGTCGCAAGCGTCGCGGCCCCTATTTCTGCTCACACACTATATGACCGCATACTTGATGGGCAAGCTCGCCTTCAGAATCCCTGTGCTACAAAGGGTTTCCAGCACCGTGGCAGCCTCGTGGCAGCGGCCGCTATCTTTCGTGCGCCTCCGTCTGGACTCCCCCCAGGGGGTTCTCGGATCGGCCGCGATGATCGTCATCTCCACAGCGATGGTGGAGCGCTCACGGCGGCGGCGAGATTCGTGCTACATCTTCGCCCCGCCGGCAGGGATTCCCTCTGAGCAGTCTCGATTTCCCCGCCGTAGGTTCCCCCAGGGATGGCTCGCCGAAAAGCCTCAGAAGCGGCTATACGGCATCTGGGGGAGAATTCGTCAGCTCCCAAGCGAAGGAAAACGCCTCGACTAAGCTCAGCCAACTCGGTGGGAGGTGCTAGCTCGTTAGGTACGTAATGCTTTTCGCGCCTTCCGCCATGCTCAACGTCAGTTCACCAGTGAATGTATGTTTGAGTCCCGTGCAGCCAGGTTCCGCTTTCGCTGTTCCTTCGCCTTCTACAGTCGTTTTCACTTCGTGTCCCAACGCAAGTGGGCCACTCATTGACGAAATGTTGTAGAGGCAGCCTTCGTAGCGGACTTTCGCGTGAGATTCGGTAGCTTCAGTGCTGATCATCACCGAGCCAAACGGGCCGATGACCGCCTTGTAGAACCGTGTGCGCGTGCTACCGCCTTCGCAGTGTTCTTCACTGAACGTAGGAAACCGAACTTCTAGACTTTCTTCGTTGTTTGCTTTCAAATTGCCGCTCGGCATCGTAAAGACGCACGACGTCTGTTCCAGTTTGATTGTCTCAACGAGATTTTTGCCAAGCGCCATGACTTCGGCACCACCTTCCGCTTCCAGCAGCTTCAGGTTTGTTTCGGCACTGGCGACACCCGAGACGGCGATGGCGCACACGCCAGCGAATCGCGGCAGAAAGTACTCCTCGTCTCATATTCTCAACCCCTCCGAGTCTCTGATCTAAATTCCCGAAACTTCAACGGGCGTTAGTCCGCGTTGTTCCGAACCGTTGCCGAGAGCGCCTTCGGCTCCAGCGCCCCAGCACTTAATGTGGCCAGTAGTCAACAAGGCGCAGGTATGGTGTTCGCCAGCGGCGATCTCCTTCGCAGATGCGATCCCCTGAACTTCGACCGGCGTTAGTGAGCCGGTGCTATTTGCTTCGGCGCCGCCACCCAGCTGTCCGTACCCGTCGCCGCCCCAGCACTCGACGTGTCCGCTCGAAAGGAGGGCGCACGTATGTTCCCCACCGAGGGTGAGCTGACTCGGATTGGAGACGGTCACCACTTCAACAGGCGACGCGCTGCATTGGCCGTATTCTCCGTGGCAGCCTTCTTCCCCCGCCGCCGTTCCGTCGCCAAGCTCTCCGTGCGCGTTTTCGCCCCAGCACATGCCATGTCCGCTCGAGAGCACGGCGCAACTGTGGGAGAGGCTACCGGCGAGCTCAAGAGCGCTCGCGATCCCAGCGACCTCGACAGGGACGTCCGAGGCTCCGCCACTAGGGTCGCCGTCACCAAGCCGGCCGCCCGCGTTTCGACCCCAGCAGAAGACTGACCCCGTCGAGACAAGCGCACACATTGCGCTTCCTGCGGCGCTTACCTGGATCGCATCGGTGATACCTGAAACTTCCACCGGAACGTTCTGAGGTTCCCCGATGGTGCCGTTGCCCAGCTCTCCATACTGATTGTAGCCCCAGCAGGCGACGTGGCCGGTCGAGAGCAATGCACACGTCGTCGCGGCCCCCGCAGCAACTTCTCCTGCATCCGCGATATTCATCACTTGTACCGGCGTCGCCTCGTTCGCGTCGATCCCATTACCGAGCTGGCCAGATTTGCCATCTCCCCAGCAGGCGATATGCCCGTCCCCCATGAGGGCGCATGCGTGCAGGCCGCCGACGGAAACCTGCGTCGCGGAAGTGACTCCATTGACTTCAACCGGGACGTCCTTGAGCTTGCCTGGTTTGCCGTATCCAAGCTGCCCATATTCATTCGAACCCCAGCACTTGATCCGGCCCGTAGTTAGGAGGGCGCACGACTCGCCTCCTCCAGCCGCGATGCTCGCGGCGGTGGCGGTGCCGTCAGCGACGGTGAGCTTGCCCTTCGCACTGCCACCCGCCCCGGTCGCTTCGAGCGTGAGCTTGTACTTGGCCGCCTTCTTCCCTGTGTTCTGGGGCATCACGACTTCCTCGCTCACGCTCCCCGATTCGCAGGAGAAAGTAATCGGCAGACCGGAAACGGTTTTGTTTGCGGACAGCGTGCAGCTCGTCGCCCCGGACACCGACGCCGAGACCATCGTGCTGCCGCCCGAGGAAACGGTCCCCGGCACCGCCGAGAGCCCCGCGATCACCGGCTTCGACCCTTTCGCGTAAGCGCTCGATGTCAGCACCCCGAACAGCGCTAGGCCCATGCCCAAGCACCACACGATTCGTCTCATCTTTGCCCCTCCAATCGCCACCACACGGAACCGGGGACCCAAACCACCCAATGTCCCACGAGCCGACGAAACCCTCCCACACGAGCAGCCAACCGTCAAGCCCGATACCAGCTGCAAGGCTCGGCTATACAACCCGCGTTCTGCTCAGACGGGGTCGGCACTCAAGCCCACCCCCGAAAGCCCCAGAAGCCGTCCGAGGCGCCTCTAAGGCGACCCTTGCGGTGCCAGCCCCGCATCCGTTAGCCTCCACTGGGTCCGGAGCAGCAGCGGAGAGAGCATGAGGGGTCTGAGGATCGCGTTCTTGATGGCCGTCGTGGTGGCGACGTCGCTGGTCCTCGTCGCGGGTAGCGCTTCCGCGTCCACGCCGTACTTCGTGGAATGCGCCAAGGCCTCGCCCAAGAACACCGGCGACTATGCCGACAGTAAGTGCTCGTCGGTGACCGAACCCGGGAAAGGAAAGTTCACTCTCAAGGAAGGTGTCGGGCCAGGGGGCGGTGCCTTCACCGGCAAAACGCTCTACAAGAACAGCGAAGGGCACGTAGTCCAGCTGGACATTCCGGGGCCGTTCCCGACGATCAGCATCTACTGCAAGAAGGGAACCGACAGCGGGAAATACGCGCTTCCGAATCTCATGACGGGTATCACCAACGTCTGGGGGAAGTGTGGAACGTCAGCCGGGTCGAGCCAGTGCACATCAGTCGGCGCGGCTTCCGGCGAAATCCGACTCGCCGTGATGAGGGGCGAACTCGGAGTGGTGCGCAAAGGCGGCGAACGCGCGGTGATGATGGAAAGCGAACAGGACCCCGGCGGCCCGATTCGTCGAAGTTCGCTGCGGTGAAGAACTCCAAGCAAAGATATGGGGCCAAGACCTTTCCTCTGTGAACACCGGCGGCGCCCACGCCAGCAAGCTCATGAACATAGACCACGAAGATTTCAACTTTGCGGGGCACGAAGAGTGGAATATCTTGCCCGAACAAGAACTCGATGGCATCAAATTCCAGCCTCAGAACGACTGGCTCGGGTGGCTAGAAGAACGCGAAGAAATCGTCAAAGGCGAAAAACCCCCGCACGTCTTGATCGTGGAAGCGTGCGGAACGCATATCGAAGCAGTGCTGGGCGAAAGATGCGCGCCCCCGCTCGATATTGGCCTATACGCGGAGATGCACAACAAGACCGGTACGGCAATAGCTCTCTTCCCGTAACTGCTCCGAGCTAAGGTCGCAGAGCCCTATTGAGATGAGGAGTTGAACCGCTCTAGTTTCTTCTTAGTTTCTTCTCCCTTTCTGACAGGGGCCCCTCGCCTGTAGCACAACCTTGTAGCACAGCCGTGTAGCGCAAAACATCGCTCTCCTACGGCCTGCAACCGTGGCGCTCGCGCAGGAATCGATCTTCCCAGGCACGTAAGAAGGAAGAGGGAACATATCTTCTGCATGTCGCATTGAGTTTGGTTGACACTTTGACTGATGCGGTATTGCGGAAGCCACCTAAACTTCTGAATCTGCTTCAAGTACAAAGCTAACAACTGAATTCTCTCTAGAGTTTTCTGATCGAAGGTAAGGTCACCGGTAGCGTCGGCTAATCCGAGGGCGAGAGGACGCCCTGGGAGCGCCTCTGAAGCGAAGCCTGCTGAGCGTCACCGTGAGCGGCTGAACCCCGAATCGTGGGTGCAGGAAAAAGCTCCTACGTTGGGGTTGACGGGGTTCGTGTAGCACAGCTACGATTTAACGGAACTCCTATTTACCCCCGACGAAAAGGTAAGTGAACGACAAGGGTTAAGCGCGAAGGCCGGCAGCCCGGCGCACATTCCCGGTTAAGTCTCAAAGACCCCGACCAGGAGTCCCGCCTACGACGGCGTGGACGGCGGGCATAACCGGCGCACAGTTATTGGAAGCCGCCAGGCTGATGCTCTGGGACGTGAAGAGTGGGAGCATCCGCTGTGGGTGGTCGGAGAACCGGGAAATCTACCTGAAATTGTAGCACACACCTCGCAGGAGGGGCGCTTTTTGCTGGGCGAAGCACAGAGCTATGCATATACAAGTCCACGTCTATAGGAGAGAAGAGAAAGTGTCAAACAAACGTGAGTTTCAAAACAAGAGAGAGAAAGCGAAAGGCAAGGATTGCACGAAAGAATAGTCAACGACTATCAAGAGTAACTGGCTCCTCTAGCGAAAAGTGGTGGCTGACAGTTGTTGTGACGAGTACTTGTTGCGCAAGATGCGCGGGTCTTTTGAGATGTGGACGGGAGATGTACTTCCGGAGTGTTCCAAAGGAATCAGTTTGCAAAGCATGTGGAGAGAGGGATGCCCCAATCATGAAAGAGTCGAGACCTTCTGTGCGCTGGGAACAACACAAACAAAGAAAGGGCTTGAGATAGGAAGGCAATGCGGATGTGGTGACCGAACAGAAAGCGAACGTCACCCCGGCGGATCTCGCGGTGGCCTTCGTTGAAGCCCTAGACGACGAAGGACTTGACCGCTTTGCTGCACGCCTGGCCCCGAAGCTGGAAAGGCACCTGCAGGGCCGAGAGGCGCACCCCGAATGGATGAACTCGAAGAATGCAGCCGAATACCTGGGGATGAGCAGGAACGCGCTCTACAAGCTCACGGCGGCCCGGAAGATCCCCTTCGAGCAGGAGGGTCCCGGCTGCAAGTGCTACTTCAAGGCCTCGGAGTTGGACACCTGGAGGCGGAGCAACTAATGCGGCACGGCCCTTCCTGGGCGGTCCGGGAGGTCACTGCCAGCTCCGCACGGCGGACCTCACGGGCCGGGTCCGATGCTGCCATATCGCTGCCACGTTGGGGTATGTTTCAACCCTGACAACTATCGGCGTGTCGCGACGATATCCCGATTTGCAGGGCTGATCTGACGGAGAGGGCGGGATTCGAACCCGCGATGGAGTGTTCAACCCCATACTCGCTTAGCAGGCGAGTGCCTTCAGCCACTCGGCCACCTCTCCCGACTTGGAGGTCCTGAGTCTAGAGCGTGGCCGGGCCGCGACGGACGGCCGGGCACCCGCGGGCTGATCTACCATGGCCCCGTCGGTCAGGCTCGCGACGTGGACGTCGCAGTCGTCGTCGTGGACCCGCCGATCGATGCCCTGGAAGGGTGGCAGAGCGGTTGAATGCGGCGGTCTTGAAAACCGTTAGGCCGCGTGAGCGGTCTCCCGGGTTCGAATCCCGGCCCTTCCGCTCTTCAGAGCCGGATTCCGCACGGTTGCGGGGGATTTGCACTCTCTCGGCTGCCGTGACCACGCAACCGCGGAGCCGCAGGAGGATGCAGGTCGCCGGCCCCAGGCGCGAAACGACTGGCGCCCGGACTGGCGCACGGCGCGGGCTCTACAAGCGGGGTGGCACCGTTGAGCGCGAGTTCGGACGCCTCAAGGGCGAATGGGCACTCGCTCCGCTGCGCGTGCGCCGAATCAAGCGGGTGCAGCTTCACGCCGACCTGACGATCCTGTCGGAGGCCTCGGTGACGTGCGCATGGACGCCTCCTTCGGCGACGAAGGAGGCGTCTGCCCGGGTGTTTCCGAGACTCCTCCTACTCGTCCATCTCGACGGTCTGGCCTCGGCGGAGTTGGCATGGGCGACTGCGCGCCACATCTTGCCGTCCTGCGAGGTGATGATCTGAACGGGATCTTGACTCAGTGGGAGTCCGCTCGCTCTCGCCGTGCCGGAGATGTGCATCACGACCAGTGGGCCTGAGCCTGGCCCGCACCGGAGGGTGATCTTGCGCTCCGACGCATGATCTCGCCGGGCAGCCGTCATCCTGGCAGCCCTCACGCCGGCCGACCGACGCTGTCGCGCCAGCCGGCGGGCGCGACCGCCACCTACGGACGCGCGCCCAGTACTCCGTACCGATGTGCAGCACCGACCCCAGCCGTACAGTCGGAGGCGACCAAGGAGGTGTTTCATGCCGCAGACCACGGGCCGGCCCGCGTCGCGTCGCGTGCTTCCGATGGTCGCACGCGATCACCGTGGCAGCGGGATGCGCCGGATGCTCGGGGCCGTCTCCGCAGACGCGCGGATGCTCAGCGCCGCATCGGTCGACGTCGCTCACGCCGCCGACCCACGCCATCTAGCGCGCAGGCCGTCGGCCGTCGACCCTTTCGAGTTGCGTGACCCCGGGTACATCGCGCGCACGCTCCCCGCGCTGCGCGTCATGGCGGACGTCTGGTTCCGCGCCGATGTGCGCGGGCTGGAGAACATCCCGCCGCGAGGGCCGGTGCTGCTCGTCGGCAACCACTCGGGCGGCACGCTGATCGCCGACACGTTCATCTTCGCGCAGGCGTTCTACGACCACTTCGGCCCCGAGCGCGAGTTCTTCCAGCTCGCGCACGACCTCGTCTTCAAGGTGCCTGGCATCCGGGCCATGCTCACGCCGTACGGGACGGTGCCGGCCTCGCCTGAGAACATGCGGCGTGCGCTCGCGCGCGGCGCCGCGCTGCTCGTCTATCCGGGCGGCGACCACGAGACCTACAGGGCTAGTTGGCACTCCGCCGACATCGACTTCGCCCACCGGACCGGCTTCGTGGCGCTCGCGTTGAAGTGCGGCGTGCCAATCGTCCCGGTCGTTTCGATCGGCGGCCAGGAGACGGCGCTGTTCCTCGGCCAGGGCGAGCACATCGCGCGACTGCTGCACCTCCACCAGCTGCTTAGGATCGACGTCGTGCCGGTCCAGATCGCGCCGCCGTGGGGCGTCACGGTGCTCGACCTCCCGGGACGCGTTCCCCTGCCCGCGAAGATCTCGATCGAGGTGCTCCCGCCGATCGACCTGAGCGAGGAACTCGGCGGCGCCTGCGGCGATCCCGGCAAGGGCTATGAGCTCGTAACGGGGCGGATGCAGGACGCACTGCGCGTGCTCGACGAGGCGCGCGCGCTGCCGCTGATCGGCTGAGCGGGCGCCGCGCCCCTGTCGAGCCTGCTCGTGAGGCCCGGCGCGGTGATGGGGTCGCTACCAAGCGCGCACACGGGCGTCGGCGCCGCCACCAACAGCTCGTTCATGCAGGTTGGCGGCGCGCTCGGCGTGGCGGTCGTCGGCAGCCTGTTGTCTACGCGCTACGAGCACCACATCGACGCTGCCATCGCTCCATACCACGTCCCGTCCGCGATCGCCGAAACGATCCGCGGCTCGCTCGGCAGCGCGCTCGAAGTCGCCCACAGGATCGGCGGCCTCACGGGCGAAGCACTCGTCCACGCCGCCCACACGGCCTTCATCAGCGGCACGAGTCTGGGGCTCGGCGTTGCCGCCATCGTCGTACTCGCCGGCGCATTGGTCGCACTGGCGGCGCTGCCCGGGCGGTGATGAAGGGGACCGTCTGGCGTCGGAGCAGCAGCTACGCCGAGTGTGTCTGAGAGATCTCGGACGCGACGTCTTCAGTACGCCGTCAGGCGGGAGCTGCGCGCATAGCTACCGCGACCGCGAGCCAGCCGTGCAGGCGGCCATATACCTCTGGGTGGTTGAGCAGAGCGAGGTGGTGGGTACCGCCGATGTGGTGTCCGTGCTCGTCGCGGAAAGGGATCCGCCGGGTCTTGCTCTGCCCACTGGCGCTGGGCTTCAAGACGAGGATGTCGCCGAGCAGGCGCCCAAGCGGATGCTTTGGGTCGCGGGTGATGGTTGCTGAGACGAAGCAGTGGGTCGCCCACGGCAGCAGCGGCACCTCCTTGCAGGCGACTGCGCGCAGCGCCTCCGGATCGCGGCCCCGCCAGTCCTCGTCGACCAGCGATCCGTGGCGCAGGTCGCGAATCCCGGCGCTGCGCTTTTTCAGGAAGCTGCCCAGCATCCGCGTCTCGGGGAGCTTGTCGAGCGCCACGGCAGCCCGGTGTGCTCCTTGCTCCAAGGGAGCACCCATGTGGGGTGTCCCGAGCGAGACGATATGCCGGACGTGCCTGACCCACATCCGGTCTTGCTCATCAGCCTGATGGGCGGCGCTGCGCGCGACCAAGCCCCCCATCGAGTGGCCGACCAGCGCGATCCGCTGCACCTCGCTCGGCCACGCCTCAACGAGCGCCTCGAGCAATCCTGCGACCGCGCGGCCGTTCTCGGAGATGTGAAGGCCGCTGTTGTAGCGCAGGTAGACAGGCGTGTAGCCAAGGTCCGTGGCCAGCCGTTCTCCGTATGCGTCATCCGCGCCCCAGGACCAGCAGAACTCGTCTCCGGTCAGCCCATGTATGAAGACCACCAGCCGAGGAGTGGCCAGTGGGAACGCATCACGGACCGAGGGCTCGTCCAGCTTGATCCGCTCGCCGTGAATCCGCACCGAGGCGGGCTGGGCGAGCGCGCTGCCTTCGCGCTCCAGCCGGTCCCCGATGAGGCCGTTGAGCACGGCCAGCGCGAAACTGCCCTTCTGGCTTGTGGACAGAGAAACCTGCTCGCCGACTCCGCCCTGCTCCATGGCCGCGTCGACGGCCTTTCCGAGCCCCGCGGCTCCCGCCCCGATCGCGCCGTAGGCACGGCTCGAGAGCGCGTCGTGGATGAGCTTGACCGGCAGAGCGGCCGGCCCCACGCCCCGGAATGCGCGCTCGGCGATCCCCAGGTGCATGTCGCGGACCGCCCCGGGAAACCTGCGCAGCTCGTCGAAGGCTAGGGCGTTGAGCGCCCGCACCTCATTCGATGCTGAGACCTCGGGTCCCCCGCGAGCGCTGGCCGAATCCAGGCCGGCAGTTGCAGTGTCCACGCTGGGCATTGCTGCCTCCAATTCGTCTTGTCGCCGCCGATGGGAGGAGACCGAGGCTGAGCCTCGACCCCAGATACGTCCTTATTATCACTTTGTTACGTTCGGTACAAGTCGCCCACCACGTGCCCGGCCGCGAGCGGGCCAGGAGAGCCCACTCACGGCGCGCGGCCGAGGACCGCGAGGGCAACTCCCGTCCCGGTCGGCGAGCTCACGATAACCGAGCCACACGCGATGACCGTCAACGAGATACTTGTAAGCGACGTCGCAGAAGCCCATCCCCGCCGGCATGGAGCACAAGGCGATACCCGAGGCGCCCCGCAAGAAGATTCCGCGCGATCGCGGCGATGACTACACGCCGGCCGCTGCGGCTGCGCGCCGCGCTTTCCTGCGAGAGCAATCCGGCGTGGCGTTGGAGCACCTCGCCCACTACTCGCTGGACCCTTCGGTTCTCCCCGGGAACGTCGAGCATTTCACTGGGGTAGCGCAGGTGCCGATCGGTATCGCGGGGCCCCTCTTGGTCGACGGCGAGCACGCGCAGGGCGAGTTCTACGTGCCGCTTGCGACCACGGAGGGCACCCTGGTCGCGAGCTACAACCGCGGCATGAAGATGGTCTGGGAGATCGGCGGCGTGAAGACCACGATCCTGGACGACTCCATGCAGCGCGCCCCCGCCTTCGTGTTTGCGAGCGCCCGCGAGGCGCGCGCCTTCGGGGAATGGCTGACCGAGCACTTCGTTGAGATCAAGCAGGCGGCAGAGAGCACAACGCGGATCGGTGGCCTGCGCCGGATCGAACAGTACTCGGCAAGCCGGATCCTGTTCACGCGCTTTGACTACACGACCGGCGACGCAGCCGGCCAGAACCTCACGGGTAAGGCGACCGCAGCCGCGTGCGCGTGGATCACCTCCAACTACGACGGCATTACCAACTTCTATCTAGAGTCGAACTTCGCGACCGACAAGAAGAGCTCGCAGGTCAACGTTCTGCACACCCGCGGCAAGCGGATCGTCGCCGAGGCGACGCTGCCCGCGGCGCTGATCGAGCGGCACATGCACACCAGCGGCGAGACGCTGCTTCGGGCACGGCAGGTGTCAAACCTGGGCGGCTTCATGTCGGGGGTCAACAACAACGGTCTGCACTCGGCCAACGGGATCGCTGCCCTGTTCATCGCCACCGGCCAGGATGCGGCCAACGTAGCCGAGTCCTCGGCGGCCCTCGGATTCAGCGATCTGCTCCCCAACGGCGACTACTACGTCTCGATCACTATCCCCTCGCTGATCGTCGCCACCTACGGTGGCGGTACGGGGCTGGCCACGCAGCGCGAGTGCCTGGAGCTGCTCGGCTGCTACGGCGCAGGGAGGGTCCGGAAGCTGGCCGAGATCATCGCCGCGACGGTGCTCTGCGGCGAGCTCTCGCTGGGCTGGGCGATCGTCGCCGACGAGTGGGTAGAGGCCCACGACCTCTACGGGCGCAATCGCCCGTAGCACGCAAACAGGCGCATGGGACGTGCGAGCGCCTCCTCTTGGGCCGGGGCCGACGCCTCGGTGCCGCGTGTAACGTGCCACCGGTGGCGCAACTGGATCGCCTCACCCGCCCGATCCGCCATGGCGTGGAGCTCGCAGGCGCGGCATGGCCGCAGTTCGGGCGTCCACTCGTGCTTGAGCTCACATCGCACCGGCCGATCAGAGAGGTGCTCCCCGGCGTCCACCACTGGACAGCGATCCATCCAAAGATCAGGCTGCCCGTGGATTCCTACTACATCGAACCCGCCCGAGTAGTCGTTGACCCGATGGTGCCGCGCGAGGGGCTCGAGTGGTTCGAGGGGCGAGAGACGCCTCGCCAAGTTGTCCTCACCAACCGCCACCATCTCCGGCACAGCGAGCGCTACGCGAAAGCCTTCGACTGCCCGATCCGTTGCAGCGAGGCCGGCTTGCACGAGTTCGAACACGGCCCGAAGGTCGACGGCTTCGCATCTGGAGAGGAGCTGGCGCCGGGGATCACCGCACACCAGCTGGGAGCGATCTGCCCCGACGACACCGCGCTACACATCAGAACCGGTGGCGGCGCGCTCGCGTTCGCGGATGGTCTCGTGCGCCCGCGTGGTGGCGGGCTCACGTTTGTTCCGGGATTCCTGATGGGCGCAGACCCCTCGGCGGTGCGAGTCGGGCTGCGCGAGTCTCTGCGCGGGTTGCTGGACCTCGATTTCGACAGCCTCTTATTCGCGCACGGCGAGCCGCTCATCGGCGGCGGCAAGGCGGCCATGAGTAAGTTCGTCGCCGGCGGATGAGCCCGCTGCTGGCGGCGCAATACGCCCGCGTCACTGGGCGCTGTCGCACGGACTGTCGCGCACCCGGCCGCCGAGGCCCGGAACCCCAATAAACATGGACGATTCGCGCGATTCGACGCAGGTCTTGAAAACCGTTAGGCCGCGTGAGCGGTCTGCCGGGTTCGAATCCCGGCCCTTCCGCTAGGTGACGTCCTCCGCACGAGGGCGCTGACAGGCTCGCTCCATCGAGTTGACGTGGCGAGATATCGTCGCGATCGACGGCTGGCACGACCCGAGATGGCGCGCACGCGCAGCGGCGCTCTCGGGCGTCGGTGCTCGTACCACGGCCGTGCCGGGCAGGGCCCCGAACCACGGGAGCAAGCCACGTTGCTGAGCTGGATCGCCCGCATCGCCACCGCACACCCGCGTCGCCTCGCCGGCGTGATCGTGTTGGTGCTCGTCGCGGGGATCGTGTTCGGCGCAAGCGCCACCAACCGCCTCAACGCGCGGAACGACTTCTCGGACCCGTCCTCTGCCTCCACCCGCGCGCGCCAGGCGATCCAGCGCGCGACCGGGGCGGATCCGACGGCGGGGATCCTCGTGCTCGTCGACACCAGCCACGGCAGCGCGGGGATCGACCGCGCCGAGCGCCTGATGCGAGCAGACCCCGACGTGGCGGCGGTGACACCCCCGGTCAGGTCGCGGACGGGCCGGAACGCGCTGATCGCGGCGACGCTGAGGGCGGATGCCGACGAACACGTGGCCGCCGAACACGTCAAATCCCGCTTCGCCGGCGACTCGGGGGTGCTGCTGGGAGGCAACGCGGTCGCGTTGCGCGAGGTCGGAGCCCAGGCGTCCAAGGATCTCGGCTTCGCCGAGCTGATCGCCTTCCCGCTGATCGCACTGCTCGCCTTCCTGATCTTCCGCGGCGTGGCCGCCCTGCTGCCGGTGGCGGTGGGGGGCACGAGTGTGTTCGCAACGTTCGCCCTGCTGCGAGCCGTCAACGTCGCCCTGCCCCTGTCGGTGTTCGCCCTCAACCTCGTCATCGGCCTCGGCCTCGGCCTCGCGGTGGACTACAGCCTGTTCCTCGTGTCCCGCTTCCGCGAGGAGCTCGGCGCAGGACGAGACACGCCCGAGGCAGTCCTGAACACGATGACCACCGCCGGCAGGACCGTCGCCTACAGCGCCGTCACGGTGGCCCTCGCGATGTGCTCGCTGGTCGTGTTCCCGCTGCGCTTCCTGCAGTCGATGGGGATCGGCGGGGCGATCACGGCGCTGACCGCGGCGGCGGTGTCGCTCACGCTGCTGCCCGCGCTGTTCGTGCTGTTCGGACGGCGCATCGGACGCGCCCGGCCGGGACCTCCGCGGGAGGGGCGCTGGTACCGCCAGGCCCACCGCGTGCTGCGCCATCCGGGGGTCGTCGCGCTGCTCACCTCCGGGGCGCTGATCGCGCTCGCGGTGCCGGCGCTGGGGACGCACTGGAGCGGCGTGGACGCACGCGTGCTCCCGGCCTCGGCGAGCGCCCGCATGGTGGAAGAGGCGCTGCGACGCGAATACCCCGTCGATCGCACCACCCCCGCGTTCATCGCCCTGCACGCCGGCCCCGGGCAGGCCTCAGCGGTGCACGCATATGCGGTTCGCCTGGCGGGCGTCCCCGGGGTCGCAGGAGTGAGCGCCCCCCGCTACCTCGGCAGCCGCACCTGGCAGCTCGACGCCTCGCTCGCCGGCGAGTCGATCGCCTCCCGGGCCCAGCAGGCGATCTCGCGGATGCGGGCGATCCCGTCCCCATACGGAACCCAGCTCGGCGGGTCGGGGGCCGAATTCACCGACCAGCGCGCCGCGATTGCGAACACGCTGCCGCTGTCGGTGGCGATCCTCGTCGTGGGAACGCTGATCGTGCTGTGGCTGATGACCGGCTCGGTCGTGCTGCCCGTGATCGCGCTCGCGATGAACCTGCTGACCGTGGGCGCAGCCACCGGCCTGCTGGTGCTGATCTTCCAGGACGGCCGCCTCCAGGGACCCCTCGCATACACCTCACAGGGAGGGATCGGCCAGAGCAACTACCTGGTGCTGGCGGCGATCGCGTTCGCGCTGTCCACCGACTACGGCGTGTTCCTGTTCACGCGCATCAAGGAGGCGCGCGACGAAGGGGAGGACACGAACGAGTCGGTCGCGCTCGGACTGCAGCGGACCGGCGGCATCATTACGGCCGCGGCCCTGCTGCTGTCCGTCGCGATCGGCGCCTTCGCCACCTCCCACGTGGTGTTCGTGAAGGAGGTCGGCGTGGGAGCGGTCGCCGCGGTCCTGCTCGACGCGTTCGTGGTGCGCACGCTGCTGGTCCCAGCCCTAATGGGCCTGCTCGGAGACCGCTGCTGGTTCTCGCCCAGGCTGCTGCGCAGGCTGCACGCACGCATCGCCATCGGCGAGAAGCCGGGCGCGACCCGCCGCCTGGGCACCTCCCCCACCTGACGCCGCGCCCGCGCCCGCCGCCACGGCGGCGCGGGCCCCGGGCTCTCAGTGAGCGACGACGCGGAAGGAGATCGAGACCGGCGCGGAGCTGCCGGCGAGGCTTTCGGCGGTGAATGTCGCGCGGTAGGCGCCGGGCGGCAGCGCGCGGCCCCTCACGCGGCCGGTGAACGGCAGCCTGTTGACTCCGGTGCGTGAGCGGCGGGCGAGCCTCATCGCCACGTGGGAGCGGATGCAGGCGGGCTTGCCCGCGCCGCGGCGTCCGACGACGCAGCTCTTGCCGATCAGGTGCCCGCTTTCTTCCCGGATAAAGGTCACCGTCACGACGGCGGCCTGGTCCAGCGCGAAGGAGAACACGGTGCCCACCGGCGAGACGCGGCTGATCCTCCCCGCGGGCTTCGTCGATCCCCGCCCCACCCGGAACACCTGGTTGCTCTCGCTGAGCCCGCTCAACGCGGGTGGCCTGGCCGCTTCGGGACCCTTGGGCGGGGGCGAGGAGCCGCCCGACGGGGCCGGAGACGGCCCGGGCGACGGCGTGGCCGCCAGCGTCGTGAAGGACCGGAGTTCTTCGCCGACTTCTTCGCCGCCGGCGCTGGCCGCCACGACCCGGTAGTAGTAGGTGGTGCCCGGCGAGAGGCCCGCAAGCGGGACCGTCACTTCCACGGGGCTGCTGCCAGATCCGGGCAGCGAGGAACAGGACGCGCTGCTTCCGAGCGAGCGCGCGGTGCCGTATTCGACCGCGCAACTCTTGACTTCTTCGCCTTCCGGATTGACCGTGCCCGTCAACGTGGCGGTGCTCTGGGTCACGCCGGTCGCTTCACCCGTCGTGATCGCGGGCGGGTTGCGGGAGGTCTTGAACTGGGCTTCCACGCCTTCCACCGGGACGGCGGCTTCGTTGTCGGCTACGAGCTTGAAGTAGTAGGTCGTGTTCGGGGCCAGGCCGCCGGCTTCCGCCGAGACGTCCACCGGTTCGGTCCCCGCGCCGGGAAGCACCCCCGAGCAGGGGACCCGACCTGTGAGTTCCCCTTTCACGGTCCCGTACTCGAATTCGCAGCTCGTCACGGCGGCGCTCGCGCCCGGCGTCACTGTGCCCTTCAGCGTCGCGCCGTGCTTGGTGACGGTGGTGGCTTCCCCGGTGGTGACCGCGAGTTCGTCCGCCGGCGTCGTGAGCTGTTCCTGGGTGCTCACGTCTTCGCCGCCTTCGCCACTGGCCGCCACGCGGAAGTAGTAGGTCGTGCCCGGGGTCAGGCCGGTGACCTGTGCCGTGACTTCTTCGCCCGCGCCAGGCGAGCACGGCACGCTCTTGTCAGGCGCCCCCGCGATGGGCCCGTATTCGAATTCACAGCTCACCGGCGCGCCTTCGGGGTTCACCGCACCGACCAGAACCGCGCTCGCGAGTTTGACTTCACGGGCGCTCGCGATGCTCGCCACGGGAGCGTTGGCGATCGTCTTGAACGACACAGGGGACCCTTCGCCGGTTCCTTCTTCGCTCGTGGCGACCACTTTGAAGTAATAGGTCGTGTTCGGCGTGAGGTTGGCAAGCGTGAATTCGACGGCTTCGCTGCCCGGAGCCGGAAGCGACGAGCACGGCTTGCTCACTTCCGACGCCGATTCGGAGGTCCCGTATTCGAACTTGCATTCGGTGACGGCCGCTCCCTGGAGTTCGACGGTGCCCGTGAGCTTGGCCGAGGTCTTGTCGACTTCGAGCGCTTGTCCGGTGGTCGCTTTGGGGGGTTTCGGGCCGCTGTCGCCGAGCGCCGTGGAGGCCCACGTGGCGGCCGCAGGCACGGCGAGCATCGCGACCGCCCACGTCAAGAGCCGCGACCCGCGTCCGTGCATCCGTCCTCGCCTCAACTCGTCCCTCACAAACCTCGTCTCGAACCCTCTTCGAGCCAGGATAGAGCCAGGCAGGCGCGCTGGCCGCAGGTAACCGTGCGCCGTGCAGGAGCGGTTTCAGCCGGCCACGAGGCTGGGGCTGGTGCCGCGCATGGCGGTCAGCTCGGCGCTCGGATCGGCCTGCTCGGCGGCCGTGCCGACGATCGAGGTCACGACCTCGACGATGCGGGGATCGAACTGACGGCCGGAGTTGGCGCTCAGCTCGGCCAGCGCCAAATCAGAGGGCAGCGCCTTGCGGTAGGCGCGGTCGGTTCGCATCGCGTTCCAGGAGTCGCAGCAGGTGACGATCCGGGCCTCCAGCGGGATCTCCTCGCCCTTCAGGCCGTCGGGGTACCCGCCGCCGTCCCAGCGCTCGTGGTGGGAGCGCACGATCAGGCCGACGTCGTGCATGAAGCCGCCGATGCGGTCGAGCATGTTCTGGCCCTCGAGGGTGTGGGTCTTGATGATCTGCCACTCCTCGGGGTCGAGCTTGCCCGGCTTGTTCACGATCTCCTTGGGGATCGCGATCTTGCCAACGTCGTGCAGCAGCGCCCCGAATTCGAGGTTGCGCCGCTGCTCGGCGCCGAGACCGAGCTCGTCGGCAACCGCCAGGGCCAGGCCCAGGACCCCCCGGCAGTGGACCCCGGTGTAGCCGTCGTCGGCCTCGACCACGTCGCCCAGCACGAGCGCCGTGCCCCGGTAGGCGCTGTTCAGCTCCAGCAGGTTCACCAGCCGCTCGCGGCGCTCGCCGGCGAACCACGCGAGCAGCCCCAGCAGGGGCAGCGGCGCGAGCGCGACGAAGGGGTGTTCGTGAACCTGCTCGGCCACCACCAGGCCCATCCCGGTGAGGGCGATGTCGATCAGGTACACCCACGATTCGCGCAGCTGGGCCGTGAGGCCGGCGTCGCGGGCCTCGGCGAAGCGCAGCGAGGACACGCCGAAGTCGACCGCGAACTGGGCGGCCAGCGCGATCACCAGCAGGGCGGCGCCCGCGTGGCGAGGTTCGGTGTGGGCCACCGCGAACACCGCCACGGGACCGATCGCGAACCACGAGTTGCCGGGGATGAGCAGCAGGCGCAACGGCCGCAGGTTGCCCCTCCACACCTCGAACGCGCCGGCCAGCAGAAGCGCCGCCAGCACCGCCAGCGGCACGGCGGCCACGGGCATGGCGAATAGCAGCGGCACGAACGCCAGCTGGGTGGCCAGCGTGAAGCCGAACGGGGTGTCGAAACGCACGATCGAGGCGAACGCCATCACCACCAGGCACAGCACGCACGGCAGCAGCTCGAAGCCGTGCGGCGGCCAGGCGGCCCACACCACCGCCACGGCGGCGAAGAACCCGACCGCGACCGGCAGCTCGATCAGCGCTTCGCGCGGCGTGAAGTCCGCCTCCGCGCGCGCGAACGTGTCCGCGAGCAGCTCCTGCTCCTCGAAATTCAGCTTCCCGACCATTTGTTTACTGGCCTTATCGACCCCGAGGGCGCTCACGTGAGCCCGGCGGGGTCGCGGTCAGCCGATGGCGGGAGCGCCTACACGCCGCCTTCGAGGGGTTCGAAGGGGTCCACACGTCCGGCCGCGAGCAGATACCAGGCGGTCGCCCCCGTGTGCAGCGAGGCGAAATAGGCTTCCCCTTCGCAGTCGCCGACCCCGTCTCGGGAGGCGGCGATGATGCCTTCGCCGTCGTTGTTGGGGCCGTCGAGCTGGGCGTGTTCGATGTCCGCGAGGTAGCGCTCGGCGGCTTCTTCGTCGCCCGGCAGGCCCCGTGCGAACAGCGCCTCGGCGATGTGCGCGGTGCCCTCGAACCACACTCCCTTGCGCGAGCCCTTGCAGAAGCTCACCCCGCTGAAGCCCTTCTTGTTCACCGCCAGGTACCTCGTGACCCAGTCCAGGGAAGCGCCGAAGGCGGCGTCCCTCAGCGCCAGGTAGGACCAGCTGTTGACGTCCTCGGCGCGCACGTGGCGGTTGGGCTTGACGCCTTCGTCGCCGGTGCCGACCCAGAACATGCCCTTGCGGGGTTCCCACATGGCTTCCACGAAGCGCCTCGCGTGCGCCGCGTCCTGGGTCCATGCGGCTTCGCCGGTGGCCGCGGCGAGCAGGCTGAAGAACGAGTACAGGTCGATGTTGTGCTCGGTGGACTTCCATCGGATGTGGCCGCCGCCCGCTTCCTCGCCGCCGGTGTACCCGCCGGCCCCGCGTTCGTCGTGGGCCTCACCCACGATCCACCCGGCGAGCTCGCGGGCGCCCGCCAGGAAGGACGTAGTACCCGTGCGTTCGTAGAGGTGGACGAGCGCCTGGCCCACCCACGCCATGTTGCCGACGTCGCTGATGGGGTCAGTGGCGGTCACGTCGGCGGGAGAGGCCAGCGGCGTGGGCGCATAGGCGGCCCGGATGCGCCCGTCGGCGGCCGGATCGTGTTCCTGAACGTAGAGCAGCGAGCGGCCGAGCACCTGGGCGCGGGCGAGGTTTTCGGGTTCGCTTCGTGCGAGGAGGGCGTCGATGATGACGGCGTCGTCGTAGGTGAAGGAGTCGTCCACCCCTTCGCGTTCGAGTGTGCCGCCGCTGTAGCTCTGCACGAGACGCAGCTGCGCCCCCGAGGCGTAGCGATCCATCATCGCCCCCAGGAACCGGTACGCGCCTTCGATGCTGGCCGGCGTGGGCTGCGCCGGCGCCGACGCCGGAACCACCGACGCCAGCGCCGCAAAGGCCAGGGCCGCACAGGCCGGGACCGCCCGGCGAGCGAGCCCCGGCAGGGCCCCGCGCGGCCGGCGGGCACGGGGGCGCCGAGCGCGCCCAGGAGCCCCTCGGCGGCACGAAAGCTGCAAGCAGGACCGGCTCATCGGGTAAATGATGCTCATCTGCCACCGTGACCGCTAAGCTCGGACCGCGCTCGGTCCAGGCCGGGCGGAGCATCGGTGCCACCAGGCCACATGGCGAGCAATGACGAGAAACAGGGCAAGCGCGTCGACCGCCGGACCTTCCTGAGGAGCGGGCTGATCGCCGGGGGGGCGGTCGCCGGCGCAGGGATTGGGATCCGGGCGATGGCCGATGCCAGCAGCGATTCGTCGGGCACGGTCCCGCCACCGAAGCCGCGCGGCGTGTCGATCGGGCGGCGGACCCCGTCGCAGCCCACGGGCCGCCCCAACATCCTCGTGATCGTCGTCGACCAGCTGCGCTACCCCCAGTGGGTCACGGCGGGATCGTTCGGGCTGGGGTTCACCCCGAGCCTGCAGAAGCTGCGCGAAGGGGGCGTGAGCTTCGCCCACCACTACACCGCCTCGAACGACTGCACCCCCGCCCGCTCGACGCTGCTGACGGGCCTCTACACCCACCAGACGGGATGCATGATCACCGGCGGAAGCACGCTCGACCCGGGCTTTCCGACGTGGGGGACGATGCTGCGCGAACACGGCTACCACACCCACTGGTTCGGCAAGTGGCACCTCACGCACCGCGACAACCACTGGACGCCGCCCATGGGGGCCGCGGCGCTCGAGCAGTACGGGTTCGCCGGGGGCGTGTACCCGTCCCCCGACGGCGCCCCCGGGCAGGGGTGGAAGCGCGACCCCCAGATCGCCGAGGTGTTCGGGGAATGGTTCAAGAGCGCCAACCACGTCCACCCGTGGTGCACGACCGTGTCGTTCGTGAACCCCCACGACATCGCCTGGTGGTACCTGTGGAGCGACCGCGTGCCCGCCGAGACAGCCGCGAAGCCGGTCACACGGAGGCTGCCCCCCAACTTCGAGACCCCCGAGCTGCTGGCGGAGCGCCGCAAGCCGCGCCTGCAGCGCTCCTTCCAGGAAGCCGCGGCCGCGTCCTTCGGCCCGGTCCCCTTCACGGGCCCGGAAGTGCCGGCCCGCTGGCTCGAATTCCTCGACCTCTACCTCAAGCTCCAACGGGAGGTCGACCGCCACATCGGGCAGGTGCTGCGCACGCTCCACAGCCGCCCGGAGGTCGAGGCCAACACCGTGATCGTGTTCACCTCCGACCACGGCGAGTACGGCGCCTCCCATGGGCTGCGGGGGAAGGGCGCGAGCGCCTACGAGGAGGCCCTGCGGGTTCCGCTGATCGTCAAGGATCCCCGCGAAGAGCTGACCGCGGCGCCCGCTCAGACGCGCACCCAGCTGACCTCCAGCGTCGACGTGGCGCCATTGCTGCTGACGATCGCCAGCGGCTCGTCGGCGTGGCGCCAGGACTCGCGTTACTCGCACCTGGCCAAACGGCTGGACCTCTCCGAGCTGCTGAAGGACCCATCCGCCCCGGGGCGCGACTACGTCCTGCACGCGACCGACGAGATGGTCACCGAGTACGCCGTCGAGACCTACGCGGCCGGCGCGCCCCTGCACGTGGTCGCGGTCCGCACCCCCGAGGCGAAGTTCGCCACCTACTCCAACTGGCCCGAAGACGGCATCGTGCCGACGACTCTGGCCCAGGAATCCGAGCTGTACGACTACAGCAACCAGGGCGGCCGCCTCGAGCTCGACAACAGCGCCGGGCGCAACGACCTCGAGCAGAGCATGCACACGCTGTACGAGCACGCCTTCAGGCACGAGCTGCGCGAGCCCCTCCCCGGGCGCCTCCAGGACGCCCACGGCAGCGGCTTCGCCGACTACTTCCTCACCGCCCGCCGCGCCGCCGCCCTCGCCACGGAACGCCGCCAGCGCCGCGCCGAAGTGGGGATGGTCGGGATCGCGAGCCTTCAGCGCCCGCCGCTCACCGACCGCTAGCTGCAAACCCCGGGCGCCCAGGGCTCGGCGCTCAGGGCTCCGGCGCCTAGGACCCCGGCGCGCTCTGGGCCGGGGAGGTCGCCAACACGTCCCCCCGGGCGTCGAGCGCCTGCACCGCGAGGTGGTGTCCGGCGGCGCTCGCGGGTAGCGGGATCGCCGTCTCGAAGCCGCTTCGCGGGGCACTCGCGAGCGGCGCGAGCGCGCGCGAGGAGGCGCCCGCGAGGATCCTCCACGAGGCCACTCCGGTGGCCCCGTTCCAGCTCACATAGGCGGTCACGCCGTGGGGCCGCGAGCGCAGCGCGAGGCTCGGCGGCTGCGTGGGCCGGCCGCTCCACGGCAGCACGTAGGCGCGGTAGCTCTCCCACCCCGACGGCAGATGGGCGTCGAACAGCAGGCGGCCGGAGGGGTCCACCTCGGAGAGGTAGCCCGCCTGTCCCCATCCGATCACCCAGTCGCCGTTGGCGAGCGTCTGCACGTTGCCCTGGCTGTCGGCCACCAGCGGCGTCGGATGATGGTAGGAGCGCACCAGCGTCGCGGTCCCGCGAGCGGTGTCGATCGCGACTTCGATCGCCCGCGAAGCGGGATGCACGCGCGGGTCGGAGCCGTTGTCGAAGAAGGTGATGGCGCCGTCGGGCTGCTGGCGGGCGTCGTGCTGCCAGGCGGTGGCAACGCCGGCGCCGAGCTTGAACGTGCCGTGCTTGCCGCCGAGCTGCCAGCGGACCTGGCCGGTGTGGGCATCGACGTCGTAGGCGGCCCACGTGTTGCGCGCGTCCACGAGGAAGCTGCCGTCGTGCTGGACTTCGACCGAGTTGATGTGGAAGGGGTCGAACGGCGAGGCCGCAGTGGCCGAGCGCCCGGAGTAGTAGGAGCTCGACATCGGGACGTGGTCGAGGAAGTGCCACTCGTAACGCACGAGCCCGGTGGCGAGGTCGATTTCCTGGAAGAGCGTGTCGGCGACCGCCCCGGAGCGAGGGCCGTGGAAGGCGCTCAGGTCGCAGCGGATCGCGTCGTACACGGTGACCATGGCGGTGTTCTGGGCCGTGAGCTGGAATTCGTGCAGGTCCGGCTGGTAGCCGTTGCCGGCACGCACCACCGCGATCTGCCGGTAGGAGCTGTCGGCGATCACCCCGCCGGCGGTGTGGCTGCCGCCTGCCACGAGCGGGTCCTGCCACCAGGTCAGCACGGGCTGCCCGTGGTAGGTCTGCACCTGCAGGTCGCCGGCCCGTGCCCCCGGCGCGAGCGGGTCGAACCAGAGCAGCCCCCCGTGTTCGTCCAGGATCATCGGGCCGTACTGCCCGTGGCCCTCGTACGGGGCCAGGAACAGGTCTCCGGTCGCGTGGCTCGCCCGCGGCGAGACCGTCACGGTGGGCGGGCGCAGGCCGGGGGCCGAGACGAAGTCCTGGTGCACCGGCTGTCCGGTAGGCGGAAACACGGACCCCGCGCCGGCGCCGGGGACGTCCGCGACGGCGACCGTGAAGCTCCACGCGACCGGGACCGTGCCCCCGGACTGCGGCAGCTGCAGCCGGGCCGAGACGTCGACGTTCTCGCCTTCCCGGAACGGCCGCGACGGCACGAAGCCGGCGCCGTCGCCCTGGGAGAAGGCCACCAGCCTGCCCGCGTGGACACCCGTGTGCGAACCCCGCACGACGAGGTCGTGGATGTCGGCGGCGGGGGTCCCCAGCAGGCTGATCCGGGTCACCGCCGAGGCGTCCCGGCTGGCGGGAGCCGGGGAGACGGTCAGGTGACCGCCCGCGAGGGAGGCCGAGACGTTGAGGTGCGCAGGGACACAGGCCGGGCTGGCGCCGGAGACGCGCGCCTTCGCGCCGGCGGCGTGCGGGTCCGCACCATCCCTGCCCGTCCCGTGCGTGCGCGCCCCGTGTGTGCGCGTCCCGTGCGAGTCGGTGTGCGCACCCGCGCCGCCCGAGACCCCGGCGACGAGAGCGACAAGTCCGGCGAGCACCACGGGCGCCGCCACCCACGCACGGCCGCGCCGCGGCATCGACCCGGCCCCGCCGTCCTCAGCCCTTGACGGGCGCCGAGGTGCCGATCAGCGTCCCTGAGGAGTCGAGCGCCTGCACGGCGACATACGGGCCGTGCTCCGCGGGTACCGCCGTGGTGGTCTCGAAGCCGCTGCTCGCCACCGTCGAGGCGGGCGCGAGCGAGGTGGCCGTGAGACCGGCGAGCACCCGCCAGCTCGCCACTTCGGTGGAGCCGTTCCAGCTCGCCGACACCGACAGCGTCCCGCCGGCGCCCCTCACCGCCACCGCCGGCGAGCCTTCCCCGCGGGAGCTCCAGGGGGCCAGGTAGGTCCTGAAGTCCTGCACGTTCTTGCCGAGCGCCCCATCCAGCAGGACGTGTCCGGCCGAGTCGTACTCGGTGAAGTTGGGCAGCCCGCCGTAGCCCATCAGCCAGTCACCGCCGGGCAGGCTCAGCGTGTTGCCCTGACTGGAGGCCAACAGCGTCTTCGAGGGGTTCGCGAACGCCTTCACCAGGCTGACGATGTGGGAGGGCCCGTCGATGTGCAGCAGCAGCCCCCGCGACTGCTTCTCCTTGGGCGGGTCCGAGCCGTTGTCGAACACGGAGATCAGCCCTCCGGGCTGGAACTCGGCGTCGTGCTGCCAGTAGAACGGA
>Ga0335083_10001196_pt1 | contig 36360 bp, 29 predicted proteins | sample Lox_Sample_42_FD_206716 | JGI IMG/M metagenome (GOLD analysis project Ga0335083, IMG submission 206716) | Soil microbial communities from Loxahatchee National Wildlife Refuge, Florida, United States - Lox_Sample_4.2 | ecosystem: Environmental > Terrestrial > Soil > Wetlands | place: USA...
CCGAAAGGCGTCGACCGTGACGATCGCGCCCTCCGCCCCCAGCGGCTGGCCGGCGGAGCGGGCCAGCTGGACGTCTTGCCGCCGCAGTCGGAGCTCGTCGGGGACGGCGAACACGGCCGCCGGCTGTGCGTGGGCCACGCCGGCCGACGCCACCAGAGCCCACCCGAGCGCGACCCGCCGGAACTTCACCGCACGCTGACGGCTCCGGAGAGCTCGATCTTGCGCGACGACGAGCCGACCAGCAGGTCGAACTTCCCCGGTTGCGCCCGCCAGGCGCCGGCGGCGAGGTCGTAGAACGAGAAGGCCCGGCGATCGAGGGCGATCTGGACCCGGCGGGTCTCCCCGGGGCCCAGGTCGACCCTGGCGAATCCCTTCAGCTCCCTGGGCGGCCGCGACACCGCCGGTTTGCGTTCGCCGACGTACAGCTGCGCCACTTCGGCCCCGCGGCGTTTCCCCACGTTGGTGACGTCGAACGCGACGGTGACCGGTCCGTCTCCGGTGAGATCGGCGGGCGTGACCGAGAGGTTGGCGTAGTTGAAACGCGTGTAGCTGAGGCCGTGGCCGAACGGGAAGAGCGGTTGCTGCTTCGCCTGATCGAAGTAGCGGTAGCCCAGGAACACGCCTTCTTTGTAGAGGATCTGCTTGCCGGCGTCCGGGTAGTAACTGTCGTGGACGGCGCTGTCCTCGAACCGGCGCTCGAAGGTGACCGGCAGCTTGCCCGACGGGTTGACGTCGCCGAACAGGATCTCGGCCAGCGCGGTCCCCCCCTCCTGTCCCGGGTACCAGGTCTGGAGGATCGCGGGGACGCGGTCGACGAAGCGGGTCATGTCGACGCCGCCGCCCGAAGTGATCGCCACGACGACCCGGGGATTGGCGGCCCGGACGGCGGCGATCAGATCGTCCTGACCCAGCGGCAAGCCGAACGTCCTGTCGTACCCCTCGCTCTCGGTCATCGGTTCGAAGCCGGCCGCGATCACCACGGCGTCGGCGCGCTTGGCGATGGCCAGCGCCGCCGGGTCGACCAGCGCATCGGCGCGGCGCACCCCCAGCCCCACGCGCGCGTGGTGGTCGCCGTGCTGGTACTCGAAGCGGATCGCGTAGGCCCGGCCGGCGGTCAGGTGCAGGCGGGCCGTGTTGATCGGCTGAGGGCCGCGCGCGCGCTCCAGCACCAGCTTGCCGTCCACGTACAGGCGGTACTCGTCCAGCCCGTAGCTGAACGCGGCGAAGATGTACGCGCCGGAGGCCGGGGCGACGTAGGCGCCGGTCCAGCGGGCCGACGACTCCTTGCGGTTGCCGGTCGGCCAGTAGTTGGGTTTGTCCCAGTTGAAATTCAGGTGTTCGTCGACGCGGGTCAGGGCGGGGGAGCCGGCCAGCTTCGGATCGTCGAAGTACTCGGCGCGCAGCCCCGGCTGGCCGCCGGCCGGCGCCGTCATCCAGTCGGTCGCGTCGAAGATCTCGGCCAGCGTCGGGACGCCGTGGTGGACCAGCACGGTGGCCGCGCCCCGCAGGTGATCGCTCAGCCCCTGCACGAAGCTGACGGCGGCCAGCGGCCGCACCTGCGCGCTGCCGCCGCCGACCGGGACGGCCGGGTAGGCGCCCGGGCCGATGAGCGCGATGGTCCTGGTCTTTCCGCGATCGAGCGGCAGGAATCCCTTGTCGTTCTTCAGCAGCACCATCCCGGCGCGCGCCGCGTCCAGGGCCGTGGCCCGGCCGGCCTCGTCGAACAGCGGCGCCGACGGATCGGCGGCGGGGCGATCGAGCCAGCCGAAGCGGATCGCCGTCCGCAAGATCCGGCGGACCTTGTCGTCGATCGTCGCGGCCGAGACCTTGCCGGCGCCGACGGCGGCCAGCAGCGTCTCACGCGTCATGAGCTTCGCGGACGGCATCTCCAGGTCCAGGCCGGCGTTGGCAGCCGCCACGCCGTCATAGGTGGCGTCCCAGTCGGACATCACGATGCCGTCGAAGCCCCACTCCTTCTTGAGCACGCCGGTCACCAGGTCGGCGTTCTCGGTCATGTGCAGGCCGTTGACCAGGTTGTACGAGGTCATGACGGCGCCGACGTGCGCCTCTTTCACCGCGGCTTCGAAGGCCGGCAGGTACAGCTCGCGCAGCGCGCGCGGATCGATGTCCGAGCTGGTGTGGTGGCGGTCGACCTCCGAGTTGTTGCCCAGGAAGTGCTTGATGGTGGCGCTCACCCCCTGGTCCTGCAGCCCCTGGATGTAGCCGACGGCGATGCGCGCGGTCAGGAACGGGTCCTCGCCGAAGTACTCGAAGTTCCGGCCGCACATCGGCGCGCGGTAGAGGTTCACGCCGGGGGCCAGCATCACGTGCACGCCGCGCGCGCGCGCGTCGCGGCCGATCGCGGCGCCGACGGCACGGGCCATCTCAGGGTCCCAGGTGGCGGCCAGCCCGATCCCGGCGGCGTACGCGGTCGACGGTCCCAGGTTCTTCACACCGAACGGCCCGTCGGCCATCCGGAACGCGGGCAGGCCCAGCCGCGGAACCGCGCGGACATAGAACGCGTCGGCGCCGCCGAGGTAGTCGACCTTCTCCTCCAGCGTCATGCGCGCCAGGATCGCCTCGGCGCGCTTGTCGACGTCGGCGGGGGTCGGCGCCCCGGCGCGCACCGGCGAGAGCGTCAGGCCGAGCAGAGCGCCCGCGACGAGAGCTCCGCGGCGGAGCGAACCGGACATGCGCCGCGCACGGTAACACGGCCAGAGAAGACGTCAGAGATGTCAGGCCGCCGCTTTGCCCGCGCGGGTCGTTCGGGTCGCGCGCTTCTTCGTGGTTCCCTTGGCCTTCTTCGCGCGGCGGGCGTCGCGATACTTGGCGATCTGGGCCTTCGAGATGTCCTTGTGCTTGGCGCATACCATTCCGAAGACCGGCGCCGCGGGGTTCTTGCAGCCGGGGACCGGGCAGAGCTGCTTGGGACGGCGGGCGCCCGACAGCAGCTTGGTTCCTCGGCGGCCGTGGCCGCCGAGAGCCGATTCGACGACGGCGCGGGCGCGATCGATCGCGTCCTGCTCCACCAGCGAGCTGAGTTGATTCGTGAAATCTTCGATCAGCGAACGAATGTTCATCGGCGCGGAGTGTAGGCCTGTGATCCGCGCACAAACAAGCCATAACTTAGCAATTTCACGAGGGTTCCGGGCAGGTCTCTCGCGCGGCGCGGCGTTCGGTATGGCGCCCGATTGATAACCGGTTGATAATGAATATCAAAAACGGTATCGATATCCCTGGGACCTCGCTCGATGGCTCGCCCCCTGCTTCGCCGCTCCCGCTCCTGGACGCTGCTCCTGGCTGGCGCCACCAGCCTGCTCGGGCTGGCCGCCGGCTGCGGCGCGCCCGGCGCGGTCGCCGCGCGACCCGACTCGAGATCCTGGAATGCCCCTGTCGGCACGGCCGATCCCGCGCACATCGTGGCCGTGTACCAGAGCCATTGCGGCGCGTGCCACCGCCCGGTCCCGCCGGGCAGCGAGCCGCACGATCGCCTGCAGGCCGAGCTGATCCGGCACCGGAAGCGCGCCCGCCTGACCGAGCAGGAGTGGGCCGGCCTGGACGCGTTCCTGGTCCGCCGGTAAGCGTCAGCGCAACCCCGAGCGCGGATCGCGCATCTTTCTGAACGGTCCATGTCCGTTCCCCTGCCCCCGCACGCCCCCCCAGCCGCCCCGCCGCGCGTCAGCCTGCTCGAGCGGCTGCGCGCCAGCGCCACGCACTCGGCGCGCGCGTTGGGCCTGGTCTGGCGGTCGGCGCCGGCGGGTGTGACCGTCCTGGCGGTGCTGACCGTCGCGGTCGCGGCGCTGCCCCCGTTCATCGCCTACGTCGGCAAGCTGATCATCGACGCGGTGATGGCCGCGCGCGTGGCCGCGCCGGGGCCCGAGCGGGTCGCGGCGCTGGCGAGGGCTTTGCGCTACCTGGGCATCGAGCTGGGGGCCGTGCTGGCCTCGGCCGGCGCCGACCGCGTCCTCGGGCTGGTGCGCCAGCTGGTCGGCCTGCGGCTGGGGATCGACCTGAACGTCCAGATCCTGGAGAAGGCCCAGCGGCTGGAGCTGAGCCACTTCGAGGACGCCAACTTCTACGACAAGCTCACGCGCGCCCGCCGCGAGGCCTCGTCGCGCCCGCTCTCGCTCATCCAGAGCAACTTCCAGGTCGTGCGCAACGGGCTGACGCTGGCGGGGTACGCCGCGCTGCTGGTCCGCTTCTCCGGCTGGATGGCGGTGGCGGTGCTCCTGGCGACGGTCCCGGCCTTCGTCGCCGAGGCGCGGTTCTCGGGCGCCGCGTTCCGGCTGCGCAACTGGCGCTCGCCCGACTCGCGCCGCCTGACCTACCTCGAGTACGTGCTGGCCAACGACGAGCACGCCAAGGAAGTGAAGCTGTTCGGTCTGGGGCCGGTGCTGCTGGGCCGGTACAAGGAGCTCGCCGAGACGTTCTATCGCGACGACCGGCAGATCGCCGTGCGGCGCGCCGGCTGGGGGTACGCGCTGTCGCTGCTCAGCTCGGTGGTCTTCTACGCCTCGTACGCCTGGATCGTCGCGCTCACGGTGCGCGGCCCTCTGTCGCTGGGCGACATGACGCTGGCCCTGGTGGCGTTCCGCCAGGGCCAGCAGAGCTTCCAGGCCGTGCTCTCGGCGCTGGGGGGCATGTACGAGGACACGCTGTACATGGCCAACCTGTTCGACTACTTCGCCATCCCCACGGAGGCGAAGCGTCCCGGTCCGGTCGCCATGGTGCGCGCCGAGCAGGGGATCCGTTTCATCGACGTCGGCTTCCGCTATCCGGGCGGCGAGGGCGAGGGCAAGTGGGCGCTCCGCCACGTCGACCTGTTCATCCCCAAGGGGGAGAGCCTGGCGCTGGTCGGCGCGAACGGCGCCGGCAAGACCACCTTCATCAAGCTGCTGGCCAACCTGTACCGCCCGACGGAGGGGAACATCCTGCTGGATGGACGCGATCTGGCGACCTGGGATCCGGAAGCGATCCGCCGCCGGATCGGCGTCATCTTCCAGGACTTCAACGAGTACCAGCTGGCCATGCGCGAGAACGTGGCCTTCGGCAGCGTCGAGCACGCCGGCGACGATCTGCGGGTGGGGCGCGCCGTCGATCGGGGCGGCGCGCGCGAGCTGGTGTCGGGGCTGGGGGCCGGGCTGGACACCCAGCTGGGGCGGTGGTTCAGCGGCGGCGTCGAGCTGTCGGGCGGCCAGTGGCAGAAGGTGGCGCTGGCGCGGTCATTCATGCGCGAGGAGGCCGACATCCTGATCCTCGATGAGCCGACCGCGGCGCTGGACGCCGAGGCCGAGCACGCCGTCTTCCAGCGCTTCCGCGCGCTGGCCGCCGGACGGACCACGATCCTGATCTCGCACCGGTTCCCGACGGTGCGCATGGCGGATCGGATCCTGGTGCTCGAGGCGGGGAGCGTGGTCGAGGACGGCACGCACGCCGAGCTGGTGGCCGCCGGGCGCCGTTACGCGCGCATGTTCAAGCTGCAGGCCGCCGGCTACGCCTGACGGGCGGCCTTGGCGGCCAGGAAGCTGCCGCGGTCGACGATCCGGCGGCACAGGGCCGCCGCGTAATCCTCGGGGACGGTCTGGGTCACCGAGGGGCGCGCGGCGATGGCGCGGGCCAGCGCGTCCATGCGCGGCCAGCGCCGGGCGTCCAGGACCTGCAGGCGCAGCCCCTGCTCGACGATCGAGAACCGCAGCAGCGACGGCGCCAGGTAGACGTGCACGCGCTCGAAGCGCTCGGGCGCGACGACCCCGGCGGCGATCGCCTGCTCGACGCGGTCGGCGATCGCCGCGAACCCGACGGCGGTCCGGTCCAGCTCGGGGGCGCTCGGGGCGATCAGCAGGTTCCAGAGCGCCTGGCTCAGCTCGGTGGCGCCCTCGGCCCAGGCGCGCTGATGCGCCCGCGCGAACGGATCGTCCGGCAGCGACGAGGGCGGGTGCGTCTCGTCCAGGAACTCGCAGATCGCCGACGATTCGAACAGCGCGACCCCGTCCGCCAGAAGCACGGGGACCTTGCCATGGGGCGAGAGCTTCACGAACCAGTCCGGCTTGTTCTTGAGGTCGATCTCGCGGCGTGTGAACGGGACGCCCTTTTCGTGGAGCAGGATCGCGGCGCGATGGACGTACGGGCAGAGCTTGTGGCTGATCAACTCCAGCGTCATCTGCGGGGAGTATGGCTTATCGTGTGCCGGCCGCATGCTCGGAACCCGGGTGATCTGCTTCGCCCTCGCGCTTTCGATGTTTGGCTGCCCGTCGCGCCGCCGCGGCGCCGGCGTGCTTCGCCCCGAGATGTTCCAGCGCGGGCTGTTCGGGCCGCTCTATGACCGGAAGGTTGACGGGGGGATCGTCGCGCAGCCGCTGTTCGTCGGGCAGGTGGCGACGGCCGGGCACGGCCGCCACGACCTGATGCTGGTGGCGACCGAGAACAACTGGGTGTACGCCTTCGCTCTCGACGACGAGCGGCCGGACCCGGCGACGCCGCCCCTGGCCGCCCGGCAGGTCGAGCCCAGCGGGCGCATCAGGCCGGCCATCTGCGACGAGACGCCGTCGCAGCGGGTCGGGATCACCGCCACGCCGGTCGTCGACCCGGCCACCCAGATCGCCTACCTGGTCGCGCGGAACGCCGACGACCACCAGTACTACCTGCACGCGCTGGACCTGCGCGCCGACCTGGCCGATGCGCGCCCGCCGGCGCGCATCGGGGCGCGGGGACCGAGCGGCGTGGCGTTCCAGGCCGAGTGCCAGCGCAACCGCCCGGCGCTGTTGCTGCAGGGGGGCGTGGTCTACGCCGCGTTCGGCAGCCTGGGGTGCGATCGCGACTGCGGCGAGGGCGATCCGTATCGCGGCTGGGTGCTGGGGTTTCGCGCCTCCGACCTGACGCCGGCCGCCGTCTTCTGCACCAGCCCCGAGCGGGCGGGCCACGCCGGGATCTGGCAGGCGGGCAGCGGCCTCGTCGGCGACGGCCAGCGCATCTACTTCCAGACCGGCAACGGGCCCGGCCCGCTGGGCGACGCCTTCGTGGCGCTGCGCCCGACCGCCGCGCCGCCGGGGCTGGAGCTGGTCGCGGCGCACCGGCCGGCCAACCACGCCGCGCTCGATCGCGCCGACGTGGATCTGGGATCGGGTGGCCCGATCTGGCTGCCGCCGGGGATGCTGCTGGGGGCCGGCAAGGAGGGGCGGTTCACCCTGCTGGACGCGCGCACGATGACCGCCGTGCAGGAGTTCCAGGCCTTCGCCAACAGCTATCACGCGGATGCCGGCGCGCCCGCCTGCGGGGTGCTGGCGCGCTCGGCGTTCCCGACCAACTGCGACACGGCCGCGCCCGGCTGCTACATCGATCCGGCCCGTTACCAGGACGGCGAAGACTGCGGGCCGAACGTCAACGGCGCTCCGCTCTTCTGGTCCGGGGCCGGCGCCGGCTTCGGCCTGGTCTATCAGATGGCGGGGCGCGACTATCTGAAGGCCTTCCGCTACGACCTGCAGGCGTGCCGGCTGGACCAGCGGCCGTTCGCCGTCTCGCCGGTTCGCGCGGTCGAGGGGATGGCGGGTGGCTTCGCGGCGCGCTCGGGTGAGGCCGGCGCGGGGACCATCCTCTGGCTGTCGTACCCGCTGGGCGATCCGCAGTGGCAGAACGTCCCGGGGCGGCTGGCGGCGTTCGATCCGCTGACGCTGCAAGAGCTCTGGCACGACGACGGCGGCTATCTGTTCGCCAAGTTCACCCCGCCCACCATCGCCGGCGGCCGGGTCATCCGCCCGACGCTGTCGGGGCGGGTGGTCGTGTACGGCGCCCGCGAGCAGCCCCTGCGCGAGGCGCCAGGCCGGACGCGGGCCGCCGCCGTCGACGAGAAGTACCGGCTGATGGGCGGCGAGGCCGGCTACCTGGGCGCGCCGTCGTTCGACGCGCGCCCGGTTCAGGATCGCGCGGGCGGCTGGTACCGCGACTTCCATGGGGTGGTCGTGGGATCGGTGCCGGCCACCATCTCTGCCCGCCGCCTGCCGCCCGGGACGCCGCCGGCCCCGGGGCACCGGCCATGGTCCGGGCTGGGGACGCCGTTCGTGTCGTCGATCTACTGGTCGGTGGCCACGGGCGCGCACGTGCTGACCGCGGAGATCCGCGACGCCTGGCTGGCGAACGGCGGCCCGGCGGGCCCGCTCGGCTACCCGATCACCGACGAGGCTCCGGACGCCGGCGGGCGCCGCTTCGTCGAGTTCCAGCACGGTCGCATCTGGTGGAGCACCGGCGCCGGCGCACGGGTCGACGTCGCGGCCCGCTGACTCAGACGTCCTCGGACAGCATCGCCTCGATCAGCTCGACGACCCCGTCGCCGGCGCCGCCGCGGGTCACCAGGTCCGCCGCCTCGGCCAGGCTGGGGACGGCATCCGCCACGGCGACCGAGAGCTGGCAGTGGGCCAGGAAGGCGTGATCGTTCTCGCCGTCGCCGACCCCGACCACCTCGTGCGCCGACAGGCCCAGGTCGGTCAGAGCGTCTTCGAGTCCGCTGGCCTTGTTCACCCCCGGGGGGAGCACCATGACCGCGCCCTTGTTGAAGATGATCTGCAGCTCCAGCCCCAGCTCGCGGATGGCTTCCACGACCTCGACCTCGAAGGGCTGGACGGTCGCGACGATCACGGCGCCCCGGACCAGCGGCGTCACCCCGCGCGCGCGCAGGCGTTCCAGCAGCGCGGGCGGCGGCTCGGGGCCGAGCAGCTTCGGCTGGCCGCGACCGGGGTGAACGGAGAGCGCGCCGTTCTCCGCCACCACCACGTCGAAGATCGACAGATCCGGGCAGACCCGCTGGAGGTCGTCGAGGCGGCGGCCGGTCACCAGCAGCAGGCGCCGCCCGGAGGCGCGCAACCGCATCAACGCCTCGCGGGTGGCGGGCGCCAGGATCCCGTCGCGCGCGAGCGTGCCGTCGTAGTCGCAAGCGAGAGCCTGGAACTTCACGAGCTGGTTTGCGCGCGCGCGGGCGCCGTCCATCAGGCCAGCGGCGGCAGCGCCTGCTCGTTGGGTGACTGGACCCCGGACAGCTCCTCCATTTCGCCCAGCTCCTCGATCAGCTTGGCCGAGAACGCCTCCAGGTCGTCCGGCTTGCGGCTGGTGATCCAGTTGCCGTCGACCACCACCTGCTCGTCGACCACCCGCGCGCCGGCCTGCCGCAGGTCCCCCTGGATCGTCTTCCAGGCGGTCAGCCTGCGTCCCCGGGTCAGCTCGGCCGTGAGCAGCAGCTGCGGTCCATGGCAGACCGCGGCCAGCGGGCGCCCGGTCGCGTCGAACGCCTTCACGAACTGGACGAAGCGGTCGTCGGCCCGCAGCTTGTCCGGCGAGTATCCGCCGGGGATCAGCAGCGCCATGTAGTCATCGACCTCGGCGTCGTCGATCGACAGGTCGACCTGGGCCGTCTCCTTGCCTTTTTCCCCCACCAGCTTGTCACCGGCCTGGGTACCGATGACCTCCACCTGATAGCCAGCCTGGCGCAGCCGATTCGTGGGGATCCGAAACTCCGAATCCTCGAACCCCGACGTCAGGAGGCAGGCGACTCTTCCTCGTGGCTTTGAACCGTTTCCGCCCATGGCTGCGCTCCTTCCGCTACCAACGTGGCTTCGGCCACCGCGAAGGCAATCTCGCCGCTCACGATTTCGCCGGTCCTCGCGTGCTAGCTTTGGGGCATGTCGATCGTCGAGAAGCTGGTCAAGGTGGTCGACCCGGCCCAGGCGCGCCGCCGCGAAGAAGAGCGGCAGAAGGATCGCGAGCAGCCGCAGCGAAGCGACGCCGGCGCGCCGCCGGACGAATACGAATGCCGCGTCTGCGGCCGGCGCGATCGCCAGGGCGGCTACTGCCCGTCCTGCCTCGCGGACACCATGCAGAAGGCGCGCTGATCAAGCCGATCCGCTGAAAACGCCGCGGAGCCGCCACCCTTTTGGAGTGGCGGCTCCGCTCCCCCTCCCGCCGCCGAGCTCTCGCCTTCCACCGTCCCCCGACACCGCGTCGAGCTCATTTCCCCTGCGTGTCTCGGGTGAGAGAACTGCGAGCGGCGTGCCAGCGTAGAGCCCGGAAATCGCGCCGAAAAGTCAGTCCTGGACGTCGAACCGGTAACATCTCTTGCCGTCGAGGTGACGCGAATCGCGCTCATCGCGCGCGGTGCAGGACCACCGCGCCCCCGGCGTTCGACGATCCTGCGACCCAGATCTGTGTCCGCGTCACCCACAGGCCCGGGAAAGAGCCGGCGGGAACGCCGGTCATCGTCTCGATCGGCCCGCGGGCCGTCGCGTGGATCACCGTCTGCCCCGCCGCGTACATGTCCGCACCGGCCGCCATCACGTTGACCAGGCCTTGCGCGCTCCCTCCCGGTGGACGGCGCTGTGTCCAGTGGCCCGCGGCGCGTCGCAGGACCTGCTCGCCTTCGCCGACCGCCCAGGTCGCCGCGCCGCTGGACCAGATCCCGAACAGCCCGAACGCGGTGTCGGGGGACGGGTGCGCGATCGTCCAGGCCGCGCCATCGAAGTGCGCGACGCTGCCGCGCGCGTTGAAGCCCTGGGCCACCCAGACGTCGCCGGGCGACACCGCCCAGATGTCGCCCAGGAACTCCTCGCGCGCGCTCAGCACCAGCCGCGGATCGCGCGTCCACGCTCGGCCGTCCCAGTGATACAGGCCGGCGCGCCCGATGGCCCAGACGTCGCCGCCGCCGCTGCCCGACAGGCGGTTCAGCGTGGACGTGGCGCCGGTCGGGACGGAGCTCCAGGCGGCGCCGGTCCAGTGCAGCGCGACGCCGCCGGCGCCCACGGCCCAGACGTCGCGCGGCCCGGCGCCCCAGAGGTCATTCAGGCCAGCCGCGGCCGGCAGCGGCGCCGGCGTCCAGGCGCGCCCGTCCCAGTGGAACGCCAGCGCTTCACCATCCCCGTCGCCGCGGGCGCCGGCCGCCCAGACGTCGTCGGGGCCCGCCGACCAGATCGCGGTGAAGCGCGGGTGGCCGGCGGGGCCGGGCACCAGGGTGTCGACGCACCACCCGTCGGGAGCGCAGGCCCCCGCCGCGCTCGCGCCGCCTGCCTGGTAGACCAGCCAGGCGAGCAGCACGCATGCAAGCAGTCGCACGCGAACAACGTGCGGCCGCTGGCCGCCTGGCGCTATCCCCCCAGCGCGGGCGCCAGCTCGGCCGCCGCCAGCACCGCGGCCTGGCGCGGGAACAGCTTCTCGGTCAGCACCCGGTGGACTTCGTCGTCGGCATCGGCGCAAGCATCCTTGACGACGAACAGCCGGTGGTCGCTGTCCGCCGCCGCCCGCACCGTCGACAGCACCACGCCGCTGGTCGCCAGCCCGGTCAAGATCAGCGTGTCGATCCCCTTGGCGCGCAAGATCATCTCCAGGTCGGTTCCGGCGAACGCGCTGACCCGGTGCTTGACCACCACCACCTCGCCGTCCGCCGGCCGCATCGGTGGCGCGATCTCCGCGCCCGACACGCCGGTCACGAACCGGCCCGTCCCCGCGATGGTCGAGAAGGCGACGTTGCGGGGGCTCACCTCCGGGTAGCCGGGGCGAAACCCGACGACGACGTGAATCACCTCGACGCCCGCCCGCCGGGCAGCGGCGATCAGCGCGGCCGCCCGCTCGACGGCGGCGGCTGCCGTCTGGCCCAGCCGCGCGACGATCTCGGTCTGGAAGTCCATGGCCAGCAGGGCGGTGCGCTTGGGTTCGATGGCGATCACGGCGTGAGAGCTTAGCCGGGTTTCAGCGACAATTCGCCGTGTGACAACCGTCACGCTCAGGATGGACCAGATTCCACGGCCCGCGAAGTTGGGTCACCAGGACTGTGAGCTGGGCGGGGCGCCCTTTCTGGTCTCGAGCCGGAACAGGTAGCGCACGCCGGCCGCCAGGTTGAGGTCGACCAGTCGGGGACCGGCCAGCTGGGTCCCGAGCCGCATGAACAGGCCCACCCGCCCGATCACCAGGCTCCCGGCTTCCGCCATGCCGTAGAGGCGTCCTGTCGCCCCGCCCGGGAAGTCGACGGTGGTCTGAAGGTCGATCTTGAGCCAGTTGAACTGGCGACCGAACAGGATGCTCCCGGCGTCGGCCATCAGCTGGTTCACGTCGGGGCGGCCGTTGGCGCTGCCGACCGAGAGCTGCTCCTGGGCCACGCCGTAGGCCAGCCACCACGGATACGGTTTGTAGGCGGCGCCGGCGCCGGCCATCACCTGGGTCCGGCCCGCGCCCAGCTTCGGTTCCGTCGCGCTGTTCAGCACGGCGCCGCCCAGCAGGGCCGCCACGAAACGGGGCGTGGATCCCAGCACGGCGACCAGCCCGATCTGGATGTCGCCGATGCCCGACACCTGCCCCGCCGGCGACTCCATCAGCCGCGCCGGCAGCTGGTAGCGAAGCATGATCCGCTTCAGGAACTCGATGTCCATCTCGACGATCGTGTCGTGCACCGATACGCCGCCTGGCGCTCGGGTGTAGACCTGGCGCAGCTCCAGCCGCGGGATCAGCTCGACCGGGCTGACGCCGGTCCCGCCGGCAGGTTCTTGAGCGCGCTCGGCGTCGTCCGGCTCATCCGGCGTGGCCGGGTCCTTCGGCGTCGAGGCGCCCGCCAGCAGGGCGGCGCACAGAAGGGTCGCGGCGAGCGGCACGGGTGGCCTTCATCGTGAGCCGGCCCGCCCGCCGCGGAAGCGGCGCCGCCAGAATCAGGCAACCATCGACTGCACCACCCGGCGTTCGCGCAGCCGCCAGATGCGGCCGTCGAGCAGGAAGTGGTGCAGGTTCACGAAGCTCATGATGGCGGCGCTGGCCACCAGCGTGTCCCCGGCCAGACCGTAGTGGCCGGCCAGCAGGAACACCCCGGGGTTGATCGCCAGGCCCAGCAACAAGATGACCACCGCGTAGCGGGCGAACAGCTTGGGGCCGGCCGGTTGCCCGTGGCAGGCGTGCCAGCTGGTCAGCGCCACGTACTGCAGCGAGTGGAACACCGGCACCAGCGTGATGGCGAACAGCGGCTCGAACAGGCCGACCGTGAACCAGGTGACCTGCGCCGACAGCACGGCGTAGGTGGGCCAGGGGAGCGGCGTGCCGCGCAGGCGCCGCTCGCGCGCGACCCTGGCGACTCCCAGGAAGCTGGCGGCCAGGGCAGCTAGGCCCGCCCCGATCAGCCAGGTCGGGACCGAGGCGCCGGCGCTGGTGTAGGCCCGTCGCACCAGCTCGTGGGCGGCGCTGCGGGCCGGCATGCTCAAGCGAAAGAAGCCGATCAACGACAGGATCCAGGAGACGTAGAGCGGCAGCTTCAGCAGGCGCTTTTCGCGCGGGTCCAGCCGCGCCCCCTGGCGCAGCGGGTACAGCATGGCCAGCCCGATCGATTGCCCCGAGTAGTGGTAGCCGGACCAGCAGACGTAGACCGCGAAGAACGCCACCCCGATCGTGGTCGGGCGCAGCATGGCGCCGGCGGCGACCACCAGCAGCGCCAGCGGGGCCGCGATCGTCACCCAGGGATGGTCGCGGATGACGTCCGTGGAGGTGTAGGCGCGCCGGTACGTCGCGGCATAGTGGGGACCCACGCAGAGGAATATCAGGCCCACCATGATCGGCTCGGCGACCGCCCAGGAGGCGCCGCCGGCCCGCTTGGACAGCAGCAGCGGCAGGCCCAGAAGCAGGGTGGCCCCCGGTCCCAGCAGGAAGGCGTCGGCCGCCGGACCGAGCAAGAACCGATTGAATTGCCGCGCGTTATTGATGTCGACCTTATCGGCCGATTGCGCGACGAACTCAAACCTGACGCGCCACGAACCTCTGTCAGAACAGCGATGGTCCGTGGCGGATTTCTCGTGACTCTATTCTTAGGCTAATGGTAGTCAAACCTCTGATAATGGGCGCGCTGGCGACGCCCGGGACGGTCATCCCGCGACGGCGGCCCCCGCTGTCCGACCGCCGAGTTCCTGTCTCCCTTGCCTAGGAGCACCCCATGAAAGCACCGGGAATCATTCGCTTGAGCACCTGCCTCGGGGCGCTGTTCTTGCTCAGCAACTGTTCGTCGCCCGCGGGCGGCGGCACCGGGGGAACGGGCGGGGGGACGTCAACGGGTGGTAGCTCCGCGACCGGCGGCAACGGCACCGGCGGCAGCAGCAGCACGGGCGGCACCACGGGCACGGGCGGCAGCACCGGCACCGGCGGCAGCGTGAGCACCGGCGGAAGCACCGGCACCGGCGGCAGCCACACGGGCGGTTCGACCGGCACCGGCGGCGGCGCGACCGGCGGCTCGAACGCCACGGGCGGCGCCGGCGGCAGCGGAAGCGGGACGGGCGGAACGCCCGGCGTCGACATGGGCGGTCAGGCCCTGGCGAAGAAGGGCGACAGCACCAGTGTCTCCAAGGCGTACCTGAATCTCGGCGACATGCGCCTCCTCAACAACCGGTGGGGCTCCGACTCCCTGTCGGGCTGCTCATCGATGCAGACCGTCATGGTGAACACCGATGGCTCGCTGGGGTGGACCTTCAACCGCGGGGGTTGCGGCGAGCAGAACCACGCCAAGCCGGATTTCCCCGAGGTCGAGTTCGGCGTGGCGCCGTTCGGAAGGAAGGATTCGAACCTCACGTCGCCGGCCTACTCGTCGACGACGCTGCTGCCGATCATGCTGTCGGACCTGAAGAGCGCGAGCGTCACGATCGACACGTTCCAGACCAACAACATCGGGGGCTCGTCGCCCTATTGGGACGCCAACATCGAGTTCTGGATCAGCGCGAAGGACCCGACGATGAACGACGAGGCCGGCGTCTACGCCGAGATCATCACGTTCGTCGGCTGGAACCCCACGCGGCAGAGCGGGTCCACCACCAGCTACGCCTGCATGATCAGCGGGAAGACCGTCCCCAACAGCAACTTCTCGCTGTGCCACCAGAGTGACAACTGGGCCAGCGGCTGGCGCTTCTTCAACTTCCTGGCCGGCAGCGGGACCAGCAACTACAGCGGCAAGATGGACATCAAGGCCATCCTCGACTACGTCCGCAGCCAGTACGCCAGCGGCGGTCCCAGCCCCGGGTCGTTCCAGGACAGCATGTACCTGACCCGAATCGAGATCGGCACCGAGATCGACGACAACACGTCCGGCTCCGCCAAGGTGGGCATGGGCGTGACGTTCGAGATCAACGGCACGTCGAAGATGATCCAGCTCGCTCAATAGCTGGATCAGGGGGCCTGGAGACCTGCAGGTCTGTTGCGCGTTGCAGAGCGGGCCGGCCGCGCACGCGCAGGTGGCAGGCGGCTCGCGCAGATCATTCGCGCAACGGCTTGGCGCTCTTGTCCAGCCGCCGCTCGATCGCCTTGCGGTGAACGCCCAGGAGGCGCGCCACCGCGCTCTTGTTTCCGCCGCACACGCCCATGGCGTGCGCGATCAGCGCGTCGGCCACGGCCTCGAGCTTGTTGTCGACGGAGAGGCGCAGGACGGCATCGAGCAGGGTGTCGATGCCGTCGTTCTTCTCGTGCTTGGGCTCTGGCGGCGCGTCGAGCGCCAGCAAGCGGCACAGGAGATCGGGCGTGACGACGTCGCCGTCGGCGAAGACGGCGAGCCGGTCGATCACGTTCCGCAGCTGGCGGACGTTGCCCGGCCAGCGCGCGCCGCAAAGGACGTCGATCGCGTCGGGCGGCAGGCGCAGCGGGCGCGCCTGCTGCCGGCAGAAGTGATCGACCAGCGCGGGGATGTCGTCGACGCGCTCGTCGAGGCCCGGGACCACGACCCTGAGCACGTTCAACCGATACAGCAGATCCTCGCGAAAGCGATGGGTGGCCGCCCGTTCTTCCAGCGCCGCGTGGGTGGCCGCCACCACCCGGCCCGCGAAGTGCTTGACCAGTGACGAACCGACGGGCGCGAACCGCCGGGACTCGAGCACGCGCAGCAGCTTGGGCTGCAAGGTCAGGGGAAGCTCGGCGATCTCGTCCAGGAACAGGGTTCCCCGGCCGGCCACGCTGAGCGACCCCTCCTGGCGACGGGTGGCGCCGGTGAAGGCGCCGCGCTCGTGCCCGAACAGGAACGACTCCATCAGCGGCTCCGGGATCGCGCCGCAGTTGACGTCGACCAGCGGCGCGTCGGCGTGAGCGCCCTGCGCGTGGATGGCGCGCACCACCAGCTCCTTGCCCGAACCCGTCGGGCCGATCACCAGCACGGGGCGGTCGGAGCGCGCGACCAGCCGGATCGTCTCGCGCAGTCGCTCGATCGCGCGCGAGGTCCCGACCAGCCCCAGGCTTGCAGGCGGCGCGAGCACCCGGAAATCAAGAAAGCGCGGACCTATCTCGCTGGTGACGGAACTCTCTCCCATTCGGACCTCACTCCCCCCTGGGCCGTAGCGACGATGATTCAACCGACGCGGGGTGACAAGTTCCAAATCTGGCACAGTCGAATGCAATCAAACCGAGTCGGCGCCAGCAAGACTCCGCCGACGACGGAGTACACTGCGCCCCCCAGCCCATGACGAAGCTGTCCGTCAACGTGAACAAGATCGCCACCCTGCGCAACACCCGGAACAACGGCATTCCGGATCTGGTCCGCCTGTCGGGGATCGCACTGGCGGCGGGCGCGCACGGGATCACGGTGCACCCGCGCCCCGATCAGCGGCACATCCGCTTCGAGGACGTGGGGCAGCTCGCCGCGCTGGTCGCGCAGCATCCCGGCGCGGAATACAACATCGAAGGCAACCCGTTCCACGGCCTGATCGAGCATTGCGAGCGTGCGCGGCCGGCGCAGGCCACGCTGGTTCCAGACGCGCGCGAGGCCTTCACCAGCAATCACGGCTGGAATCTGGTCGAGCTGGGCAAGACCGAGCGGACCGCGCTCGCGCGCGCCATCGAGTCGCTGCACGCCTGTGGTTGTCGCGTGAGCCTGTTCGTCGACCCGGTCGCCGGCATCATGGCGCTGGCGCGCGAGCTGGGCGCGGATCGCGTCGAGCTGTACACCGAGCCCTACGCCACGGCCATCGCCGACGGGCGCCAGGAGGCGGCGCTGCTGCTCTACGCGCAGGCCGCCCGCGCGGCGGTCGACTGCGGGCTGGGCGTCAACGCCGGGCACGATCTCAGCCTGACGAACCTGGGAGCCTTCGTTCGGTTCGTGGGGCTCGTCGACGAAGTCTCGATCGGGCACGCGCTGATCGCGGACGCCCTCGAGCTGGGGTTGGCCGAGGCCGTGCGGCGATACCGCGCGCTCTGCGCCTGACGATGGGACGGGGCAGCGCGCACTTACGAGCGTGCTTCATCGTGATCTGACCTGTCGGACCGCGCTCCTGTTCGGGCTCCTGCTCTGGGCGTCCGCCTGCTCGTCGGAAGGAAGTGCTGACGGCTACCTCGCCCCGGTCGATCCAGGGCCGGGCGGCATCCTCTTCACGGCCTCCGGTCAGATCCCGTCCATCGCCGGTTATGCGTTTCCCCCGGCCAGCAGCGGCGATCCGGCTTTCGTCGACGGCTGGCAGATCGCCTTCTCGCGCATCCTGGTCACGTTCGACGAGATCACGCTGTCGGAGATGCCCGACCTGGCGGCAGGCGACCAGTCGCAGACCGGCAAGCTCGTCGCCGAGGTGGACGGTCCCTGGGCGGTCGACCTGGCGCACCGCGACTCGACGGACGTCGAGGGCGAAGGGCCACCGGGCGAGGTCGGGGTCCCGATCACGGCGCTCAATGGCCAGAACCTGAACGGCAACCGGCCATTTGCCACGGACGGGACCCGCTATGCCTTCGGGTTCCAGGTCGTGGCCGCCAGCGCCACCGCGTCCGCGGTCAACCTGGATGCGGCTGCGGCAACCGACTATCAGCAGATGACGCAGGACGGGTGCTCGGTGCTCTATGTCGGGACCGCCACCTTCAAGGGCGGGAGCGTGGCCGGTTACACGAGCTGCAACGCGGGGCACGACGGGTGGCCGGGCACGGTGAGCTTCCATCTCTGCTTCAAGTCACCCGCCAGCTTTGCGAACTGCCAGAACCCGGAGAACGATCCGGCGGCGCCGCTGGCCGGCGAGGACTCGCAGCGGGGCATCGCCTTTCTCGACAGCGACTCGGTCACGGGGCAGATCACGATGCTGCCCGACCAGCCGTTCTGGGACAGCGTGCTGCCCGGCTCGCCGGCGCACTTCGACCAGTTCGCCGCGCGCGTGGTCGGTCAAGCCGGCCAGCAGACCCCGACGGTGACGCTGGAGATGACCGAGGGCGTCGACTTCGCCGCGTACACCGACGCGCAGGGCAACCCGATCTCCTGGCGCGACTGTATGCCGCCGCCGACCGATGCGCATGACGCCTTCTCGGGACCGATGGCGTTCGACGCCGAGTACGTGCCACGGGCGACCAACGGCGACCCGGCGACCGGGTTGCGCGATTACTATGATTTCGCCACGTACAACCAGAGCACGCAGTGGTACCTGAACGAGGACGGGCTCTGCGCGGTCGCGCGCAACTACCCGTCGCCTCCTTGAACCTCCGAAGATTCTTCGATGAAGGTGCGGTGGCGCTTCGTCTAATCGGCAGGTCCGATGCAGATGAAGGTTCCCGGTCTGCTGTTGATCGGCGTCACGTGGCTGGTGAGTCTTCCGGCGTCGGGTGACGTCGGCTCGGGCCGGCACGCGCGCGGGATCCGTGCGAACTCCCCCTGGCTGTCCTTTTATGGATCGGCTCGACAGGCGGGTGATCTGGATCGCCTGGCGGCCACCTTCCGTCTGATCAACATCGACGCCGATCCGGACAGCGGCAACTTCACGCCAGCGCAGATCCGGACGCTGAAGGCGGGCGGCCGGAACACCGTCCTCAGCTACCTGAACGTCGGGTCGTGCGAGCGGAGCCGGCGATACTTTCACCGGGCGCCCGCCGGCCTGGTCCCGTGCGGGCGCAACAAGACCGCGCAGCTGGGACCGTATCCTGGCTTCCCCGACGAGGTCTGGATGAATCCGGGCAACCCGGACTACCAGCGCCTGCTGCTGGAGCATGTGGCACCGCGCCTGGCCGCCACCGGCGTCGACGGCTTCTTCCTGGACAACCTCGAGATCGTCGAGCACGGGGCGCACGGCAAGGGGGCGTGCGATCGCGCCTGCGTGGCCGGGGCGCTGGCGCTGGTGGCGCGCCTGCGACGCGAGTTCCCGGATCTGGTGCTGGTCATGCAGAACGCCACCGGCCCGACGACCCGCGACGCGGTCGTGGCCGGCGTCCCTTTCCCGCGCCTCATCGACGGCATCTCGCACGAGGAGGTGTACGCGCCCAGGTACGATCGCGACGCCGAGTCCGAGCTCCTCGCGTGGAAGCGGCTGGGGCTGTCGATCGACGGCAGCCCCTTCTCGATCACCACGCTCGACTACGTCGGGAGCTGTCGCGATCGCCGCCGCGCGCTGGTCGCGTACGAGCGCAGCCGCGCGAACGGGTTCTCCCCCTACGCCACGATCTCCAGCGCCAATCAAGACCGGGTCTGCGACTGGCAGCTCTGAGGCGACGACCCCGATGAAGATGGTCACGGCTCTGGTTCTGGCTCTGCTCGCCCTGTCGGCGCCGGCGCGCGGCGCCGCGCCGGACCTGGGCGACCTGGCGTTCTACGACGGGGCCGACAGCAACCTGGTCGACGCGCTGGCCTGCTACTCGACGGTGGTGCTGAGCCCGGCGCGCGCCACGCCCGACCTCGTCGCCGCGCTTGGTCGCGCCGGGAGCCGCGCGCTCGGCCGGCTGTCGTGGTCCGCGGGGAGCAGCGCGGACGAGCTGCTGGCGCAGGCGCGGCGGCTGGCCGTCGCCGGGTATCAGGGCGCGTTGCTGGAGGTTGCGCCGGGCCTCACGCCGCGCGCGGTGGCCGATGCCATGGCCGCCTTGCGTGGCGTCTGGCCGCAGGGGCCGCTGCTGCTGGGCGCCGATCCGGCGCTGGCGGCGCTGGCCGCGCCCGACCTCTCTGGCCTGGTGGTGAGCCACGCGGTCGATCGGGGCGCGCAGCTCGCGGCGTTCGCTCGCGCGCAGCTGGCGGCGGGGCGCGCCGCGCCGGTTCCGATCATCGACGTCGAGGTGGTCCGGGCGGGGCGCGAGGAGGCGCGGCGCCTGGTCGAGCAGATTCACCGCGCGGGCCTGATCCCGTGGGTGACGATCGGCGACGGCGAGCGGCTGGGGGTGGGGGCGATCGAGCCCGTCCCGCGGCGGGTCCTGGTGGTGCAGGACCGCGCCGAGGAGCCGAACCTGGCCACCAGCGTGGCCCACCGCCTGCTGGCGCTGCCGCTCGAGTACCTGGGCTACGCCGTCGACTACGCCGACGCGCGCTCGCCGCTCCCCTCGGGTGACCTGCGGGCCCGCTACGCGGGCATCGTCACCTGGTTCACCGACGACGATCTCTCGGGGAGCGACCGGTTCGAGGCGTGGCTGCGGCGGCAGCTCGACGACGGGCTCAGGATCGCCATCTTGGATCACCTCGGCTTCGCCCCGTCGGCCGCCTTCCTGGCCCGGCTGGGGCTGGTGGCTCCCAGCGCGCCCGCCCGCCCGCCGCTGCACATCGCCGCCAGCGATGATTGGGTCGGCTTCGAGGCGCCCGCCGCGGCCCGCACGCGCGAGCGCCCGCCCTGGGACGCCCCGCGGCTGACCCGCCACCTGGAGATCGCGGACGGCGACGGTCATCGCCTGGCCCCCATCGCCAGCGGCGACTGGGGCGGCTTCGCGCTGGCCCCCTACGTGACCGCCGAGGGGGTCGAGGGGCGCAGCCGCTGGATCGTCGATCCGTTTCGCTTTCTGGCCGGCGCGCTGGCGCTGCCGCCCATCCCCGTCCCCGACCCGACCACCGTGAACGGCCGCCGGATGATGGAGATTCACGTCGACGGCGACGGCTTCGTCAGCGTCGCCGAGCTGCCCGACCGCCCCTTCGCCGGCGAGGTGATCCGGCGCGAGCTGCTGGCGCGCTACCAGCTGCCGACCACCGTCTCGATCATCGAGGGTGAGATCGGCGCCGAGGGACTGCACGCGGACAAGTCGACGGCGCTGGAGGAGATCGCGCGGAGGATCTTCGCGCGGCCCGAGGTCGAGATCGCGAGCCACACCTACAGCCACCCCTTCGACTGGAACCGGGCCGGATCGCTGACCACCATCGACGGAACGGTCGACGACGATCAGCGCGACGGCGACCGGCTGCCGATCCCCGGCTACGTCTTCTCCCTCGAGCGCGAGATCGACGGGTCGGTCGCCTACATCAACCGGCGGCTGGCGCCTCCGGGAAAGGCGACCCGGATACTGCTCTGGAGCGGCGACGCGCTGCCGCCCGAGGCGGCGCTCGCGCGGACCGACGCGCTGGGGCTGGAGAACGTGAACGGAGACAACGCGGAAGAACCGGGCGCGCGCCCGGCGCTGTCGCAGGTGCCTTCGTTCGTGCGGCCGGTGGGGAGCCACGTGCAGGTCTACGCTCCCGCGCAGAACGAGAACGTCTACACCAATCTGTGGCGCGGGCCGTTCTACGGCTTCCGGCGGGTGATCGACTACTTTCGTTTCACCGACTCGCCCCGGCGGCTGAAGCCGATCGGCATCTACTACCATTTCTATTCGGGGACCAAGGCGGCCGCGATCAAGGCCCTGCAAGAGGTCTACGGCTGGGCCCTGCAGCAGGAGACCTTCCCGGTCTGGACCAGCGAATACGCGGCGGCGGTGCGCGGGTTCCAGCAGGCCCGGCTGGCGAAGCGCCTGGACGGAAGCTGGGTGCTGCGCGGCTTCGGCGCGCTGGCCACCGTTCGCCTGCCGGCGGCGCTGGGATGGCCGGACCTCGACAGGTCGTCGGGCATCGTCGGCGTGCGCGACCTGCCGCAAGGGCGGTACGTGGCCCTGGCGCCCGGCGGGGCCGCCGCGCTCACGCTGGCGAATCATCCGCCGGCCGGGCCCTACCTGGCGGCGTCGAACGCCGCGGTGGTGTCGTACCGGCGGGTCGGGAGCCAGGCGCGGCTGCGGCTGCGCGGGCACCTGCCGGTCGAAGCCGAGATCGGCGGTTGCGACGGCGCGATCGCGGTCAAGAGCGTGGGGCGCGCCGCGCCCTCCGGGTTCATGCGCGCGAGCGTCGTCAAGACGCGCTCCACCGGAAGTGTGACGGTGAAGGCCCACAACTTGCGGTTCGCCGAGGCGGACACGGGAGAGATCGATGTCGTCTGTCGCTGAGTCACACCCTCGAGCCGGGATGATTCGCCGGCCCCGACTCATCACGCCGCCCGGGTTGCTGGTGGTGGCCGCCACCGTGGCGGCTTCGCTGGCGCTGTTGTTCCCTGGCCTCGACTTCGGTCACCCGAAGGTCCTGGCCCATCCGGACGAGGTCTCGATCGCCTATCTGACTCAGGTGCTGCAGCAACGGCCCGAGGATCGCTCGGCCCGGCTGCTGCTGGCCCGGCAGCAGGCGGCGCTGGGGAAGTGGCCGGCGGCCGAGGCCAACCTGCGGCGACTGGTGGCCGCGCCTGCGCGCGACGCCACCTCGTGGCGGGCGCGGGTCGCGCTGCTCGAGCTGCAGCGCTCGGCCGTCGACGCGCTCCCCGCTGGAGACCCCGCGCGCCCCGGGTTGCAGGCGCAGGCGGTCAGCGCCGCGCGCGAGCTGGTCTCCGCGCCGCTGGACCGGACCGAGCTGGCCCGGGTGGCGGACCTGGCGCTGGCGCTCGGCTCGCCGGCGGACGCCGCCGCGATCTACGAGCGCCTGGCGCGCGAACAGCCGGCGCGGCGGCGCGACTGGGCCCGGCTGGCCGGTCGCTGGTACCGCGCCGCCAATCGCCTGCCCGAGAGCGCGGCGGCGTACCTGGTCGCCAGCGCCGCCGCGAGCGAGCGGCAGGACGGCGCGGCCGACGCCCTGACCGCCGTCCAGGTCCTGCGCGCTCTGGACGACGGGCCGCGGGCGCTGGAGGTCACCGATCGGGCGCTGGCCCGCTGGCCCGCCGACCGCAGGCTGCTGGACCAGGGGGTCACGGTCGCGCTGGCCCAGCAGGACCTCGACCGCGCCAAGAGCTGGGGCGCGCGCCTGGTCGCGATCGACGGGCGCGACCAGGCGATCCTGCGGCGGCAGCTCGACGTCGATCTCGCGGCGGGCGATCCGCCCGCGGCGCTGGCCATCGGGCTGGCGCTGGTCGACCAGCACCCGGACGACGTGGGGCTCCGCCAGCGCGTCGCGGAGATCGCGACCTGGTCCGAGCAACCCCGAGTCGCCCTGGCGGCCTACGTCTGGCTGGCGGCCCAGGGCGCGGCCGGCGCTCGGGAGAAGGCGCTGGACCTGGGCCGGGCGCTGTTCGACCACCCGACCGTGATCGCGCTGCTGCAGACGGCGGCGCGCCGCCGCGAGCTGAAGCTGGACGAGCTGCTGGAGCTGGCCGACGCGCTGGAGTCCCAGGGCAACCCCGAGGGGGCGCGCGCGGCGCTGCGGCGGTTCGAGCCGCGGTTCGCCGACGACCAGCGGTACTGGAGCGAGCGGGCCACCGTCGACGAGCACGTCGGCGACCTGGAAGGGGCGCTCTACAGCGTGCGCGAGATCAGCCGCAAGTTCGCCAGCTCGGCCGAGCCGGCCCGCGAAGCCGAGCTCCTCTGGTCGCTGGACCGGCCGCAAGAGGCGCTGGCGGTGGCGCGCCTGCGGGCCCGGACCGCGCCGGCCTCGGCGGCGTCGTTCTGGAAGCTGTACGGCGACCTGGCCTGGTCCATGGACGAGGACGCCGACGCCGAGAACGCCTACCAGCACGCCTGGAACGCGGGAACCGCCGACGCCGAGATCGCCGATCGCCTGGACACCCTGCTGATCGGCCAGGGGCGCATCGACGACGTGGCGCGCGTCGCGGCCGAGGCCTACCAGAAGACGGGCGCGTCGTCGGTGCTGCTGATCGCCATGGAGGCCGCGACCGAGGCGGAGCGCTGGGAGCCCGCGCAGCGGCTGCTCAGCATCGCCGCGCCTCACCACGCGGACTTCGAGGACGACGCGGGCTACTGGTCCGTGCTCGGCCGTCTGGCCTCGCACGACGGCAAGGCCAGCGAGGCTGCCGGCGCGTACGCCCGGGCCGTCGCGCTCGCGCCCACCGACAGCGGCCTGGCCGGCGATCTGCACGAAGCGCGCGTCCAGGCGGGGCTGGAGACCGACCCCGACGAGGCGGATGACGCGCGGGCGCAGGCCGTCGACGACGCGAGCAACCGGTTGAGCGCCGCCATCGATCGCCACGATCGCAACGCGGTGCGCGCCATTCTCTCGGCCGACGGCGGGCTCTTGACCGTGAGCGAGAAGATCGACGCCGAGCGCGAGCTGGGTCGTGAGGATCGCGCCTGGGCGCTGCTGGCGCAGGCGCCGCTGCACACCGGCGATCCCGACGAGGACGCCAGCCTGGCCCTGCACCGGTTCGAGATGTCGGAGGATCGCCTGAGCGGGGCTTACGCGGCGGCCGGCTACGAGGAGCTGTCGACGCTGGGGATGGTGGGCGAGTCGGCGCGGGCGGAGCTCCGGCATGGCCAGCTCTCGCTCGAGGCGCTGGCGGGTCATGACCGGCTGGACAGCCCGACCGGTCCGGTCGTCGGGGCCATCCACGCCGACGAAGCCAAGGCCGGCCTGGCGATGTCGCTGCTCGAGGCGGTGGGCGACACGCGGATCGAGGCGGGGGCGTACGAGTTCTCGACCGGCACCGTGCCGTACGCGTCGGCGGTGCAGCGCTTCGAGCCGGTGCATGGCCTGACCGTCGACCTGGAGGGCCTCTACCACGAGCGGCCCACCGACACGGCGGCGCTGCGGGTGGCGGCGCTGAAGGACAGCGCCGAGGCCGAGATCAGCTGGCGGTTCGCCGAGCGCTTCCGGATCGCGGCGGGCGGCGGCGCCACCCACTACGCCGATCGAGACGGGGCCTTCCTGGCCAGCGGCGGCGTGGGGCGGCTCGAGCTGTCGGCGTTGCTGCGGAAAGCCTCGCCGCTGATCCGGCTGCGCGCCGACGGGTTCATCGAGGCGAACCGGCTGGCGATGGTGATCCCGGGCGGGCTGGCGGCGGTGGTGCCGCCGGGAACGCCCACCGGCGACGTCGTGCCCGAGACCTATGGCACCGCCGGCATCGGCCTGACGATCCTGGGCGTCTCGGACGACGAAGACGACCTGGCCTCCGGGCGCGCGTCGCGGTCCTGTTGGCGCTGCCTCCGCCCGCTGGCGGACCTGTGGGCCGGCTGGCTGATGCCCGCGCAGACGCTGACCTACAGCTTCGACGGCGGCCTGGGCTACCTGTTCGCCCACCACCAGGAGCTGGCGGCGACCGGCTTCTACCGCAACGACCAGGGGGGCGAGGTCGGGCAGCGGTACATGGGTCTGTCGCTGCGCTACGCGCTCCGGTGGAACTGAACTTGAAACCACGACTGCTGTCACGCCTCCCGGTCGCCCGGCGACCGGCCGCCGTATGGATCGAGACCGCGCTGCTGGTGCTGCTGGTTCCGGCGCTCGGGCTCTGGCTGAACCCGGGCGATCCCCTGTTCGCGCGCACCGGGTTCCCCTGGGCGGTGCTGGCCCCGCTGGTGGCCGGCCTGCGCTATGGCTTCGGGCCGGGGTTCGGAGCCGCCGTCGCCCTGGGCTTCGCCACCGTGGGCGCCTGGAAGGGGATCCTGCCGCTGCACTTCCCGGCGGGCGAGCTGTCCGCGGAGCGGACGGTCGGCCTGCTGCTGTGCGGGATGATCACGGGCGAGTTCAGCGGCCTGTGGCGGCGCCGGATCGAGGCGATCGAGAGCCAGCACGCGCACCAGCGGATCCGGTTCGAGACCTTCGTGCGGTCCTACCAGGCCCTGCGGATCTCGCACGACCTGCTCGAGAGCCGGCTGGGCGGCGCGGCCCCCACGTTGCGCGACGCCTTGCGCGCCCTGGGCGACCTGCCGGCCGGCCGGGAGGCGGGCCCGGCGGTGGACGCCGGGCGCATCCTCGATCTGTTCGCGACCTTCGCGCAGGTCCGCCAGGGGGCCATCTTCCTGTCGGCCGAGCCCGACGGACCGCTGTCGGACCGGCCGGCCGCACATCTGGGTCCGCCGCCCGAGCTGGACGATCCGCTGATTGGCGAGGCGCTGCGGCGCCACGAGGTGGTCGGTTTCGACTCGGCTCTGGGCGCGACCACCGCGGCCGGTGCGGTGGTGCTGGCGGCGCCGCTGGAGGACGTCGAGGGGCGCCTGTGGGGCGTGCTGGCGGTGACCGATCTGCCGTTCTCGAGCTACGACGCGGAGGCGCCTGGCCGGTTCGCCGCGCTGGCCGGACACGTGGCCGACCGGCTGGCGTTCCACGCGCCCGAGCGAGCGGGCGACGACCGCCGCGAGGAGGACGTCCAGGCGTTCGTCCGCCGCCTGCGGCGCGCGGCGCACGATCGCCGCGCGCACGGGCTGGCGAGCGGCGTGGTGCAGCTGGCGGTCGAGGGGAAGCGCGCCGCGGAGATCGCCGAGACCATCGCGCGCCAGCGCCGCGTGACGGATCAGGTGCTGACCTACCGGCGGCGCGACGGGCGGGCGACGGTGACGCTGCTGCTCCCCATGACCGACGACATGGGCGTGGCCCGCTACCTGGGGCGGGTCGAGGCCGCGGTGCGCGCGGCGACCGGCACCTCGCTGGCGGAGGCCGGCGTCCGGGTCGTGCAGCACACGGCGATCGACGACCGTGATCGGATGGCGGTGCTCGAGCTGGACGGCGAGACGCTGGTGAAGGACGAAGACGGTGATCCAGAACCCCGAGAAGCGGCTCGCCGCTAGCGCGCTGGCGCTGGAGGTCGCGGCGGTGGCGCTCCTCTCCGGAGCGCCGGCCAGGGCGGGGGTGTGCGTGGTTCTGGCCCTGGTCGCGCATGCCCTGGGCGCGGCCTGCGCCGCGGCTTTTCTGGCCCGGCGGGCGGACCGGCTGGCGCTGGACGGCGGCGACGGCCGCGGCGCGCGGTTGCTGTTCGCCGCCGCGTCGGTCGCGCTGCCGGTCGTCGGACCGGCGGCGCTGGTCGTGCTGTTCGCGCGAGTCGCCCGCCGTCACGCGCACCCGGCGGCCCCGCTGGTGCGGACCCCGCTGAGCGGGGTGGCCGCCGGGGCGCCGCTGCCCGCCGAGATCGCCACCGAGATCGGCCTGGGGAGCCTGGAGGCCCGGCTGCGCTTCGATCCCGCGCCGGCCAGCCGGATCGCCGCGGTGCTGGCGACGCGCCGGCTGCACGACGCGGCCGACGCCACGCGGCTGCTCAGGCTGGCGCTCCGCGACCGTCACGAGGATGTCCGCCTGCTGGCGCACGCGCTGCTGGAAGATCGCGATCGACAGGCGTTCCACCGCATCGAGCAGCTGGAGCGCGCCCTGGTGGCGGCCTCCGGCGCGGCCGCCGGCGAGCGTGCCGGCGAGCGTGGCGGATCAATCGCCTGCCTGCTGGCCGAGGCGCTGTGCGATCTGTGCGAGTTCGGTCTGGTCAGCGGCGAGCTGGAGACCTTCACGTTGCGGCGCGCCCGCGGGCTGCTCGAGCAGTTGCCGGCGCCCGGGACCGCCGGCGCGGCGCTGCTCATGGCGCGGGTGTTGCTGCGCCAGGGTGACGCTGGCGGGGCGCGCGTGGCTCTGCAGGAGAGCGGTCGGCTGGGCGCCCCGGCCGCGCTGCTCGCGCCGTTGCTCGCGGAAGCTGGCTTCAGGGCGCGCCAGCTGCGTGGGGTCGGCGCGTGACCCGCCTCCCCAGGCTCGGTCGCGGAGAGAGCGCCGACATCGGTCTGCTGCTGGAGGGAACCTATCCCTACGTGAGCGGCGGCGTCTCGGCCTGGGTCCACGAGATCATCACCGGGTTCCCGGACCTGACGTTCGGGATCTGCTTTCTGGGCGCCACGCCCGACATGTACGGGGACATCAAGTACCGGCTGCCCGACAACGTCGTCCACGTCGAGGTCCACCACCTCATGGCCGGCGTCGGCCCGACCCGCCCGCGCCGGGGCCGCGCCCGCGAGGTCGCGCAGCCGCTGGCGGCGCTGGCCGCCCTGCACGAGGCGATGCGAAGCGGCGCGACGCCGGGGCCGGCGGTGGTCGACGGGCTGGCCGCCCTGGACGGCGACGCGGGCCTGTCGCTGCACGAGTTCCTGCACGACGATCGCAGCTTCCTGCAGCTCTGCGCCGAGTACGACGCCCACCACGAGGAGGAGTCGTTCCTGGACTTCTTCTGGACGCTGCGGACGATGCACCTGCCGCTGTTCAAGCTGGCCGCCATCGGGCGCGACCTGCCGCGCTTCGGGGCGCTGCACGCGGTGTCGACCGGCTACGCCGGCGCGCTGGGGGCGCTGGTCCGGCGCCGCACCGGCGTCCCGTTCGTGCTGACCGAGCACGGCATCTACACCAAGGAGCGCACCATCGATCTGGCGCACGCGAGCTGGATCAAGGACGCGCCCGCCGTGGCCGGACGGCGCGCGCTGGGCGGGCTGCGGCGGCTCTGGATCCAGTTCTTCGAGGCGCTGGGCCGGATGGCCTACGCCGCCGCCGATCCGATCGTGTCGCTCTACGAAGGGAACCGCGCCCGCCAGATCGCGGACGGCGCCGCGGCGGGCCGGACGCGCGTCGTCCCGAACGGCATCGACCTGGACCGTTTCGCGGCCGTGCGGCGCGATGATCGGCAGGGACCGCCGCCGGTGGTGGGGCTGATCGGGCGGGTGGTCCCCATCAAGGACATCAAGACCTTCATCCGCGCGATGCGCGAGGTCGTGGGGGCGATCCCGGAGGCGCAAGCCTGGATCGTCGGCCCCGAGGACGAGGACCGCCGTTACGCCGACGAGTGCCGGGCTCTGGCGCGCACGCTGGGCCTGGACGGCGGCGCGCTGCGCTTTCTCGGGTTCCGGCGGGCCGAAGAGGTCCTGCCGGAGCTGGGGGTGGCGGTGCTCACCTCGATTAGCGAGGCGCTGCCGCTGTTCGTGCTGGAGGCCTTCGCTGCTGGTGTTCCGGTGGTTGCCAGCGACGTCGGCTGCTGCCGCGAGCTGATCGAAGGGCGGGGCGCCCTGGCGGGAGACTCGCCGGGGACCGCCGGCGCGATCACCGGGATCGCCTCACCGGCGGAGACGGCGCGCGCCGTCGTCCAGCTGCTCCAGGATCCGGACGCCTGGCGGCGGGCGCGGCGCGCCGCGGCCGCCCGGGTGCATGCGCTCTACGGGCGGGCGCGCATGCTGGCGGCGTACCGGGAGATCTACGACGGCGCTCTCGAGGAGACGCATGGCGGGAATCGGCTTCGAGCTTCGTAAGCTGCTCGATCGACAGAGCCTGTGGGGGCTGGTCAAGGCCTACGCCTACGCGGGCGTCATCAGCTCGGGCCCGTGGGTGCTGTCGATCGTCGGCGTCATGGGGATCGGGCTCCTCAGCGTCGGTCGCGTGGCGGCCGGCGAGGTCCGGCAGTTCCTGGTGACGATCACCTATCTGATGGCCGCCTCGCTGATCGCGACCGGCGGCCTGCAGCTGATGTTCGCGCGCTTCATCGCCGACTGCGTCTATCGCCGCGAGGAGCAGCGCGTGCTGCCCAATCTGCTGGGCGCCCTGACCGTCACCGGGCTAGGCGCCAGCGCGCTGGCGGTGCCGCTGATGTTCGTGCTGGCCGGACCGCTGACGGTCCGCCTGCTGACCGTGGTGGCCCTGGTGGTCCTGTCGGCTTCGTGGATCGCGGTGGTGCTGCTCTCGAGCCTGCGCGACTACCGCGCCGTCGTGACCAGCTTCCTGGTCGGCTACCTCATCTCGGTGGCCTGCGCCTTGCTGTTGCGGCCGCTCGGGCTGGTCGGCCTGCTGGCGGGCTTTCTGGTCGGGCAGGTGGTGCTGCTGATCGCGATGGTCGGCCTGGTCGCGGGGCGCTTCCCCAGCGGCACCCTGGTCGCGTTCGAGTTTCTCGATCGGAAGCGCGCGTACCTCAGCCTGGCGGCGACCGGGCTGCTCTACAACCTGGGCATCTGGATCGACAAGCTGATCTTCTGGTTCACGCCGTCGACGTCGGAGGTCGTGCTGGGGCCGCTGCGCGCGTCGATCATCTACGACATCCCGATCTTCCTGGCCTATCTGTCGATCGTGCCCGGCATGGCCGTGTTTCTGGTCAGGGTCGAGACCGCGTTCGCCGAAGAGTACGAGGGCTTCTTCGCGGCGGTGCGCGACGGCGAGACGCTGGCCGACATCCGGCGGCGCCACGACCGCCTGACCATCGCCGTCGGAAACGGCATCTCGGACATCTTCAAGGTGCAGGGGACCACCGTCCTGGTGCTGCTGCTGGCCGGCCCGCGCCTGCTCAAGGCGGTGGGGATCTCGGGGCTCTACCTGCAGCTGTTCTCGGTCGACGTGGCCGGCGTCGCGATGCAGGTGCTGATGCTGGCCGTGTTCAACGTGCTGTTCTATCTGGACCAGCGACGCGCCACCCTGGCGCTGAGCGCGACCTTCTGCGGCCTGAACGCCGTCCTGACCGTGGCCACCCAGCACGCCGGCCCGCCCTTCTACGGCTACGGCTTCGCCATCTCGACCGCCATCACCAGCCTGGTCGGCCTGCTCGTCGCCTCCCGCAAGCTCGACCGCCTGGAGGCCGACACCTTCATGCGCGTGGGTTAGTTCCGCGCCTCTCCCGCGAGAGCCCGCTTGGCGGGCGAGGTGCGGACTTGGCCACGGCGACGCACCGCTAACCTGAATCAGTCTGGCGGCGCCGCGGCTTGCGCACGGCGCGGACGCGGCCGGTGGCGCCGCCGCCGGCGTACAGCAGGTCGGCCTGATCCGATTCGAGGCCGCTCACGACCACGCCGTCAGGCAGCGTGAGGCGGGTCAGGACTTCGCCGGTGGCGGGGTCGACGCGGCGGATGTCGGAGTCCTGGCCTTCCCAGGTTCCGTGCCACAGCTCGCCGTCGGTCCAGGTGACGCCGGTGACGAAGCGGTTCGACGAGATCGTGCGCAAGATGGCGCCGGTCCCGGGATCGATCTGGTGGATCTGGCGGTCGCGGTACTGCCCGACCCACAGCGTCCCCTCGGCCCAGGTCAATCCGGAATCGCGGCCGCCGCCGGGGGCGGGGATCGTCGACAGCACCTGGCCGGTCGCCGGGTCGATCTTCTGGATGCGGTCGCCGGCGATCTGGAACAGGTGCCGGCCGTCGAAGGCGGTGCCGGCGTGGGCGCGGACGTCCAGCGCGCGCACCGGGGCGCCGGTCGCCGGGTCGAACGCCTGCAGGCGCTCGCCGCCGGCGAACCAGACCAGGCGGCCGTCGAAGCTGACCCCGCCGACCTGCGGGTTGCCGGGGAACGGGCCGTACTCGCGGACTATTTCGGCCGGTTGCTCCGCGGCTGGCTCGCTGTCGCTCGGCTTGCCCATGCCGATCCTCTACCCGAATCCGTCGGAGACCGGGAGTAACAACGTGGTCGCGAATCCGGTCAGGGGCGCCGACAACCACCGGCGCGAACGTCCCCGGCCCAGCGCCCGCGCCTGACCCGCCGCCTCCAGCGCGACCAGGGCGCGCTGCACGGTCCGCTGGCTGGAGCCGAGCGCCAACCCCAGGGCCGAGGTCGACCAGGGCTCACCGTCGGCCAGCAGCGCGAGCACCGCGGCGTCGGGGCTCTCGATCGGCGGCAGCAGGAGCCGCACCTGCGCCGCTCCTCGGGCGGTCAGGGTAAAGCCGCCGGGCGTGGCGCGGATCTCCCCGAGCGGCCGCAGCTCGTGGCGCAGGCGGCCCATCTCGACGCGCAGCCGCGCGCGGTGCGACGGGTTGGGCCGTCGCGCGCCGAACGCGCGCCCGATCAGCTCGTCACGCGCCGCCTCGCCCGGCCACGCCTCGGCCAGCGCCTGCAACAGCGCGAACAGCACCGGTCGCCGCGAGAGGCTGACCAGCCGCTCGCCGCGGCGGGCCACCCGCCGGCAGCCGTCGACGACCAGGTCCGGCGAGGCCAGCACGGCCTGCACCTGGGCCAGCGCCAGCGGCCGCGGCCCGCCCGGCGTCACCAGGCGCGCGGCCGGCAGCACGATCGTGCGGCCCGCCTGCTCGACCTCGGCGGTCAGCGCCGGGATCGCCGCGCGCGCCGCCGCCGCGCGCGCACGCGAGAGGGCCGCGCGCGCGGGCTCGGGCCGATTGCGGCGCAGCGCGATCTCGAACGCGACCAGCGCGGTGACCGCCTCGAGTCGGGCGGACTGGCCGGCGGCATTCAAAGTCGCGCAGGCGCCCTCGGCCTCGGCGACCCGGCCCAGCAGCAGCAGGCGCCGGATCTGGAGCAGCCGGGCGTGGGTCGCGTTCTCGCGATCTCCGTGGGCCGCGAAGGCGCGCAGCGCCTCGGCCAGCGCCCGCGCCGGCCAGGTGAGATCGCGGGAGGCCAGCGCCACCTCCGCCTCCGCCGTCTGGCAGCGCGCCCGTTCCAGCGCGTCCCGTGGTCCGAAGCCGCGCGCCGCCCGCCGCAGCAGCCGGCGCGCGCGCGGCAGCTCGCCCAGCTGCGCCATCGCGATCCCCCGCAGCGCGAGGCCGGCCGGATCCTCCCGCAGCGCGACCAGATTGAGAGCGCCCAGCGGATCGCCGGCGCGCAGCGCCTGCCCGGCCGCGGTGATCCCCGAATCCATGAGCGTCGATCCTAACCCCGTCGCCTTTGTTACTCCCGCTCGGCTGCGCCGGCGGTCCATCTTGAGGGCGAAAGGAGCGACGACATGATCGAGCACAAGACGGGGACGCGCGAGGAATGGCTGGGGGCCCGGCTGGAGCTGTTGAAGGCCGAGAAGGAGCACACGCACCGCAGCGACGAGCTGGCGCGGCGGCGGCAGGAGCTCCCCTGGGTCCGGGTCGACAAGGCGTACCGGTTCGACACCGAATCAGGCGGCGCCTCACTGGCCGATCTCTTCCAGGGGCGCTCGCAGCTCATCATCTATCACTTCATGTTCGGCCCCGACTACAAGGCCGGGTGTCCGTCCTGCTCGTCGATCGCCGACGGGTTCGACGGTTTCGCCGTCCACCTGGCGAACCACGACGTCATGCTGGCCGCGGTGTCGCGCGCGCCGATCGCGAAGCTGCAGGCGTTCAAGCAGCGAATGGGGTGGCGCTTCCCCTGGGCGTCGTCGTTCAGCACCGACTTCAACGACGACTTCAACGTCCGCATCACCGAGGAACAGCAGCGCGCCGGCGGGGCCGAGTACAACTACCGGCGCGAGGAGGCCTGGGTGTGGCGGGGCGCCGACGGCCCGGTCACCCGGTTCGCCGCGATGGCCGGCACCGACCCGGCCACCTACATCCGCGAGCGGCCCGGCCTGAGCGCGTTCGTGCGTGACGGCGAAACCGTCTATCACACCTACTCGACCTACGCGCGCGGACTGGACGGGCTGTGGGGGATGTACCAGTGGCTGGACCGCGCGCCGCTCGGGCGCAACGAGACGAGCCTGTGGTGGCGCCACCATGACGACTACGGCAAGCGCTGAGCCGCATCCGGCGTTCTGGGCGGTGTCGGCCGCGCTGTTCGTCGTCAGCGCGGCCGTCACCATCGTCTGGTGCGCCTCCATGTCGGGGATGCCCGCCATGCCGATGCCCGGCGGGTGGGGGATGTCGATGACCTGGATGCGCATGCCCGGTCAGAGCTGGCCCGGGGCGGCGGCGTCGTTCCTGGGCATGTGGACCGTGATGATGCTGGCCATGATGCTGCCGTCGCTGGTCCCGACGCTCCGGCGCCGCGTGAAGGGGCCGCGGGCCGTGCTGGCGGGCGCGGGCTACTTCCTGGTCTGGAGCGGTCTGGGCGCGGCGGTGTTCCCCGTCGGGATCGCGCTCGCCGAGGCCGAGATGCGGCGGCCGGGGCTGGCCCGTGGCGTTCCGATCGCGGTCGGTCTGGTCGTGGTCGCGGCGGGCGCCCTGCAGCTCACCGGCTGGAAGGCGCGCCAGCTCGACTGCTGCCGGGCCGGCGGATGCTGCGGGGCGCTGGCGCCGAGGGCGTGGGCCGCCTGGCGATACGGCGTGCGGCTCGGGCTCCGCTGCGTCGCGTGTTGCGCGGGTCCGACCGCCGTCCTGCTGGTCCTGGGCGTGATGGACCTGCGGGCCATGGCGGTGGTGACGGCGGCCATCACGATCGAGCGCCTGGCGCCCGCCGGCCTGCGCGCCGCGCGCGTGATGGGCGTCGTGGCGATCGCGATCGGGGTCGTGATGCTAGCTTCCAGCTCGATGAACCTGGTGGCGCCGACGGCGTTCAAGGGGACCATGAGCCCGCTGGCGGCGGCCCGGCACCTGGCGGCGCCGGGCGATCGGCTGCTCCCCCTCAGCGACGGCGGTGACGGCTTCCTCGAATGCCTGCAGCACGGCCTGGGCGGGGCGCTCGAAGAGGTCGCGGCGCCCGATCCCTTCGGGCGTGTCCGTCCAGTCCCGGTCCTGCGGCTTCCCGGCGGCGGCGTGGCGATCGAGTGCGCCAAGGTGATCGGCCTGGCCGGGCTCGACCGGCTGGATCCGGTGGCGGCGTCCAGCCGCGGGCTGGGCGAAGTGCTCGGGCGCTTCCAGCAGCAGCCGCGCATCTGGGTCGGCCTGGGCGGCAGCGCGACCGTCGACGGCGGGCGCGACTGGCCGCAGCTGCGGCTGCCGCCCACGACGGTGTTCTGCGACGTGCGGACCGATCTGGCCGACGCCGCGCGCGTCTTCGCACCCCAGAAGGGCGCGCGGCCCGAGGACATCCCGGTCCTGGCCCAGCGCCTGGCTGGCCTCGGTCTCCCTGGGGGACGGCACACCGGCGCGGCGGGCGGGCTGGGCGCCAAGCTGCTCGCGCTGGGCGCCGACCTGGTCGACGGCGCCGAGCGCATGCTCGACGTGCTCGGCTTCGACGCCGCCTGCCGCGACGTCGCGGCGGTGGTGACCGGGGAGGGGCGCCTGGACGCCTCGTCGCTGGAAGGCAAGCTGCCGGTGGTGGTCGCCCGCCGCGCGCACGCGCTGGGCCGGCGGGTGATCGGCCGGTTCGGTCGTCGCGGCGAGGGCTGGGAGCAGGCGGCCGCGCTGTTCGACGAGGTCAGTTTCCAGCTCGGCTGAGGCGAGCGCGTGTCATAGTGACGAGGTGGGCCTCCACGCACGCTGGCTGGCGAGCGCGCTCATCGCCTGCCTGCTCGGATGTGGCGGTGGTGGCAGTGAGAGCGGCGTTCCGGCCGGGCGCGAGTCGGGGCCCTGCTACTCCGACAAGACCTGCAACGCAGGCCTCGCCTGCGTTGCGAACGTCTGCGTGCTGAAACAGGTCGTCGACTCCGGTCGAGTCCCGGTGGATGCGGGCACCACGACGCCGACCGATGCTGCATTCCAGCCCGCGCCTCACCCGGCCTTGCCCCAGGTCGCCGATCTGGGAGGCACGGTCATCGCGTCGCCCAGGGTGCAGCCGGTCGTTTTCGCGGCCGACACGTCGGCGCAGGCGACCACCACGTTCTTGAGTCAAATGGCCCAGAGCAGTTACTGGCAAGCCGCGACCGCGGAATATGGCGTCGGGACGCTGGAGGTCTTGCCGGCGATCACGCTCTCTTCGCAGCCGCCCGCGACCATCACGGACCAGCTCATTCAGTCGACGATCAGCGACAACACCAGCGGATCCAACCCCGCCTGGGGGCCGGCCGATCCGAGCACCATCTATCTCATGGTCCTCCCATCGGGAACGATCGGCAGCCTGCCGGACGGCTCCACCTGCTGCCACGACTTCGGCGGCTATCACGGCCAGGCTCCCGTCGACACGTCCAACGTCCCCTACGCCGTGAGTTGCTCCTGCGCGGGGGCGGTGGCCGGCCAGGGCCTGACCTCCCTTCAGCAACGGACGATGGCGATCAGCCACGAGCTGATCGAGGCTTCGACCGATCCCTTCCCGGGCAGCAACCCCGCCTACGCCGGGACCGAGAATGCCGACCTCATCTGGACGGTCATCACCGGTGGCGAGGTCGCCGACATGTGCGCGTTCAACCCCGACCTGGTCTACACGCTGCCGGGGACCAGCTACGCCGTTCAGCGCAGCTGGTCGAACCTGGCGGCCAAGGCCACCACCAACCCCTGTGTGCCGGCGCCGTCCGGTCCTTACTTCAACAGCTTCCCGGCTCTGACGTCGATCACGGTCTCTGCAGGGGGGATGACCTTTCCGACGCAGGGCCTGGTCATCCCGCTGGGCCAGAGCAAGACCGTCGACGTCACCCTGTTCAGCACCGCCCCGATCGGAGACTGGACGGTGAACGCCTACACGCTCGAGGAAGTCTTGGGTGAGACCAACACCAACCTCGCGCTGTCGCTGGACAAGGGCGCGGGGACGAACGGCGACGTGCTGCACCTGACGCTCGCGCCCAAGAGCGCCAACGCCAGCCTGGGCGGCGAGGGGTTCGTGCTGATTTCGCAGTATGGGCAGCCCGGCAGCGCCCAGTTTCAGACGAACCTCTCGATGGGCCTGATCGTCAACTAGTTACAGCGTGTCGGGAAATTCGCATGGGTAACGGGCGGCCTTCCGGTCCCCTCGCCCCGCGAAGCGGGGAGAGGGTTAGGGAGAGGGGTCGGCGACGGAGAGCGCGC
>Ga0335083_10001197_pt1 | contig 36325 bp, 32 predicted proteins | sample Lox_Sample_42_FD_206716 | JGI IMG/M metagenome (GOLD analysis project Ga0335083, IMG submission 206716) | Soil microbial communities from Loxahatchee National Wildlife Refuge, Florida, United States - Lox_Sample_4.2 | ecosystem: Environmental > Terrestrial > Soil > Wetlands | place: USA...
CAGCGTCATGTCGGGCATGGCGCGCTCCAGCGCGGGGATCATCGCCAGAAAATCCTCGAGGATGGCCTGCTTGTGCGCCTGCAGTCCCGTGGCGAAGGGACGCGGCATGCCTTTGCCGGCCTGGCCGAAACGCGGCAGGCGCGCGGGATCCTTCGACGGCACGAACAAGCCCAGCCCCGGCAGGTACGGATTCACGTCGGTGAAATTCGTGTTCACCAGCAGGAAGTCGCCGTACTCGCGGCGCAGCCCCTGCACCTCCCCGTCGAAGAACGCGCGCAGTTCACCGCGCAGCATGTCGCCGCGCGGATTGCCGGTCGTGTGCATCCGCAGCCCCGGCGGCAGATGCGGATAGCCCGCCATCAGCTCGCGATTCTCCTCACCCCAGGCGAACAGGTGCGACACATGGGGCAGGGTGCCGCGCGAGAGACGCAGCGTGTAGAACACCTCGGGTGGCGGATGCACCAGCGCCTCCTCCTCCCACGCGATGATGTCGTGGCCGAGATCGCGTATCAGACGGAACATGAGGTCGCTCATGCCGCGCATGCTCTTGGCGATGTAGATGCCGCGCGGCAGATCCGCGATTGCAAAGTGCACGTAGGCCCGCGAACCAATGATGACGCGATGGCCCCGCTCCACCGCGCAACATGCCAGCAGCAGCTTGGCGTCCAGTTCCCGCACCTGCGTCTCCACGGGAATGATCAGCACGGGTGCGGCGGACATGGATCTCAAGGACCGGAGCCGGGCGACACAGTGGCGCGGCACACGTTCGAAAATCGAAGAATGGTCATCGTCAAATTGTACGCATTACGCCGGCGATGGCCCACCGCGCAAGTCAACCTTCCGCCTGCGCGTGCGTTGCTCGTATTGCGGTGGAAGACCGGTTTCGTGCAGCCTGAACACGTTACCGTACCCAACAGTTTGTTGTCGCCGCCACGCGACTGCGGATCAAATTGTCGAACTTATCAATAGCTGGCGTGGTCTCATTCACGGATGATTGGGAGAATCAGTTCTTGAACAACACTGCGCCCCGGGTCACGGTCTGCATTCCGGTCTACAACCGGGCCCATTACGTCGGCGCCGCCATCGAAAGTGTGCTCGCGCAGGATTTCGCCGACTTCGAACTGCTGCTGCTCGATGACGGTTCGACCGATGACAGTGTTGCCACCATGAGCCGGTACGCGGACCGGCGCATCAGGCTGGTCCGCAACGACGGCAACCGGGGCATCCCCTACACACGCAACCGCGCACTGGAGCTGGCGCGCGGCACCTACATCGCCTGGCTCGACAGCGACGATCGCATGGCGCCACGCCGCCTCGACAGGCAGGTACGTTTCCTGGACCGCCACCCGGATGTGGCGATCGTGGGCGGCTGGCTGCGCCGCTTCGACGATTCCGGCCGCATGATGGGCATGCAGGTCAAGCCGCTGATCCACGAGCAGCTGCGCGCCACGCTCCTGTTCCGTACCAGCCATGCCAACACGACGGTGATGGCCCGGGTTGGCATGCTGCGCGAGTTCGGCCATGGCCAGGATTTCATCGTCGGTTCCGACCACGACCTGCTCGACCGGCTGTCGCGGCGCTACCGGCTGGCCAACATGCCGCGCGTCCTTGCATACCAGCGCGAGCATCCCGGGCGCATCACCAAGTCCTCGCGCGACCAGCTGCTGATGTCGAAATACCGGCTGATCGACCGGCAGCTGCGGCCCCTGGGCATCGTCGCGAGCCAGGCCGACCTCGAACGGCACTATCTGCTGACCCGCATCAAGCGGCAGGACTGGGTCGCCGCGCCGGATTACCTGCAGTGGGCCGCCGGCTGGCTGCATGGACTGCTGGAGGCGAACCGGCAATCCAGGGTGTATTCCCCGCGCGCGCTCGCCGGCATCGTGGCGCAGACCTGGATCGAAACCTGCGTACGCGGCGTACGCACGCAGGGCCTGGGCCAGGTGCTCTCGCGCATCAGCCACGTGCCATGGTTCACCTCGGCCGGCAACTGCGTGGCCGACAACCTGATGTTCGCCACTGGCATGCGGCGTTGATGCAGCTTTCAGCGATCCCGCAACCGCACGCACAGCGCAGCGAGCTGCAGGTCCAGCTTCGCGTTGTCGAACTGCAGCGCCACCGCGGCGCGGGCCGTACGCCGCATCTGCGCCAGCTGCCCGGTCGGCAGCGCGCACGATGACAGCACCGCGGCGATCGCATCCGCATCGCGCTCCGGGACCAGCCATCCGCTGCGCTGATCGGTGATCAACTCCGGAATGCCGCTGTGGCTGGTTGCCACCACCAGCACGCCCATGGCCATTGCCTCCATGATGGCCACCGGGATGCCTTCCATGTCGCCCGTGGCCGCCGTGACGGAAGGCAGCAGGAACACATCGGCCTCCTCCAGCGCCGCGAACACCTGCTGCTGCGACTGGCGGCCGCAGAACACGATCTGCTTGTCCGGCGGCGCGGCGCGCGCACGATCCTGCAGCATCGGCTGCTGCGGACCGCTGCCGATGATCCGGTACCGTACCGGCAGCCGCGCCCGCATCACCCCGTCGAGCGCGTACCCGAGACCCTTCTTCTCCACCAGCCGTGCCACTGTCAGTACCCGCAGCGGTGAGTGCAGGACACGGTGCGGATCCATCACCGGCAGCCGGTCAAGGTCCACGCCCATGCGCAGGACTTCGACCCGCTCCGGCGGCGCGCCCCACTCCAGCAGCCGCCTTCGCCACAGCTCGCTGACGGGCAGCAGCGCGGCCGCATGACCGAACAGGCGCCGGTAGTCGCGCATGTGGCGCCGCACGCGCGCGCGCTGGCTCATGTCGCCGCCATGGAATACCACCGCCAGCGGACCGGCAAGCAGGCCGGCGCGCTGCAGGTGCATGGCGCGTACGCCGGCCGGACCGAAGTGCGCCACGATCGCGTCATAGGTGCCGAGGTGGCCACGGCAAGCGCTCCAGCAGATATCGCCGAAGCTGCCCCTGGAGCCGTGCATGAAGGCGGCCAGGGCCGCGTGCAGCGGGCGCCAGCGCGGCCGCGCCAGTGCCCGCAGCGCACAGCGGGCGGCACGGCCCAGCCACTGCCAGCCGCTGGCATCTGCCGGCCGTATCAGCCGGATACGCGACTCCAGATCGAATCGCAGGTATGCGTCGTGGGGACAGGCCGCATCGCCGCGCCGTCCCGCGAGGATGGCGACGTCGTGTCCTGCCGCCACCAGACCGGCGATCTGGCGGATCACGAAGGTTTCCGACAGCAGCGGAAACCGGGCTACGAAAAAGGCAATGCGCATGGGACTTGAAACGGCTCCATCGTACGATGGGAGCAGCGAGCTGGATACTGCCATCAGTGCCGCGGCCCTGCCGCCGCGGGAGCAGCCATGGCAAGGATCCTGATCAACAACATCGCGCTGCGTAACAACGGCGACGTGGCACTGGCGCGCAACCTCAGGCTTGCGCTGCTGCACCGGGGACACGAGGTGCTGCTGTGCGGCTTTCCGCTGCACACTGCGGACATCCCCCAACTGCAGATCTGCCGGGATGCCATCGGCTACAGGCTGCGCCCGTTCCGCTGTCCGGTACTGGTGGATATCGCGGCGCTGCTGCTGCTGCTGTTCCATCCGGACTACCGCCGCGCCGACGCATTGATCGGAGCACCCGGCGGCTACCTGCAGTCGCTGTATGGCATCCGGTGGAAACTGCGGCTGTATCGCTGGGCCAAGCACCTCGGCAAGAAGACGGCCATCTACTCGCAGTCCGTCGGACCGCTGGACCAGGCCGATCAGGGTCACCTGCTCGCCGCCGAGCCGTACCTGGATTGGCTGGTGGTACGGGACGATGCATCGCTGCGCACGGCGGTGCAGGCCGGCTTTCGCCGCGACAAGGTCCTGCTCACCGACGATGCGATCTTCCTGTCACGGCCGCGCAGTTCGCCCGCATCCCCACGCAGCAGGCTCGCCCTGTTCTCGGTGCGCGAATGGCGCCACGCGGGGCGCGACGCGCAGCGCTTCTGCGCACTTATTCACCGCCTGATGGACAGCGCCATCGCCGCGGGCTTCGAGATCCAGTTCGTCTCGACCTGCCAGGGCATCCCCGGATACACCGACGACTCGAAGGTGGCGCAGTGGATCGTGGATCGCTTTCCAGGGGATCGCCGGCGACTGACGATCTGCCGGGAACGCCTGTCGGTGGAAGAGCTGGAACGACGCATCGACCATGCGGGTTTCATCGTCGGCACACGGCTGCACATGTGCCTGCTGGCAATGATGGCCGGAATACCCGCCTTCAACATCTCGTACGAAGCCAAGGGCACCGAGTGCTACCGCTACATGGAGATCAGCGAGCATTCGGTGGACTACAATGCGGAACCCGAGCATGCAGCGGCGCGCTTCCGCGGCTTCCTGGACCGCCTGGATCCGCTGCGCAGGCATATCGGCGCGCAGGTGGCCGTCCGTCACCGCCTGGCCAACGAACGGCTGGATCGGTTCCTCGCCGATCTCGGCATTCCTGGCACCCCCGGCGACTTCAGGCAGCGGCCGGCTTGAGCTGCCTGGCGAGGCGACCGAGCACATCGATCATGCGCCCGATGTCCTCGTCGCTGTGTGCGGCGGAAAGGCTGATGCGCACGATGTTGAGTCCGGCCGGCGTCGACGGCGGCACCATGAGATTGGTGTAGATGCCTTCATCCAGCAGGCCCTGCCACAAGCCGATGGCCTGCTCGCGCTCGCCGAACACCAGCGCGGTGACCGGCCCCGGGTCATTGCTGCCGGTGCGGTAGCCGAGCTGCTGCACGGCCTTCGAGAAACGCTGGATATGCCGCCACAGGCGCTCGCGCAGGTCATCGCCGGCGAGCAGCCGGGCGAGCGCGGCCTGCGTGGCGGCGATCACCGGCGGCGGCGGCGAGGCAGTGAAGATGTACGGACGGCTCGCCAGGCGCAGCAGTTCCAGCTCCGGATGCCGGCTCACGCAGAAACCACCCACTCCCCCCAGGCTCTTCGAGAAGGTGCCGACGATGAAATCCACGCGGTCGAGCAGGCCCAGTTCGGCGCAGATGCCCAGACCCCGCGGCCCGTAGATGCCGAAGGAATGCGCCTCGTCGACGATGATCATGGCGCCGTACTTTTCCGTGACGGCGACGAATTCCCGCAGCGGGGCGCGATCGCCCAGCACGCTGTACAGGCTTTCCACCACGACCAGGGTGCGTTTCGCATCGGCGCCGAGGCGCTCCAGGCGCCGCGCCAGGTTCTCCGGATCGTTGTGGCGGAAGCGGATGGTGGTCGCGTTGCTGAGCCGGCAGGCGTCGTGGATGCTGGCATGCGCATCGGCATCCACCAGCAGGTATTCGCCGGCGCCGGCGAGCGCCGAGATCGCACCGAGGTTGGCCTGGTAGCCGGTGGAGAACACGATCGCCGCCGGCCAGCCGAAGGCGTCGGCGAACGCGCGCTCCAGCTGCCGGTGGCCGGCATAATTGCCGCTGGCCATGCGCGAACCCGTGGTGCCTGTTCCGAGCTGCTCGATCGCCTTGATGGCCGCCGCGCGGGTTTCCGGCGCGAACGTCAGCCCCAGGTAGTTGTTGGTGCCGGCCAGCAGCACCTTGCGGCCATCGATGATGGCCGTGGTGGCGGACTGCACCGCATCCATCGGCGTGGCTACCGAAGGCACGCGCCCGCGCGCGGCGAGCGCGGTGCGCAATTCCGCCAGCGGCGCGAACTTGTCGAACAGGCTCATGCTGCGTTGACGACGCGACGCACGGTGTCGCAGAGCTCATCCAGGGTATGCGCCTCGGCGATCGAGGCGACCGGAATGGAGATGTCGAGCCGGTCCTCGATCTCCATGATCATGTCCATCACCTGCGCCGAATCCAGGCCCAGTTCGCTGGCGATGCGCGTGTTGCCCTGCACCCTGCCGATCTCCGGAGCGGCCAGCCGCAGCGCTTCGCGAACCACCTGTTCGACCCTGTCGGCCCCGTTGGCCATGCAGCTTCAGGCAGCGACAGGGCGCCGGCCGCCGTCGCTGACCAGGAAGCGCCGGTGCGAGGCATCGCGCAGCGCGTCCTCGTCGTGGCGCTCGAGGAATTCCTTGCGCGTCACGCTGCGCGACAGCTTGCCCGAGGAGGTGCGCGGCAGCGTATGCGGCGGCACCAGCTCGATCAGGCAGCGGATGCCGAATTCCGCGGAAATGGCCGAGTGCAGGCGGTCGGCCAGTTCCGCCTGTGCCCGCGGATCGGTCTCGCGGCACTGGACCACCAGCACGGCCACTTCGGTGCCATCGCTGCCGGGCACCGCGAAGGCGGAGGCATCGGTGGGACGCACTTCCGGCTGCTGCTCGGCAAGGTTCTCCAGATCCTGCGGCCAGATGTTGCGGCCATTGATGATGAGGAGATCCTTGGCGCGACCGGTCAGGTACAGGTTGCCGTCGACGCGGTAACCGAGGTCACCGGTGTTGAGCCAGCGATCCTTCGACAGCACCTCGGCGGAAGCGTCCGGCGAGTTGTAGTAGCCCAGCATCACGCTCGGGCTGCGCAGGAACACGCGGCCGACATGCCGCTCCGGCAGCACCATACCCGCGTCGTCGCGGATTTCCACCTCATAGGAGGGCAGCGACGCGCCACAGTTCACGAAGCCCTTGCGGCGCACATCCGCGCCGGCGGCCAGCGGCAGCGCCTCGCCGGTATCGGCCAGGTGCTCGCCATCGACGTAGTCGATGTGCATGCCCTCGCCCACCGTGGAAAAGCTCACTGCCAGCGCCACCTCGGCCATGCCGTAGCAGGGCAGGTATGCCTTGCGGCTGAAACCGGCCGGCGCCAGCGCGCGCGCGAAGGCATCGAGCCATTCCTCGTGGATCATTTCAGCGCCCACGCCGGCGACGCGCCAGCAGGACAGGTCCAGCGATTCGGTATCCCGGGCGCTGATGCGGCGCGCTGCCAGCGCATAACCGAATGGCGGACTGAACGAAATGGTGGCGCGGTTCTGCGAAATCAGCTTCAGCCACAGGCGCGGGCGCATCGCGAATTCGCGCGAGCCCATGAAATCGCAGGAACGCTGCGTGGCCATGCAACCCAGCACGATGCCCACCAGACCCATGTCGTGGTAGTACGGCAGCCAGGAGAAGAACCGGTCTTCCTGCACCAGGCGGAAGCCATGGTTGAAGATCGACTCGAGGTTATGCATCACCCCGGCCTGCGTGATCATCGTGCCGCGCGGGAAGCGCGTGCTGCCGGAGGTGTACTGCAGGTAGGCGAGCTCGTCGGGCCGCGGCGGCTCGGGCAGTGCGCCCAGGTCCGGCAGGCGGTCGAAATCCTCCAGCGTGCCGCTCACGCTGATCGGCAGATCCGCAGCGGCCTCGCGCAGCAGCTCGATGAATTCATCCGGCGCGAACGCGGCGGATGCCTTGCAATCCAGCACCATCTGGCGCAGGTGACGGACGTACGCATCATGGCCGCCCAGGTGAATGGCCGCCGGCAGCGGCACCGGCACCAGCGCCGCGTACTGGCAGGCGTAGAACATCACCATGAAGTCCGGGTGCGTATGGGCGACCAGCGCCACGCGCGCGCCGCGCCCCAGCCCCTGCAGGCGACGCGCCAGAACCCGTGCCTTGTCGCGCAGTTCACTGTACGGCAACGTCGTGGTCAGCTCGCCACGACCGTTGTAGTAGTTGAAGCCCGACAGACCGCCGGCAGCGTAATCGAGCGCCTCCGTCAGCGTGTCGAATTGCGCGCGGCGCAGCTCGATTCCGCTGATGGTTGGCGTCGGCACATTTTGTAAAACCAGGTTACCGTCCAAGTTGTCGGCGCCGGCGGGCGGCTCTCCAATCCGTCAGATGGTCCAAATTTAGTGTGGCGGACGCGCCAAAGCAACGTATTTGCAAACCCAATGTGATGAAGAGCAAGTAAGGCTCGCCCTACAGCAGGGGAATTGGCAGGCCCGCCCGAGGGCCGATAGCGGGGGTTGCGCGCCCCAGCGAGGCGCTAATCGAAGGCCAGACCACACCAATCGGGGATGTGTAAACTGCTCCACCGGGTGGAACTGGATGGGCAGTGAGCGTCGCGCAAATACAACACCGGGTCCGGGCATGAGGGCCATCCTGATCAGCGCCGGGCAGGGAACTCGCCTGCTGCCACTGACGCTGCACGTCCCCAAGTGCCTGGTGGAGATCAACGGCAAGTCCATCCTGGACCACCAGATCGAGGCACTGCGGAGCGCCGGGATCGCGGAAATCATCGTCGTCGGGGGGTATCGCAGCGAGCAGATCCGCGAGCACCTGCAGCGCCATGGCCTGCTTTGCGCCCACCTGCTGATCAATCCTTTCTGGTCGGTGGGCAGCAGCATAGGCAGCGTCTGGGCGGCCCGCGACTACCTGGACGAACCGTTCTGCCTCATCAATGGGGACACTGTCTTCGACGCCGCCGTCATTGCCGAGGCCAGGCGGCAGGCGCGGCCCGGCGTGAATCTGCTGGTCGAGCAGGCCCCCGATCCCGGCCATGACGACATGCGCGTGCAGGTGCGGGACAGCCAGGTGCTTGCCGTGGGCAAGAAACTGCCCGCCTCCACCACCACCCACCGCTCGCTGGGCGTGGTGCTGAGCGCCGACCAGCCCGGCGGCGACTACCGCCGGGCCCTGCAGTCCGTCATCGAGGAGCCCGACGGCCATAACGCCTATCACCACGCGGTGATCGACCGGCTGGCGCACACCATGGGTGTCGCCGCCATCGAGCACCGTGCCGGGCTGTGGTGCGAGGTGGATCGCCCCGAGGACATCGAGCGCTGGACCCGCGACCACCGCCGCCCACCCAGGTCCGAAGCACTGCCGTGAGGGGACCGGTCGCCTTCTTCTTCCTCGGCGAGACGCTGCTGATTCCGCACCTCTACCCGGTGGTGGAGGAACTGGCCAAACAGCCGGACCTGGCGATCGACCTGTGGGTCAGCACCTCGGTCCACGAGGAGCTGCTGCGCGGCTGGACAACCGGTCTCGGCCCGGCGCATATCCGGATCCGGCGCGCTGCCGGCTATCGCGACCTGCCGGATTTCCGCGATGGCCGCAATCCGCCGCTGCCTTCCAAGTGGCTGCTGCTGCTGGGCATCACGCCATTCCTGCTGCGCACGCCGGTGGTGGTGTCGGCCGAACAGACCAGCCTGTGGATACCGCGGCTGCTGCCGTGGCTGCCCACCCGCTTCATCAACATCATGCATGGCTCGGGGACGATGAACTCGCGCGACGATGGCCGCCGCCGCGTCGCCTGGCGCATGCCGGTGCCCAGCCAGTCCGAACAGCAGGAATTCCTGGCACGCGGCTTCGCTCCTTCCTATGTGCCGGTGGTTGGCTCGGTGAAGGCCACCTTCCGCCAGCGCACGCGGCGCGAGTTGCAGTTTCCCGAACCGCGACCGGTGGTGCTGTACAACCCGCACTGGCAGCAGCACCGCTCCTCGTGGTGGGACTGGGGCCGCCAGATCGTGGAACGACTGGTCGCGCAGGATCAGTACAATGTCATCCTCGCTCCGCACCAGCGCCTGGCCGAGCGCGATCCGGACCTGGCCCGCGTGCTCGCGCAGGCCGCGCGCCATCCCCACGTGCACAGCGATCTCGACAGCTTCGCGATGGTGGACGGCAGCTACCCGGCTGGCGCCGACATCTACCTCGGCGACACCTCCAGCCAGGTGATCGAATTCCTGGCGCACCCGCGGCCGTGCGTATTCCTCAACAACCGCCAGGTGGACTGGCGCCAGCGCGGCGATTACGGGATGTGGACCAGCGGCGAGGTGGTGGACTCACTCGAGCAGGTGCTGCCGGCGCTGCAACGCGCGCCCCGGCGGCATGGCGAATTCCTGCAGCAGCAGCAGCAGCTGGTGCGCAGCTGGCTCGGCGACACCACCGGCGCGCCGCAGCGCCTGGTCGGCCACATCCTGCAGGCCCTGGACCCCGCGACGTAAACGCCGCTCAGGCCGGTGCAGCGCCGATGAGCCGCCGCACCAGTTCCAGATCGACGGGTTTGTCCACGTCGATGGCGGCGCGGCCGTCGGCCAGCACCACCGGGGACAGGCGCGCCCGCGCCAGGCGACCGAGGCGCGCCAGCGCCTGCGGCAGCGTCAACCAGCCCAGGCGGTAGCGCAGCACGTAGGCAAGCCCCAGCCGGCGCAGCAGCGTCAGTGGACGCTTGCGCTCGGCTTCGAGCTGCTGCCACAACGCGACCAGGCCACTCGCGGCGGCCCCGCGCAGCAGGAACAGGTTGCAGCCGGAAAAAGCGCCATCGGCAAAACGCAGCCAGGTGCGCGCCGTATCGGGCGCGGCCGCCAGCACGGATTCACGGCGCGCCAGTGCCGCGAAGGCGTCCGCCCGCGGATCGCGCTGCGTCGCGGCCACGAACTCATCCACCCAGTCCGCCTGCAGCAGGGCATGGTCGGCGGTGGTGACCAGCAGCGGCATGCCTTCGGATGCCAGTGCCGCCGCGACGCTGGCGGAGGGCCCGCTGGCGGCCGGCATCACCGTGACCGGCTTGCCCACGGGCGGAAACCCCGCCATCACTTCCGCGCGATCGATGACGACGACGATCCTGGACACTGCCGGTGAGGCCGCCAGCGCACGCAGTACCCGCAGCAGCATCGGCACCCCGCCGACCTCGATCAATGCCTTGTGCGACACGCCGGCATGCGCGGCCAGCGGATCCCCGCCCGGCCGCGTGCCGGCCAGCACCAGGGCGGTGTACGGCGGCCCCGCACTCAAGCCAGCTTTTTCTCGTACACGCGATAGGTCTTGTAGGCCTCCGCGCCGAGCGCCTCGATCATGCTGCGCATCGGCCGGTTGTCCTCCAGGATCCACGACAGCTCGCCGCGCTGCATGCCCTTGGGCTGCGCGTTGCGCTGCAGGCTGTGGATCATCAGCAGCGGCACCATGCCGCCCATCAGGCCGCCGGCGAAACTGCGGCGCACGCCCATCAGCGGCACGCGGCCGGTCTTCGTGCCGCGCTTGATCCTGAGGATCAGCTTCAGCCAGTTGAACGGCAGCAGCCGGCCGCCGAAATCGCGGATGGCCTCGTTGAGGTTGGGAATCAGGATGGCGAAGGCCACCGGCTTGCCTTCGTACTCGGCCACCGCCGTCCAGGTCGGGTCGAGCAGCGGCTTCATGCCCTTGGCCATGTGCGTGAACTCGTGCTCGGTGAACGGCACGAAGCCCCAGTTCTGGCTCCACGCGTCGTTGAAGATCTCCATCACCAGCCTGAATTCCTCCTCGATGCGCGACATGTCGATGTGGCGGATGCGCACCCCGCCGCTCTCGGCGCGCCGCACCAGCCGCATCACGCGTTCCGGAAAACCGCGGGTCACGTCGAACAGGTAGGCCAGGACATCCTTCGCCTTGGCGTATCCCTGCGCCTCGACGCGCGCGGCCGCATAGCGCGGATCGTGCGCCATGAAGATCATCGGCGGGCTGTCGAAGCCATCCACCAGAAGGCCGGTCTCCTCGTTGATCGACAGGCTGAACGGCCCCTGCACGCGCGTGCGGCCGCGCTCGCGCAGCCAGCTTTCGGCGGCCGCGAACAGCGCGGCGAACACCTGCGGGTCATCCTCCGCGGCGAGCAGCCCGAAGAAACCCAGCTGCCGGTCCGCCACCAGCTGGTCGACCTGCGCACTGATGCGGCCGACGTCGCGGCCGTCGCGCACCGCCAGGAAGTACTGCGCCTCCAGGTGCTCGAACAGCGGGTTCTTTGGGGTCAATGCATCCTTGCGTTCCAGCTCCAGCGGCGGCACGAATTGCGGATCGTGCGCATACAGGCGCGCGGGCAGGCGGATGAAGCGCTTGAGCTCCGCGGCACTGCGGACGGGTACGATGGTTACGTTGGACACTGGGATCCCCGCTGTTCTGCTGCGGAAATCATACCGGCTCGGCCGTCAAGTTGCGTTAATCCGCTTTCACGCGCGCTCGCAGGCGCGCAGCTGCACCAGTCCCACCAATGCGAACATCGCCGGCGCGGCCATCGCCGCCAGCTCCGGCGAGATCCGCCCGCTGGTGCCGAAGGAGGAAAACAGGCCATCCACCAGCAGGAAGCCCAGGCCGAAGAACAGCGCCACCAGCATGCGCCCGCCGCCACCGCCGCGTTCGGAAACGATGGCCGCCGGCATCGCCAGCAGCATCATGATGAATACGGTGAACGGTGCGACCATGGACTGCAGCAGCACGGTCTCGTAGTAGGTGCGCGGCCGGGTGGAAACGCGCTCGCCGCCGATGACGTCGGCGATCGCGGAGGTAGACAGGTGCGGATCGGCCTCGTCGATCTGCATCACATCCTCGGGAGACAGGTTCGAATCCCAGTCGCGCTGCGTCGGGCCGGCAGACCAGGCGCCGGGGGCCGGGTGCAGGTCGCGCGCGCCCGAGAGATGCCAGTGGTCGGTGTCCCACGCCGCTTCGGCGGCGCGGGTGGTGAGCGTCAGCAGTCCGTCCGGGCCGCGCACGTAGATGCTCACGTCCTGCAGACGCAGGCCGTCGGGACTGCTGCGCTGGAACAGCACGATGCCGCGGCTGGTGCGCACCCATTCCGGACTGGCAGTGCGTTTTTCCAGCGGCTCGGTGGAATCCCACCAGGTCTTCAGCGCGCTCTCGGAGACGGGCACTACTTTCTGCGCCAGGGCCAGGTGCAACGCTGCAAACAGCACCGGCACCGGCGCCAGGTACATCAGCAGGCGCGTGAGGCCCACCCCGGCCGAACGCAGCGCGGTGATCTCCCGCGCGCGCGCCATCGCGTAGAACGCCGCCATCGAACCCAGCAGCCCCGCCAGCGGCAGCATCAGCACCATTTCCGACGGAATGCGCAGCACCGCATAGTGGAGCACCCCGGCGAGGCCGAGGTGACGCGCCAGCACGTCGTTGGTGACCTCCAGCAGTTCCAGCAACTGCGTGAGCCCGGTGAGCGCGAGCAACAGGCCCACGATCTGGCCGGTGACCCGCCGCCGCAGGTAGTTGCCGAGCACCATGCTCATCTGCCCGCGGTCTTGCGACGCAGGTGCATGCCCTCGAAACCGGCTTCGATCGCGGCGACGGCGCGCATCACGGGATTGTCGCCGGGCCATTGCAGGCTGCTGCGGAACAGCCAGATGCCGAAGACGCCGAACACCAGCACCGGCGACCACACGGCGATCCATGCCGGCACGCGGCCGGTTTCCCCGATGCTTTCACCGAATTGCAGCGCCTGGTGCAGCGTCAGCAGCGCCACCGCCGCGAACACCGTGCCCGGCGCGCGCCGGCCGCGCTTGGCCGCCATGCCCAGCGGCAGAGCCAGCAGCGGCAGCAGCAGCGGCAGCAACGAGCGCGCGATGCGCCCCTGGAACTCCCCCGCCAGTTCGCTCGCGGTGAGCGGCTTCTGGTCGGGCACGGGCGGCGGTGGATTGCGCAGCTCCGGCAGTGTCAGCTCCCGTTCGGATTCGCCACGCGGGCGGAAGGGCGGCGGCACCGCGGTGAAATCCTCGTTCAGATGCGCGTCGCTGAAGCGTACGGTGCGCACCGAGCCGTCCGGCCGGTCGGTGACGATCAGCCCGTTGGCGAGGCCCAGCAGCAGGCGCGAGCCGTCCGCCGAGGGCGTCAGCTGCCCGTTCGGTGCGGTGATCACTTCCTCGCTGCTGTCGTCACGCCGCTCGACGAACACGCCACCCAGGTGACGGCCATCGCCACCGACGCTATCCGCGCCCAGCGTGTAGCCGTGCTTCACCGTCACGAAGCGATTGTCTTCCAGGCGTGCGTTCCAGCCCGTCTGGCGGGCGTCATGCACCGCCACGTTATAGCCGTAGCGGGTCAGCGGCGCCAGGTAGCCGAACAGGTAGAAGTTGAAGCCGACCAGCAGGATCGCCACCAGGAAGTACGGCACCGCCATGCGCGCGATGGAGCGGCCGGTGGCCAGCATCGCGTCGAGTTCATTGTCATCACCGGTGCGCGCCACCGACATGAAGATCGCCGCGAAGAACGCCGCCGGTATGGAGATGCCGAGAAAGGATGGCACCAGCGCGGCGATCATCTTCAACACCAGCAGCGGGCTCGCGCCGGTGGCGGCCGCCAGGTCGAACAGCTTCAGCACCTTGTTCAGGATCTGCGCCAGCAGCAGCACGATCAGCGCCAGCAGCATGGGGCCGAACAGCGCGCGCAGCGTGTAGCCATCCAGCCGGTCGGGCAGGCGCTGCACGTAGCCGGCATCGCCGGCTGTCCTGGCGCTAGCCACGGTCCGGCAACCGCAGCTCGTAACTGGCGGCCTCCACGAAGCCCTTCGCCGCCATCGACCACTGCCGTACCCGCACGCGCGCCCAGCCCTGGTCCGCGGCCGCGGGCAGTGTGACCAGGTGCCAGCGCGCGGCCTCGTCGCGTGGATTGGGCAGCGCCGAGGAAGACGGCACGCACAGCACCGGGATCGGCCCGTGCGGCCCGGCAAGCCCGTCGAGCCGCGCGCCGCGCGCATGGCCGTGCAGCACCAGTTCCGCGCCGGCCCTGCGCAGCACCGCACGCAATGCGCCGCGATCGGTCAGCGCCTTGCGGCGCGAGACTGCGCCATCGGCCGGCGGATGGTGCAGCAGCACCACGCGGATGCGACCGGCGGCAGACTCGTCGAGGAGCAGGCGCTCCAGCCGCGCAAGCTGGGTGGCGCCCAGCCTTCCCGACGCCAGCAGCGGCGCGGTGGGCAACGCACTCTTCAAGCCGATGAAGGCGATGCCGCCGACGTGGCGCACGTAGGGCCAGTCGTGCTCGCCGGTCATGAATGCGGCGAGCTGCCCGAGCCCTTCGGCGTACGGCAGCGGCACCAGCGCATCGTGGTTGCCGGGCACGGCGCTCAGGCCGCCCGGTGGCGCGAGGCTGGCGAGCCAGCGCTGCGCCTGCACGAACTCCAGCGGCAGCGAGAAGTTGGTGATGTCACCGGTGACCACGATGTGGTCCGGTTGCTGCGCCAGCAGTTCCTCGCGCAGCGCGGCGAGAATCTCCGGACGCTGCACCGCGCGGCGCTTGCGCCACGACCAGGCGGACAGCTGGCGTTTCGACAGGCGCTGCCGCCAGTCCAGGTGCGGTTCGAACGGCAGGTGCAGGTCTGATACGTGCGCAAAGGTCAGGGCGTTCAACGATAATGCCGGCGCCAGAGCACTCATAGGGTTTGCGGATCATGCCACAGTCGCCAGCGCCCCCACCGGCTGTCGCCGGCTGCATCATCGGCCAGTCCGGGCTGCGCATCTGGACCCTTCCGTCTGCCGAACGGCTGCGCCGCCAGCTGCGCCGCGCCGGCGCGACGGCGAATGCCGACAGCGCACAGCGCGTGGTGTTGTTGCGCGCTGACTGGGTGTATGACGATGCCTTCATCCGCGGACTGGTGGCGCTCGAAGTGCCGGCCGGCATGTGGTGCGACGGCACCTGCGTCGCACTGGTGGTGCCGCCGGCGCGAATCGCCGCGGCACAGAAGCTGCTGCTCGAGGGTCGCGCGCCGGAAGATCTGCCGCGACTCGCCCCGCAGCAGGTCGCCGGCAACTACAACGACAAGTTGCGCAAGCGCGAGCCGCCATTCCTGCTGCCGCTGACCGCTGACCAGCTTTCCAGCATCGAAAAAAGAGTGTTCTCCGGCTCCTACAAGGGCGTCACCGATTTCGTCACGCTGTCCTGGCCGCGCGCCGTCAGCGCAGTCACGCGGCTGTGTGCCACGCTGCGCATGACTCCCAACATGGTGACCTGCGTCAGCCTCGTGCTGACCGTGCTGGCCACGTGGCTGTTCTGGCATGGCCACTACGGCACCGGCCTCGTCGCGGCGTGGCTGATGGCCTTCCTCGACAGCGTCGATGGCAAGCTCGCGCGCGTCACCCTCACCTACACGAAGTTCGGCGACCTGTTCGACCACCTGATCGACCTTATCCATCCACCGTTCTGGTGGTGGGCATGGATCGCGGGCCTGCCCGCGGCGGGCTTGCCGCTTGCCTGGCCGGGCACCGCGCTGGCCATCATCGTGGCCGGCTACGTGCTGCAGCGGGCCGGGGAAGGACTGTTCATCGGGCTGTTCGGCATGGACATGCACGTATGGCGGCCCTTCGACAGCCGCTTCCGCCTGGTGACGGCACGGCGCAATCCGAACCTGGCGATTCTCACCGTCATGACCCTCGCCGGCCGGCCCGATGCCGGTATCGCCATCGTCGCCGTGTGGGTGGCGCTGTGCCTGCTCGTGCATGCAGTGCGCATCGCGCAGGCGGCGCTGGCGCGACGCGCCGGGCCGCTGAAGTCCTGGCTGGCGTGAGCGCGGTGGCGTCGCTGCGGCAGCTGCTGGCCGCGGAGCTGCAGCAAGCGGCGCCGGCGGCGGCCTTCGCGCTCGCGGCAGAGCTCGCGCGGCGCGGCGGCCCGGCGACGGCCGCGGTGCTGTATTACGGCTCGGCGCTGCGCGCCGGCGAGCTGGACGGAATCCTCGACTTCTATGTGCTGCTGGACGACGTGGGTGCGTGGCCCGGCTCCGCGCTGTCGCGGCTGGCCAATCGCCTGCTGCCGCCCAATGTGGGTTACCTGGAGTTCCGGCACGACGGGGCGACACTGCGGGCGAAATTCGCCGTCATGAGCACGAGGCAGTTCAGGCGGCGGCTGCGGCCGCAAACCCTCGACACGACGATCTGGGCGCGCTTCTGCCAGCCCGCGCTGCTGATCTGGTCGCGCGCGGAGACCGATCGTGCCGCAGTGGTGGAGCTCATCGCGGCGGCGGTGTGTTGCGCCGCCGGCTGGGCCGCGCGGCTCGGTCCACCGCAAGGCGCCGCAGCGCAGTTCTGGCGGGCCTTGTTCGCGCGCACCTACGCAGCGGAACTGCGGGTGGAGAAGCAGGGGCGCGCGCAGGACATCGTCGACAAGGCCCCCGCACGCTTTGCCGCGCTGCTGCCACTGGCCTGGGAGCAGATCGGCGTGGGTTACGCGCAGCGTGACGGCGAACTGCAGGTTGCGATCACCCCCGACCGGCGTCGTCGCGCGCAACGCGGCTGGGCGCGCCGGGCGCGTCTCGGACGGCCGCTGAATATCCTGCGCTTGCTCAAGGCCGCGTTTACCTTCGAGGGCGCCATGGATTACGCCGTGTGGAAGGTCGAGCGCCACAGCGGCGTGCATGTCGAGGTGGCGGCCTGGCAGCGGCGCCATCCCCTGCTCGCGGCGCCGGGCTTGTACTGGAAACTCAGGCGGCGCGGCGTACTGAAGTAAGCACGGCGCGGCGCCGGCCGCCCCTACAGCCAGCCCGCGCGTCGATACCAGGCCACCGTCTGACCGAAGCCCTCGTCCAGCCGATAGCGTGGCTGCCAGCCCGGCGGCCGCGCCCATTGCGCGACGGGCACGCTCCAGTCGCGATGCCGCAGCTCGCGCAGCTTCTGGTGGTTCAGCATGTTGGCCGTGCCCAATACCCTGCCAGCATCCCCCACCAGCGCCAACCCATGCAGCAGTGCCGCAGGGGCATCGAACAGCGTGGCGCGCGTATTGCCCACCGCCAGCGCCGCCGTGCGAAACACCTCGCGCCAGCTGTAGCCCTCGGGCCGCCCGTCTGCGGCGGTCAGCCGCGCGCCATGCGCAGTCTCGCGCAGCAAGGCCACCAGCAGGGCAGCCAGGTCATCCACATGGATCATCGCGGCGCGCGCGTCAGCGCGACCCGCCAGCGGCACGAAACGCCGGGCGGCGAGCTGGAAGAACACCAGTGTCTCGCGATCCCCGGGGCCATACACGGCCGGCGGACGCAGCACCGTGGCGCGCCTGCCGAGCCGATCGAGCACCGCCTCCTCGCCCGCCCGCTTGCTGCCGGCGTAGTCCGACAGTTGCGGCTCGCGCGCTGCGATGGTTGAAACATGCAGCAGGCGCGCCGCCGGTGCCACCGCGCACAGCGCATCCGCCAGCGCCACGCTGCCCGCGTGATTGACCGCATAGTAGTCGTGGCGGCGCGCGGCCTTGATCAGCCCCGCCACGTGCACCGCGGCGTCGGCGCCCTCGCACAGCCGGCGCAGCGCCAGCGGATCGGCGAGGTCACCGGCGACGATCTGCGGATCGAGGTCGCGCCATTCCGGCAGCACCGGATCACGCCGCAGCAGCAGGCGCACGCGCCAGCCGTCGGCGGCCAGCAGCGGCGCGAGCTTGCGGCCGATGAAGCCGGTGCCGCCGGTGAGCGCAACGATGGGCCGGGCCTGCCCGCTCATGCGCCGGCCACGGGAAAATTGCGCCAGCGGCGGTGATGCCAGCTCCACAGTTCCGGATGCGCCAGGATCTGCCCCTCCACGTGCCGCAACACCGTCGCGGTATCCTCCTCGATGGTGCCGCCCGGCGGCAGCGTGAGGCGCGGCTCGATCGCGAAATGCCACGCCGGATCGGCCGCCAGCGAGGTCACCGGCACGATGGGCGAACGCGTCTGGCGCGCCAGCTGCACCACCCCGCCGGGCATGGGCATGTCCTTGCCGAGGAAGCGCAGTGGCACGCCGGTCTCGGCATCCTTCACGCCCTGGTCCATCATCGCGAACAGCACGCGATCGTGGCGCAACGCGTCGATCATGCGCGCGTAGGCCTTGAAGCCCTCGTTGGCGAGGATGCCGTCGAAGCCGTAGCGCGGCAGGCCCTCGACGAAGAATTCCAGCGACATCATGCGCGCGTGGCGGTAGACGATGGTCACCGGCCAGCCCTGGTCGGCAAGCTGCGCGGCCAGCAGCAGGCTGTTGCCGGAGTGGGTGGCGAGCAGGATGGCGCCGCGCCCCTGGCGCGCCGCGCGCAGGTTCTGCATGCCGTCCACGCGGCACAGCTGATGCAGGCGCCGCGTGTCGAGCTTGCGGTCCACCATGCTGAGCACCTCAAGCACCGCCATGGTGTTGACACGATATGCACTGCGCAGCGTGCGCACCACCTGCGGATCATCAGGCGCGCGCTCCAGCACCGCGCCGAGGCCCTGCAGGCAGCGGCGCCGCAGCCGCGCATCGAAGCGGAACTGCACCGCCCCGAGGAAGGCGCCAAGCGGACGCGCGCAGCCGAAACCACACCACCGCAGCACCTGCCGCATCACCAGGAAAAGCGCGCGCCGCCGCAGCCGCCCGAAGGTGATCCGCTGGTCAGCCTCCAGAAACTGCACGCCCTTCCACCTGCCGGAGCGGCTCGAGCCGGCCGTCCGCGAGCCGCAGCACCTGGTCGGCAATGCGCACCATCTTCTCCTGGTGCGCCACGGCCAGCACGGCCAGCTGCGACTTCAGGTGCGACACCGTCTCCACGATGGCTTCCTGGGCATCGGGGTCCAGGTTGCTGGTGGCCTCGTCCAGGATCAGCAGCCGCGGCTCGTGGATCAGCGCGCGGGCGATCGCCAGGCGCTGGCGCTGCCCGCCCGACAGCCGCGAGCCGCCCTCGCCCACGCGGGTATGGATACCTTGCGGCATCGCCTCCACGAATTGCAGCGCATCGGCGGCACGCAGCGCGGCGCGGATGCGCTCCTCGCGGATGTCCTCGCCCAGCACGAGGTTGTAGGCCACCGATTCATCCACCATCACCGATTCCTGCGGCACATAGCCGATCTGGCGACGCCAGTCGCGCAGGTCCAGCTCGGGCAGCGGCACGCCGTCGACCAGGATGCGGCCGCGGGCGGGCTCGCGCAGCCCCACCACCAGATCCAGCAGCGTGGTCTTGCCCGAGCCGGAAGGGCCGACGATCAGCGTCAGGCTGCGCGCGGGAATCACCAGCGACACATCGCGCAGCACCGGCCGGCCGGCCACGTGGGCATAGGTCACGTTCTCGAATTCGACCTGCCGCGCGAGGCGCAGCCTGCGGCCACCGCCCACCGGTTCGCGCTGCTCATGCGCCTTCTCGATCTCGTGCACCAGCGCCCAGTAGGCGCTCTCGCGCACCACCACCTGCTGGTAGGCCTTCTGACCCTTCGACAGGTAGCTGACCACGCGCACCAGCAGGATCAGCACGCCGGTCAGCGCACCCACTTCGTTCTTCATCAGCATGAAGCCCACCACGATGCCGATGCCCACCATGATGCCCAGCATCGGTTCCTGCAGCGCGGCCAGCGCCTCCTTGCTGATCACCTGGCGGCGCAGCGCGCGCTCCAGCCGCCGCGTCTCGTCGGCCATCAGCGCATCCACGTGCTCCTCGCGCGCCATCGCCTTCAGCGGCTTGGCGGCCGCGAACTGCGCACCGATCAGCGTCAAGAGCGAATTCTGCAGCCGCGTCTGCCGCTGTCCGGCGCGCCGCGAGGACTTGATCAGTATCCGCAGCCCGAACAGCAGTGCCGCGGCGGCGGCGCTCACCACCAGGCCCGCCTCGATGGAGATGATCGAGAACGCCACGATCACGTAGATGATGGAGCTGACGGCCATCGCCGCCATTTCCGCCCCCAGCTGGAAAGCTTCGGAGGCGCGCTGCGCCTCGTGTCCGACGGCATTGGCCAGGCCGCCCAGGGACTGCTCGAGATAGTGGCTCCAGCGGGCGCGCATGATGGCACGCATCAGCTGCAGCCTCAGGTCGGTGGCGATGCGCGCCACCATGTAGCCCACCTGGCGATTCGCGACCAGCGCCATCACCGCACGCAGCACGATCAGCACGGTGGCCACCAGCAGCAGATTGACCATCGTCGGCTCGATGCCCAGGTGCTGCACCGCGCTCATCGTGATGCGTTGCGGCCCGGAGATCTTCGCGCCCGGCCCGTTGGTGGCCATCGCCAGCATGGACAGCAGGATCCCCATGCCGAGCCCATCGAGCAGGCTGGCCACGCAGATCGCCACCAGCGCGCGCGTGGCCCGGGCCGGATAGGTGCGCATGAACACGCCCAGCATGCGGAACGAGCCGCGCCGGTGCGGGGCACGCACTTCGCGAGGCGCATCCGGGTTCAAGGCCGCAGTACCCGCAGGTTCACGCCCGGGGCCAGCACGATGGGCGCGGCGGGATCGGCCGTGAAGGTCTCCCCATCGAGCGCATAGCCGCCGACGCCCTGCACTTCGGCCCGCGCGCCGCGGCCGCTGAGGTATCCGTGTGCGAGGTCCATGCTGTCGTCGAAACGCCCCCCGAGAAGTGCCGGCAGATGCCGCCAGAAACGCGGCGCCGTGGCCGCGACCGCGGTCAACCTTACCGGCCCGGCCCCCCGCGCGGCAAAGGGATTGTAGAGCGCGGCGCGCATCTCCAGCGTGGAGGCCAGCAGGATGCGCAGCGGCGCGGCCAGCTCGCCGCTGCCGGCAAGGCGCGCCACGGCGCGGGGATACGGCGGCAACGGACTGCGGCCGATGAGCACCTGCAATGCCAGTTTCACCAGGACATAGGGATCGGCGAAGAAACTGCGATGCAGCCAGCCGCTGCCCCGGGCGCGGTGCTCGGCGCACAGGCGCACACCCTCATGGATCATCGCGCCGCCGAACAGGAAGCCATGCCGCGGCGGCTGGCCCGGCTGTGACACCTGCATCGTGAGCAGGGTCTGCTCCGGCAGCGCGCGACCTGCGGCTAGCGCCGCCAGTGCACGACGCAGCGCCGGCAATGCCGGATAGCAGCCGCATTCGCGCGGCACGACATTGGCGCGCCCGCCGGCCAGCAGCAGCAGCGCCGGCGACCAGTCCGGATGTTCCGCCAGGTATTGGGCAAGCGCATGGATGGTGCCGTCACCGGCCAGCATCCAGATCTGCCGCTGGCCGCTTGCGCGCAGCCGCGCCAGCCACAGGCGCAGGCTCGCAGGATCCACCACGCACTGCACTTCCAGGCCGGCGGCCGCAGCCAGACTTGCGGCGCGCGTCGCAAGGCCGAACCATGAGGCACGGAAGCTCAACGGATTGATCAGCAGGCAGGGCCTGGCCGCGGCGTGCGGAGCAACCGCGCCCGCCTCTGCCGGATCGTTCAACCCCGCGCGGTCCGCGTGCGCCAGACGGGAATTGCCGAATCCCCAGGCGCCGTGGCACGTGCGCCGCGCCACAGCTGCGCCACGACCGCGAAGTAGTTGTCGTGATTCACGGCGCGGTAAGGCGAATCCGCGGGCAGCTCGCTGAGCAGGCGCTGATGCGCCCTGCCAAGGTTGTGGTACGGCAGGAACGGGAACAGGTGATGCAGGGCGTGGTAGCGCAGACCCACCGGGAACATCAGCACGGTCAGCCAGGTCTGGCCAGTGATGTTGATGGAATCGGCGAACTGGTCGGCCAGCGTCATGCGTTCGCCACGGTTGCCATAGCTGTGCGCCGCGAGGTTGCGGACCCAGTTCAGGCCGAGCGTGAATCCCAGCAGCGCGATGGCCTTCACCAGCACCATCCAGCCGATCACGCCGCGGATCATCAGCGCAGCCAGCAGCGCGAGCCACAGGAAGCACAGGATCTCCACCGCCAGCCAGTGCCGCTCGTCGGCCTGGGCCACGCGCTTGCGGTAGTACGGATTGCTCACGCCATGCGATGCCGCCGTCAGCACCCACTCGCGCAATCCCTTGTGGAACCAGGACAGCGGCCCGATCACGCCGAACCGCAACACCACCAGCAGCGGCAGCACCGCGGCCTGCGCCACGTACTTGACCGTCTCGATGCGCGGCGCCGCCGCCAGCGGCAGGTACTCGCCATCGTCGGGCGTGCCGAAGTAGCGCACGCTGTGATGATCGATGTGGTTGCGGTAGATGATCCAGGGCGTGAGCATGGGGATGCCCATGCCGAGGTTCCACGCGCGCCGGAACCACTTCAGCTCGCCCTCGCGAAAATGGATGATCTCGTGGATGAAGGTGCCGGTGCGGAAGAACAGGATGGCCGCGCCAAGCATCTCGAGCAGCGCCACGGGTCCCCAGCCGGGGGCACGGAAGAACAGCACCGCCAGCGTCCATGCCCCGGCGCAGCTCAGCAGGAAGTCCATCCAGTAGATCAGCGCCGAGCGCTGCTGGAATTCGAGCACAATGTCGCTCGCCTGACGCAGCCAGGCGCTTGAACTGTCCGCGCGCGGGCCAGCTTCTGGAATCCTCATGGGGCGCAAGGATACTGGTCGACCCTCATCGCGACAAGATGCTCGCACAAGACACCGTACTTACAAGCCTTTGAATTTTCGCACTAAAAGTTGTTGCGCAAACGGTACGCAGAGCTGGCCCGGGAACGCTGGCGCCGCTGCGGGCGGGGCCAGCGCGACTTCGCTAGCCGCACTGGGGCCAAGCGCGATTGGCGCTGCTGTGGTGGACTGCGGCTTCCGAAATGCGGTGACGTCTCGTGGGACATGCGAATCGGCTTTCTTTTCAATCACGACCAGGTCCACCAAGTGGCCCACAGCCTGCCGATCGCGCTGGCGCTGGCGCGCGGCGGATTCGACGGCGAGATCATCGTCGCGACCACCACGCCGCGGGTGGCCCGCGAGGTGCGGCGCCTCGGCGGCGGGCTGCTGGGCACGCGCATCGAGCACGTGGAACTGGCCCTGAAGCCCGCCTCGCGCCGCATCGCGCGCTGGACCGAGGCGCTGCTGCCGGCTGCCAAACTGCTGGTCTACCGCGACAACCTCGATTTCTTCCGCAGTCTCGACCTGCTGGTGGTAGCCGAAAAGACTTCGCTGCTGCTGCGCCGGAAATACGGGCTGGTGCGCCCCCTGCTGGTGCACACCCGCCACGGCGCGGGCGACCGCGCCATCGGCTTCGACAGCCACAGCGCGGACTTCGACCACGTGCTGTGCTCCGGCACGAAGATCCGCGACCGGCTGCTCCGCGACACCGGCATGCCCGCGGAAAGGATTTCCGTGGTGGGTTACCCGAAGTTCGACATCGCGCGTCCATCCCTCGAGCTGCCGCAATGCCGGCCGCGGCGGCCCATCGTGCTGTACAACCCGCACTGCTCGCCGCATCTGTCATCCTGGTACCGGCACGGCCGCGCAGTGCTCGATTTCTTCCTCGACAACGACGACTACCAGCTGGTGTTCGCGCCGCATGTGATGCTGTTCGAGCGCCGCTTCGTGCTGACCATCGACCGGCTGCGCATCGACCGTCCCGGCAGGCTGCAGCAGCGCTACTTGCGCGCGTCCAACATCCACATCGACCTGGGCAGCGCCGCCTGCACCGACATGAGCTACACACTCGGCGCCGACCTCTACCTCGGCGACGTGAGCAGCCAGGTCTACGAGTTCCTGCATCGGCCCCGTCCGTGCCTGTTCCTGGATTCGCATGGGGTGCGCTGGCGCGGCAACCCCGACTTCGAGCACTGGAATGCCGGACCGGTGATCACCGATCCGGCGCAGCTCGCACAGGGCCTGCGCGAGGCGATGGCCACGCACGCCACCGCCTATCTGCCGGTCCAGCAGCAGATGTACGCGCGCAGTTTCGAGCGCGGCGAGGGTACGGCCAGCCAGCGGGCCGCAGCCGTGCTGGTGGCACTGGCCGGGCGCGCCTGCGCCACGGGGATGCGCCGCCACAGCATCGCGGCCTGATGCGCATCGCCTACATCATCAACTCCGTCGAAGGCGGCGGCGCAGCCGCGCCGGTCCCGGCGGTAACGCGGGTGATGCGCGATCACGGCGCCGCGGTACGCGTGTTCGCGCTCACCCGGCGTGACGGCCGTGCGCTGCCGGCCATGGAGGCCGCGGGACTTGCACCGCTGGTACGTGCCGGTGGCGAGCACGACCATGTGGCGGCGCTGCGCTGGCTGGCCACCCAGACGCGCGCCTGGGGAGCCACGCACCTGTGGACCTCGCTCACCCGTGCAACCCTGCTCGGCCTGCTGCTCGCCCGGCATGACGGCCTGCCCGCGGTCTGCTGGCAGCACGCCGCGTACCTGAAGACCGGCAATCGCCTGCTGCTGCGCGCGATGCAGGCGCGGGCCCGGCTGTGGGTCGCCGATTCAGATTGCGTCGCCGACCTCACGCTGCGCCGGCTCAAGGTGCCCCGCGAGCGCCTGTGTGTGTGGCCGATTTTCGCCGCCGACCCCGCGGCGCCGCAGGCCACGCCCTGGCAACCGGGCCAGCCGCTGCGCATCGGCAGCCTCGGGCGGCTGCACCCGGTCAAGGGCTACGACATCCTGGTGGCGGCACTGGCGCGGCTGCGCGCCGACGGCTTCCGCCCACCCATGCCGATGGAAATCATCATCGCCGGCGAAGGCCGCGAGCGGGATGCGCTGGCGCGCCAGATCGCCGCCGCCGGTCTGGCCGGGCTGGTGCACCTGCCAGGATTCGCGCCGCAGCCGCGCGGCTTCCTCGCCAGCCTGCACCTGTACGTGCAGCCATCGCGCTCGGAGGGCTTCTGCATTGCCATGCACGAGGCCATGCAGGCGGGACTGCCGACGCTGGTTTCCGCCGCCGGTGAAATGCCGCGCTCCGTCGTGGAAGCCGTGACCGGCCGGGTGGTGCCGCCGGGTGATGCCGAGCGACTCGCCGCGGCATTGCAGGAACTGCTGGCATGTCCTGAACGGCTGGCGGAAATGGGCCGCGCGGCGCGCGAGCGCGTGCTCGGCCGGTTCAGCCGCGCGGCGTTCACCGCGGCCGGTGAGGCGATCATCGATCGCATCGGCGGCTGACGCGAGCCATGCGCTGCCGCGGACGCGGCGGCCTCACTCCACGGGATATCCGAACAGCGCGAGGTAGCGTCGCGCCACGTCGCTGACCACATGCGCGGAGGCGATGGCGCGCATCCGCTGCGGATCACGGCTGCGGCTCCGGAAGTAATCGCGCACCGCCTGCGCAAATCCCTGCGGATCATCGCCCGCCACCACTGTTCCCACGGACGCGGCCGGCAGCAGCTCGCGGATCGCCGGCGCGCACTCGCGGGCCACGACGAAAGTGCCGGCGGCGAGCGCCTCGACGATCACGGCCGGGTAGCCTTCGAAATCCGAGGTCAGCAGCATCACCTCGGCCTGCGCCAGGCGCCGGGGCACGTCGCTGACAGCTCCCACGAAGCGCACGCGGTCGGCGATGCCCAGTGAATGGGCCAGTCCCTGCAGCATCGCGCGCTGCGCGCCGTCACCGATGATGTCCAGCGTGACCGGCAGGTCGGCGAGCGCTGCAACGCTTCGCAGCAGCAATGCGAAGTTCTTCTGCGGCACCAGCCTGCCGACCGCGCACAGATGCCACGGCCGCCGCGCCGCCCCGGGCAGTGCCGGCAGTTCCTCGATGACCGCGTCGGGTACCTCGAGCAGCGGGATGCCCGCACCCAGCAGCCGGCGCGCCTCCTCCAGCAGTGCCGGCGACATCGCCACCACCGCGCGCGCGCGGCGCAGCCGGTGGCGCGTCAGCGCCGCGAAAAAAAGGTTGCGCGCCGCCGAACGATCGGGCCGCCACAGCACATTGCTGATCTTGGTGTAGACCGGCACGCGGCCGCGCGTGGCCACGGTGATGGCACGGATGGTGAGGAAATAGAAGTTGCCGGGCAGGAAGGCAAGGTCGATGCCGTCGCGCGCGCAGCGCCTGCCGAACCAGCGGCCGAGCCGCCAGCGCGAAGCCAGCCCGCGCACCAGCCGCATGTCAGCGGCGCGTATCTCGACCGCGGCATCCACCAGTGCGCCCTGCACGCCGCCGGTGGAACCCACGTAGAGCAGCACGCGGCATCCCAGCCTGCTCCAGGCATTGGCAAGCCGGATCGCGACGCGCTCGGTGCCCCCCAGCGACAGGTCGTACAGCAGTACCGCGATGACCGGCCGGTGCCGCAATGACATCGGTGCAGCCGGGGAAATGGCGGAGAGGGTGGGATTCGAACCCACGGTAGGCTTGCGCCTACGCCTGATTTCGAGTCAGGTACATTCGACCACTCTGCCACCTCTCCGCGGGATGATGGCCCGAAGGGCCGCGTATTCTAGACGAAACCATGCCAACTGAAAAAATCACTTTCCCCACCGATTACCCGATCAAGGTCGTGGCCCGCTCCGAGCTGAAGCTGCGTGCCGAAATCGATGCCGTCTTCGAGCGCCATTTCGGGGTGCTGCCGCCAGGCAGTCCGCTGGAGCGCGCCTCGGGGCAGGGGAATTTCATGGCACTGACCTACCTGATGTGGGTGGAACGGGTGGAGCAGCTCGCCGCCCTGAACGCGGAGCTGCAGGGGCTCCCCGGCGTGCTGTTCGTTTTGTAGGCTCAGGCAGCCTGGCTGGCGGCCTGCAGCCGGGCCTGCAGCAGCCGGCCAAACTCCCCTGCTGCAGCTTCCACGCTGCTGGCCACGCCGAGCTCGGCCAGGCTGGTCACGGCGAGCCCGGCCATGCCGCAGGGGTTGATGCGCGCGAAGGGCGCGAGGTCGTTGTGCACGTTCAGCGCCACGCCGTGGTAGCTGGCGCCACGCCGCACGCGCAGCCCCAGGCTCGCGAGCTTGCGGCCGTCCACGTACACGCCCGGTGCGTCGCGCCGACCCTGCGCGCGGATGCCATGTGCGGCAACCAGGTCGATCACCGCCTGCTCGAGCTGCATCACCAGCGCGCGTACCTGCATTCCGCGGCGACGCAGGTCCAGCAGGGGATATGCCACGAGCTGGCCGGGGCCGTGGTAGGTCACCTGCCCGCCACGGTCGGTCTGCACCACCGGAATGTCGCCGGGCGCCAGCACATGACTTCGGTCGGCAGCCATGCCCAGCGTGAATACCGGCGGATGCTCCAGCAGCCACAGCTCGTCGGGCGTGGTCGGCGTGCGCTGGTCGGTGAAGCGCTGCATCGCCTGCACGGTCGGCTCGTAGGCGGCGCGGCCGAGCCAGCGCACGATCATGGCGTGGAACTCAGGCCAACGTTGTTGCCGGCCAGCGCCTGCTCGGCACGATAACTGGACCGCACCAGCGGACCGGAGACCACTTCGCGGAAACCGCGCGCCAGGCCCGCCTCGCGGTACTGCGCGAACTGCGCGGGCGTCACGTAGCGCGCCACCGGCAGGTGGTTCGGCGTCGGCCGCAGGTACTGGCCCAGCGTGACGATGTCCACCTCCGCGGCCCGCAGGTCGTCGAAGGCTTCGAGGATCTCCGCGTCGGTTTCACCCAGGCCCAGCATCAGGCTGCTCTTGGTCAGCACGTCGGGACGATGCCGCCGCGCGTGCGCCAGCACCGCCAGGGTCTGCTGGTAGCCGGCACGCGCATCGCGCACCGGGTGCGTCAGGCGCCGCACCGTCTCCAGGTTCTGCGCGAACACGGCCACGCCCGACTCCACCACTGTCTCCACGTCGCGCAGCACGCCCTGGAAATCCGGCGTCAGCGCCTCGACAGCCGTGTGCGGCGCGCGCGCGCGGATGGCGCGCACGCAGGCGGCGAAATGGGCGGCGCCACCATCGGCAAGATCATCGCGATTCACGCTGGTGAGCACGATGTACGACAGCTCCATCAGCGCCACGCTGGCGGCGACATTGGCGGGCTCCTCGGCATCCAGCCAGCCGCGCGGGTTGCCCGTATCCACCGAGCAGAAGCGGCAGGCGCGCGTGCACACCGCGCCCATCAGCATGATGGTGGCGGTACCGGCATTCCAGCACTCGCCGATGTTCGGGCACCTGGCCTCCTCGCACACCGTGGCGAGGCGGTGCGCGTGCACGTTGCGGCGCGTGCGGGCGTAGCGTTCGCCGCCCGCGGGCAGCCCCTTCAGCCAGCGCGGCTTGCCGGTGGCCGGTGCCGCTGCGGGCGCATTGGCGTCCGCGCGCGGCTTCTGGCCGTCGCGGATGGCGGTGAAACCCTGCGCGGTGGTGTACTTCTCGCCGCTGCGCGCGGCAGTGGCAAACGGCGCCGGGGGATTCATCGCGGTCGCGCCGGTGCGGGCCGCGGCGTGCGGATCGGCGTGCTCGACGACCACCTGGATGCCCTTGAGCTCGCTCATCAGGCACTCATCCTCGCATGGGCGTCAGTGCAGCGTCGAGCTGTGCCAGGCGCTGCGGGGTGCCGATGTCCAGCCATTCTCCGGCGTGTTTCTGGCCTCCGAGCCGGCCGGCCTCCCGCGCGCGGTTGAGCCACGGCAGCAGCGGGAAACGGCCACCGGCTGCGCCGGCGAACAGTTCCGGCCGCAGCAGCGCGATACCTGAATAGGTGAGCCGTTCGCCGCCCTGCGACACGATCCGGCCGGCATCAAGCCAGAAATCGCCCTGCGGATGGTGCGCGGGATTGGCCACCAGCACGAGCTGCGCCAGATCCTGCGCGGCCAGGCGCAGTGCGCCGAAATCCACGTCGGTGAACACATCGCCATTGACCAGCAGGAACGGCGCCGCGCCCAGCAGCGGCAGCGCGTTGCAGATGCCGCCGCCGGTCTCCAGTGCGGGCCAGGGTTCGCGGCTGTAGGCGATGGTCACGCCGAAGCGCGCGCCATCGCCCAGCGCGGCGGCGATCTGCTCGCCCAGCCACGACAGATTGATCACCACTTCGGTGAAGCCGGCGGCGGCAAGGCGCTGCAGGTGCCACTCGATCAGCGGCCGCCCCGCCACGCGCAGCAGCGGTTTCGGGCACTGGTCGGTCAGCGGACGCATGCGCTCGCCGCGCCCGGCCGCGAGCAGCATCGCCTTCACGCCGTGCTCCGCACTCTGGCATGCGCCAGCGCCCGCGCGTTGGCCGCTGCCAGGCCGGGCGCGAGCTGTGCATCGACGAAGTCCGCGAATCCGGCCAGCTCCGGGATCAGCCGCGCCGCCTGCTGCACGTATGCCAATGTGCGTGGCAGGTCGCCGAGGTAACCCGTCTTGCCATCACGCCAGTACAGCCGAGCGAAAATGCCCAGCACCTTGATGTGGCGCTGCAGGCCAATGAGGTCGAACCAGCGCAGGAACTGCGCGTCGGAGGCGCCCGCCAGGCGCGCACCGATGGCGCCCTGCCGCAGCAGCCGCGCACGATACCCGCTCACCCACTCCACCACCTGGTCGCGCGGCCAGTGGATGTAGCAGTCCTTGAGAATGGAGGCGAGGTCGTAGCCCACCGGCCCGCGCACCGCATCCTGGAAATCGATGACGCCCGGCGAGCGCTCGCGCGTGACCATGAGGTTGCGCGAGTGGTAGTCCCGATGCACGAACACCTGCGGCTGCTCCAGCGCGCGCGCCGCCAGCCACTCGAAGGTGCGCGCCAGCAGCGCGGCCTGCGCGGCCGTCGGCTCGAAGTCCAGGTGGCGCCGGCAGTACCAGTCCGGCAGCAGCTGCATCTCGCGCAGCAGTACCGGGCGATCATAGGGCGGCAATTCACGCGCCGGCAGCTCGCCCCGCAGCTGCAGCTGCGCGAGCTGCCCGAGCGCCTGGTCGTACAGCGGCGCGGCCTCGGCACCGCCCAGCAGCGCGGTGAGCATGTGCACCGTGCCGAGATCCTCGAGCAGCGCGAACCCGCGGGCGAGGTCGGCGGCCCGCACCTGCGGCACATGCACGCCGCAGCGTTCCAGCAGGGCGCTCACGCGCAGGTAGGTGCCGAGGTCCTCCTTGTCGGGCGGCGCATCCATCGCCACCCACGATGGGCCATCCGGGCGATGCACGCGGAAGTAGCGCCGGAAGCTCGCATCGGCCGAGGCCACCTCGATGCGGGCCACGGAGAAATCCGGCAGGGTGCGGATCCATTCCTGCAGCAGCTGCAGTCGATCGTCGCGGGATTCGGCGGAAACGGACACGGGAATAATTATACTTGAGCGCTCGATGCGCCTGCCCCGCCACCTTCCGCAGTTCGCCGCCGTACTCCTGCTCGGCCCCATGTCGCTGCGCATCGTCGCCGACGAAGTGGCCAATCCCTCCGACACCCTGCCGATCTGCCCGGACGACGCCGCGGCCCAGCACCACGCACAGAAGCTCTCCGAGACACTGGACCCGAAGGAAGACATCGACATCAGCTTCGCCAATGTCGACAGCCTGAACGGCAAGCTGTCCACCGCCACGGTCAGCGGCGGGGTGGTGGTGCACCAGGGCGATCGCACGCTCACCGCCGACCACCTCAGTCGCGACCCGGACCGCATCGACGTGAACGGCACCGTGGAATACCGCGATCCGCAGCTGGTGGTGCGCGGCAATTCCGGCAGTTTCGACGGCCAGCAGGCCGCCTTCGAGGGCGCGCAGTTCGAGCTGCCCACGCGCCCGGCGCGCGGTTCGGCCACCCACCTGGCGGTGGACAACAACGGCATCGTGAAACTGGACAACGTGCAGTACACCACCTGCCCGGCCGGCAAACCCGACTGGCTGATCCGTGCCGACAGCGTCTCCCTCGACACGACTGCGAGCACCGGCACGGCGCGGCATGCGCGCGTGGACTTCCTGGGTGTGCCGCTGCTGTGGCTGCCGGTCATTTCGTTTCCGGTGGGGGACGCCCGCAAGACCGGCTTCCTGTTTCCGAGCGTCGGCACCTCCACCAGCGGCGGCGCGCAGATGTCGGTGCCGTGGTACTGGAACATTGCGCCGGCGCAGGACCTGACGCTCACCCCCACCTGGTATACTGCGCGCGGCGTCGAAGTGGAGGGCGAATACCGCTTCCTGACCCGCGACAGCCATGGCGACCTGCTCGGCAACTTCCTGCCCGATGACCACAAGACCGGTCACGAGCGCAGCCGCTGGCGGCTCAACGACAGCATCGGACTGCCCGGCGACTGGCGCCTGACGCTGGCGGCGGAAAACGTCAGCGACACCGCCTATTTCGAGGATTTCGCGCAGAAGAGCAGCGACGGCGCCAGCACGGCCTTCCTGCCGCGCGTCGCCGAGCTGGACTGGCGCGATGCCAGCCTGCATGCCGGAGTGCGGGTCAGCAACTTCCAGACGCTGGACGCCCAGCTCGCGCAGGCCGACCGCCCGGCCACCGAGGCACCGGATTTCTACCTGCTGGGTGACTGGGCGCTGCAGGACGGCGCGCTGCCGCTGACCTACGGGGTGGACGCCGAGGCGACGCGCTTCCGCCACCCCGGCGAGGTGCAGGGCTGGCGGCTGGATGCCGAGCCGCGTGTCGGCCTCGATTACAACGGCGCGGGCTATTTCTTCCGCCCCAGCGCATTGCTGGACACCGCGGCCTACTACCTGCACGACAACGCGCCCGGCAGCAACGACAGCCCCACCCGGACGCTGCCGGTGCTCAGCCTCGACACCGGCCTGATTTTCGAGGGCGACGCCGGCAGCCATGCCCAGCGCCGCGTCACCCTCGAACCACGGCTGATGTACCTGTACGCCCCGTACCGGGACCAGTCGGACATGCCGCTGTTCGACACCAACGAGCCCGACCTCAACTGGATCGAACTGTTCCGCACCAACCGCTACGTGGGTCTGGACCGCATCAGCGACGCCAACCAGGTCAGCTTCGGTGTCACCACGCAGGTGTACAGCAGCCGTACCGGCGAGCGCATCCTGTCCACCACCATTGGCCAGATCTTCAATTTCCGCAAGCCGCGCGTGCGGCTGCCCGGCGAACCGCCCGATGCCGGCAATGCCTCGGACCTCACTGCGCAGATCGAACTGGCGGCCTATCACCACTGGAACATCAGCACCGGCCTGCAGTGGAACCCATACGAGAACCGCACCGAGCGCGCGGAGGTGCGGCTGCAATACCACCCCGAGGAGCGCAGCGTGGTCAACGTGGGCTACCGCTACCAGAACGGCGAGCTGGAGCAGGCCGAGGTCTCCACCGCCTGGCCCCTGTTCAGCCACTGGCGGCTGTACGGGCAGGAGCTGTACTCGCTCCGCGAAAACAAGTCGATCGACGAATTCGCCGGCTTCGAATACGGCAGCTGCTGCTGGAACCTGCGGGCGCTGGCCCGCGACTACGTGAGCCGCCGTACCGGCGAGCATGACCGCAGCGTCTACCTGCAGCTGGAACTCAAGGGCCTGTCGAATGTCGGACAGGCGGCCGACGCTTTCCTGGAAAAGGCCATTCGCGGATACTCCACGCGGCAGCGGCCCTGAGCCGCGCCGCCACAGCCCAAGGAACCCCCCATGCCCCGTCCCTCATTTGCCACCGTGGCCGTCCTGTTCCTGGCCGGAGTGGTCATGGCTCCCGCCGTGCTGGCCCAGTACGGCCCGCAGGGAGGCGGCGGGGGCGGTCAGTCTGGCGGGGGCGGCGGACGGGCACACCGGCCGGGAAGCGAGGGACGGGGCCAGTCCCGGGCGCCCACCTCGGCACCGCCGGTGTCGCCCGAACAGCAGCAGGCCGCCGCCGCTGCCGTGGCGCAGGCCGAGAGCAGCAGCACACTGCTCGACAAGATCGTGGCGGTGGTCAATGACGGCATCGTCACCGAAAGCGAGCTGGATACCGAAATCGCGGTCTACGAGGCGGACCAGAAGCAGCAGGGCAAGACCCCGCCACCGGTGGCGCAGCTGCGCGGCCCGATGCTCGAATACCTGATCTCGCGCGAACTGCAGCTGCAGCGCGCCGACCGCCTGCACATCACGGTGTCGGACGAGCAGCTCAATGCCACCCTCTCCAACATCGCCAAGCGCAGCAACCTGACCCTGTCGCAGCTGCCCGACGCGCTGGCACCGCCCATGGACTACGCGTGGCTGCGCGAGGACACGCGCAAGAAGATCCTGCTGCAGATGGTGCGGGACAAGGAAGTCAAGGTGAACATCACCCCGCGCGAGCTCGACCAGTACATCGAGCGCATGAAGAAGACCCCGGGCGAAAACGACGAGTACGATGTCTCCGACATCCTGCTGGCCTCTCCGTCGCGGGATGCCACGCAGGCGCAGGTCGAGGAACTCGGCAAGAAGGCGCAGGATGTCTACGAAAAGGCCGTCGGCGGCGACTTCGGCCAGGTGGCGGTCACCTACTCCAACGCGCCGACGGCACTGCAGGGCGGCGAGCTGGGCTGGCGCAAGGGTTCGAACCTGCCCAGCGATCTGGCCGAGGCGATCGTGGCGCTGAAGCCGGGCGAGGTGTCCAGGCCGTTCTTCACGCCCAACGGCTTCCACATCGTGAAGCTCAACGGCATCCGGCTCGCCACCGGCGATCCGGTGCAGGACCAGGTGCACCTGCGCCACATCCTGATCAAGCCCGACACCCTGCATGACGACGCGACGGTGCAGCTGAACCTCGCCGGGGTGCGGCAGCGGATCCTCAAGGGCGAGGACTTCGCCGTGTTCGCATCCAGCATGTCGCAGGACTCAGCCTCGGCGGTGAACGGCGGCGACCTGGACTGGCGCAGCCCGGACGAATTCGATCCGGCCTTCGCGGCCGCGATCAGCAAGCTGAAGGACAACGAGATCAGCGAACCCTTCAAGTCGCAGTTCGGCTGGCACATCGTGCAGCTGCTCGGGCGTCGCAAGTTCGACACCACCGAGGACGCGCTGCGCGACCGCGCCTTCCGCCAGCTGCGCGACAGCAAGACCGACGAGGAAACCGAGTCGTGGCTGCGCGAGATGCGCGACGAAGCCTACATCGACACCAAGCTCTGAAGCCGCAGTGGATGGCATCCGGCCGCGGCTGGTACTGACCTCGGGGGAGCCCGCGGGCATCGGCCCGGACATCTGCCTGCAGGCGGGGCTGCAGGCAGGTCCGGCCGGTTGGGACATCACCTGCCTCGGGGATGAAACGCTGCTGGTCGCGCGCGCGCGCCAGCTCGGGCTGCCCTTCCCGCCCGCCGCGCACTTCCACGTGCAGCACGTGCCGCTGGCAGTGCCGGCCACGGCGGGGCAACTGGAGCCGCGCAATGCACCCTATGTGCTCGCGCTCCTGGACCGGGCGCTGAGCGGCTGCCGCAGCGGCGAATTCGCCGCGCTGGTCACCGCCCCGGTGCAGAAGAGCGTGATCAACGATGCGGGCATTGCCTTCAGCGGGCACACCGAATACCTGGCCGCGGCCTGCCGCACGCCGCGCCCGGTGATGCTGCTGGCGGCCGGCGAGCTGCGGGTGGCGCTGGCCACCACGCACCTGCCGCTGCGCGCGGTCAGCGCGGCGATCACCGCGCAGTCGCTGGATGCAATCCTCGACATCCTGCAGCACGACCTGAGCGTCCGTTTTGGCCTGGCGCGGCCGCGCATCGGGGTGTGTGGCTTGAATCCGCACGCGGGCGAATCCGGCCACCTCGGGCGCGAGGAAATCGAAGTGATCGGCCCGGCGATCGCGCGCGCGCGCGCGCGCGGCATCGAGGCCAGCGGGCCGTGGCCGGCCGACACCATCTTCACACCGCGCCAGCTCGCGCATTTCGACGTGGTGCTGGCCATGTTCCACGACCAGGGCCTGCCGGTGCTGAAGCACGCCGGCTTCGGCGAGGCGGTCAACATCACCCTGGGACTGCCCATCATCCGTACTTCGGTGGACCACGGCACGGCGCTGGAGCTCGCCGGCACCGGCCAGGCCGACGCGGGCAGCCTGCTCGCGGCGCTGCGGCTCGCGGCCTGGCTCGCCGCGCGCGCCTGATGCGCGCGCGCAAACGCTTCGGCCAGCATTTCCTGCACGATCCGGGCGTGCTGGGACGCATCGTCGCGGCGGTGGATCCGCGGCCGGAGGAAAACCTGGTCGAAATCGGCCCGGGCCCCGGCGCGCTGACCGCCGCGCTGCTGGCGCGCGTGCCGCGACTGGACGCGGTGGAGATCGACCGCGACCTCGCGGCGCAGCTGCGCCGGCGCTGGCCTGGCGAGCTCACGCTGCACGAGGCCGATGCGCTGCGTTTCGACTTCGCCGCGCTCGCCGCCGAACGCGGCGGTCCGCTGCGCGTGGTGGGCAACCTGCCCTACAACATCTCCACGCCGCTGCTGTTCCACTTCCTGCAGGCGCGCGGCGCCATCGGCGACCTGACCGTGATGCTGCAGAAGGAGGTGGTCGAGCGCCTGGCCGCCGCCCCCGGCAGCGGCGAGTACGGGCGGCTGACCGTGATGCTCGCACCCTGGTTCGCGATCGAGCACCTGTTCGACGTCGGGCCCGGTGCCTTCCAGCCACCGCCGCGCGTGTGGTCCGCGGTGGCGCGGCTGCGCGTGCTGGCAGCGCCGCGCTTCGCGGTGCCCGCGACCTACGGCGAACTGGTGGCGCGGGCCTTCATGCAGCGGCGCAAGACGCTGCGCAACAGCCTGCGTGGCCTGGTGGCGGCTGGCGCCTGGGTCGAGGCCGGAGTGGATCCGGGGGCACGGCCGGAAACCCTGCGGCCGGAGCAGTTCGCCGCGCTCGCCGCAACGCTCCCGCAGACCGGCGGCCGGCCGCATGAGCCACCTGGCGCTGGCGGATGATTTTCCAGCCGCTGCGCACGGCGATATATTTCCCGCATGGCAATCTATCAACGCGTACTGGCGGTCATCGATCTCACGACGGGCGGGGAGGAAGTCGCGCGGCGTGCCCAGGCCATCGCGGCCACCGGTGGCGCGGCGCCGCCGGTGCTGCTGCACGTGGTGGAGTACATGCCACCCGAGCCGCTCAACGACTCGCTGCTGCCGGCGGTGCAGCTTGAGGCAGAGCTGATCGCCCGCGCGCGCGCGCGGATGGCCGAGCTGTGCGCCAGGCTCGGCGCCCCGCTTGCCAGCTGGCGCGTGGAGACCGGCAACGTGAAGAACGAGATCCTGCGGGCCGCCCGCGAGGGCAGCCACGACCTGATCGTGATCGGCAGCCACGAACGGCACGGTCTTTCCATCCTGGTCAACAT